>Ga0315900_10008046_pt1 | contig 13658 bp, 11 predicted proteins | sample LakEriMetagenome_FD_203521 | JGI IMG/M metagenome (GOLD analysis project Ga0315900, IMG submission 203521) | Freshwater fungal communities from buoy surface, Lake Erie, Ohio, United States - Buoy 12 MA114 | ecosystem: Environmental > Aquatic > Freshwater > Lake > Lake biofilm | place: USA: Lake...
CATGCTCTACGATGGTGCAATACGATTTCTGCAACAGGCAAAGGAAGCCATTCAGGAAAACCGTGTACAGGACCGATACAATCTTCTTGTTAAGACATCTGACATCGTCATTGGACTTCAGGGTTGTATTGATTTTGAAACGGGTGGAGATGTTGCCAAAATCTTGTTTGATTTCTATGCTTCCGTGGATTCCCGCATTCTTACTATTCACCGTACGAACAGCACCGAAACTTGCGACCAGTTGGTGAAAGAGCTTAAGATGATGCGTGACGCATGGGATCAGGTAGATAGGGAAATGGTCGAAAAGCAAGGGCAGGGAAATACTGCGGATTCTTCGGCTATAACCCCAGCTATGAATGCACCAGTAACCGATGCAGCAAACGTAGCACTCAGCGCGTAACCTTCGCTTGCTAACGCTATTTACCGTTGTGTCCGTCAGGAATGCAAGTATGCTTCCGCGGAAATGACGATACACAACATTGATACCATACAAGTGATACAACATGCGCACGCGATGATGGAGTCGCGGCGTTTTGAGGAAGCTGCATTGCTTTTACGAGAAGCACTTAGCAGTGCACCAAGCGATGCAGCCATTCTTCATCTGCTTGGGGTGGTAAAAGACATTCAGGGGTATCCGTCTGAGGCAATTCCACTCATACGAAAATCGCTCGAATACAGGCCATCCGACGCGATCACCCATAATGATTTGGGGCTTGCATACCAATCTCTGGGGCAATGGAGTGAATCCACGCAGGCATTTCGCGAAGCGATTCACTTTGCGCCCGATTATGTTGAGGCAATGTATAACCTTGCCAGATCGCTCGCATGCCTCGAGAAAAATGAAGAAGCGTTACAATGGGCAAAGCGTGTGGCGCGTTCAATGCCACACGTGCCAGAGGCCCATCATCTCGCCGGTAGAATTCTGACTGCTATGAAGAAGCCGCAGGACGCGATTGCGTTTCTGGAGCAAACCCTTGTAATAAAACCAGGCTCTATTTCTGCAATTGTAGAGCTTGCGAGCCTTTATCTGGATGAGGAACAATACGCACAGGCGCATCACGTGGTTACGAGTGCTGCACCAAATGTAGAAAATATTGCAGTCTTGTATAAAAACTGGGCGGATACTATTCGTCGTCGCAACCGCTTCAGCTTAGCGATTAAAGCCTATCTTGAAGCACTGCGATATACACCGGACGATCACGACGTATGGTATTTTCTTGGGCTCTCCTATCTGGGGGCTGCGCAAATTACAAAAGCGATAGAATCCTTTGAAGAGGCCTTTAAACGGAAACCGGACAGAATTGATATCAAGAGCTTTGTCATATCCGCTATGCATTTTTCTAGTGAATACACCAGTAAGAACATTTTTGATGCTACGCGCGAGTGGGCCCATAAACTATGCCTGCCTAAACCACTCACATCCGTTGATTTGGTGCATTATAAGAACGATCCTGAGAAGAAGCTACGGGTTGGCTTTCTATCATCCGATATGCGTGCGCATCCGGTCGGATTTTTTCTGATGCCGCTTCTGGTTACTGCAGATACGTCTCAGGTGGAATGGATTGGGTATCACAATGATGCGGCAGAAGATTTTATGACCCACGCACTGCGTGGACAGATGTCGAAATGGCGTAATATTCACGCGCAAACGGACGAGCAAGTGGCAACAATGATTGCACAGGATGAAGTGGATATATTAATTGACCTTAACGGCCATACCGCACAACACCGGCTATCGGTGATGGCTCTAGAACCCGCGCCGGTACAGATGACCTGGCTCGGATATTTTAATACAACAGGGGTGAGTGCAATTGACTATATTATTTGCGATTCTATCGTGATCCCAGAATCAGAAGAATCACTCTACACGGAAACTCCCCTGCGCTTGCCAGATGCATATCTGTGTTTCGCTCCTCCCGGATTTGACATTGAACCCAATCTTCTGCCTGCGAAGAAAAATGGATTCATTACATTTGGTTCGACGAACTACATGAGCAAGTTGAGCGATGAAGTATTGGAAACCTGGTCGGAAATACTGAAGTCTGTGCCCAGTAGCCGCTTGTTGATCCGCAACCCCTCATTATCGGATCGACAGTTGCAGAAGCTGTTACAAAATAAATTCGCTGCATACGGGATTCAATCTGATCGCCTGCACTTTTTAGGTGAAGCGAAAAAAGAAGAGTTTATCAAGACCTATCATGAGATAGATATCCTCCTTGATACGTTCCCCTATAACGGCGGAACCACAACCTCGGAAGCTTTATGGATGGGGGTTCCAGTGCTCACACTATCCGGCGATCGATTTGTTTCCCGCGTATCACACACGATACTAAAACAGGTGGATATGGAAGACTGGGTAGCCTTTGACAGGACAGAATATATCGCGAAAGCAATTAAAAAAGCGCAGGATACTAACGCGCTTCAAGTGCTTCGTTCTAGGCTAAGAAATACGCTCATGGAATCGCCTTTGTGCCATGCCCCTCGCTTTGCAGAGCATTTTATTGCATCATTGCGCGGCGCGTGGATTCGCCATTGCGACCAGAGCACGTGACCTTCCATATTCTTAGGAAAGGGCTATACATCAAATAGTTATAGTCATTTTTTTATAGCATGACTATATTTACAACTACTCCAACGTCTCTTTAAGAAGAAACATCTGTTTCTGACAGTACACATATGAATCCATCTCGCGTTATCAATACCATGTGTTTTGCCTGCGGCCACCATCTTGCCGTACCGTTTTTCTATGGGCAGAAACAGCCGCTTGCCACAATCGCGTGGCCGAAGTCGAAACAGGAAGCGCAGGAAATGAAACGCCTGAATGTAGATTTTGTACGGTGTGTCGCGTGCGGCCACATCTACAATGCCTCGTTTAACTATGCCGATGTACCGTATTCCGACAAGCCGAACCTGATGTTTAATCAGGGGGCTGCATGGGCGGATTTTATCCGGGAGCAGCAACAGGAAATGGTCGGCAGTGTTTCGGATACAGCAACCATCGTTGAGATAGGGCATGGAGACGGAAGCTTTATTGCGGCCCTATCAAGGCTCAAACCTGCCGCCACCTGTATTGGATTCGATCCGCATGGTGCAACGAGAGGAAATGAAAGGGTTACGCTTCATCCCGAGTTATTTGAAGCCGAACATCATATGCAGGTACTTAGGCCCAATCTCATTATAACCCGACATGTGCTTGAGCACCTGACACACCCGCTCGCTTTCCTGCAACAGCTTAATTTTTTTGCGGGACTTTATGGTCTAGATTGCGCTGCGTACTTTGAGGTCCCATGTGTGGACCGTGTTATTGAAACGGGCAGAACCGTGGATTTATATTACGAACACAGTTCGCAGTTCACCACATCCTCCTTCTCTACGATGCTCGAAAAAGCAGGGGTGCATGTCATACGCCAGGGGTATGGGTATGACGGTGAGGTTATTTTCGCATTGGTAAAACTGACTGGTAGCGAAGCACAATATCACGTAGCGCATCAGGCAGAACAGTTTTCTCATTCTGCCAATGAAGCTCACAGGCATGTCCGAGGCCAACTTGACGAACTCAATAAAAGTGGAAAGAAAATAGCCGTCTGGGGTGGTACAGGAAAATCGGCGGCATTCATGAATTTTTATGAACTGGATGCTCGTATTTTTCCGTTGGTTGTCGATTCTGATCCTGCAAAAGTCGGGACATTCGTGCCCGGACAGGGGCAGGAAATACAGTTTCGGGACGTGCTTAAAACCAATCCGGTGGATGTAATCATTATTCCTCCGCAATGGCGTGCACGCGATATTCTGCTCGAGATGCGCAAACATGGGATTACCGCAAAGCAGATATTGATTGAGCACGAGGGGCGTCTGATCGATTTTGTCCGCGATCCGCATCCGTATCGCATGATGGAGGGATCGTAATGGCTGATAAAGCGCGCATTCTGGTAACGGGTGGTGCAGGCTTTCTTGGTTCCCATCTCTGTGATCGGCTGATTGCGGATGGTAACGAAGTGCTGTGCGTGGATAATTTCTACACGGGCAGCAAAGCCAATCTCCAGGATCTTCTTGCGCACAAGGATTTCGAGCTCATTCGCCACGATGTGGTGTTGCCACTCTATATTCATTGCGATGGAATTTATAATCTTGCCTGTCCGGCATCTCCCATCCACTACCAGACACACCCGATTGAAACTGTGCGTACTTCGGTGGATGGTGCCATCAATATGCTGGGCATTGCCCGCCGGCTTAAAATCCCGATGTTACAGGCCTCCACCAGCGAGGTGTATGGTGACCCGGTACAGCACCCACAAACAGAGGACTACTGGGGTAATGTGAACCCAATCGGTGTGCGCTCTTGCTACGACGAAGGTAAACGCTGTGCAGAAACACTCTGTTTTGATTATCACCGTCAAGCAGGTGTAAAAATCAAGGTGGCTCGTATTTTCAATACCTATGGGCCACGTATGCAGCTAAACGATGGACGTGTCGTATCCAACTTTATTGTGCAGGCACTTAAAGGTGAACCTATCACGATTTATGGAGACGGATCCCAAACCCGTTCATTTTGTTACTACTCCGACATGATCGATGCTTTTGTAAAGCTCATGCACACAGCCGATACGGTGACCGGCCCGGTGAATCTTGGAAATCCATCTGAGCGGACTATTCGGGAATTGGCAGAGATGGTTGTGGGAATGTGCAAATCATCCTCGAAGATTGTATGCCAGCCTTTACCGCAGGATGACCCCGTGCGCCGCCGTCCGGATATTACCAAGGCCAAAAGCCTGCTTGCGTGGGAGCCTAAGGTTTCTATTGAAGATGGCCTGAAAGAAACGATCGCGTATTTTAGAAAACGTATCAGCGAATAAGCTTATTCCGTTTTGCAGATACGTCTGACCGACTTCCATTCCTCATGTGTCATCGAGGGCTGATAAGGAATGCTCTTGATTTGCGATTCCAAGGCTTTTGAACGCTCTTTCATCGGTGGGTGTGTCGAGAAGTACGAAAAAACCCCACCCCCTAGATCATGCTTTTCCATACGATCAAAAAACTGTTTTAACCCAGCGGGGTTTATATTGGCGTGATTGAGCATATCTGCGGCAGTTTCATCAGCTTCCCGCTCAGATATTCTGCTATAGCTCATTGTGGCAATTTGCTGAGTGAGTGTTGCGATGGTGCTGCTGTCTGCGCTTCCACCAAACACCAGCTGGAAGAACACCATAATACCCACGCCTTGAATGACGCCCTGCATGGGGTGATTGTGAATTACATGGCCGATTTCGTGCGCCATGACCCCTGTAACTTCGTCTGGATGCGTTGCAGTGGTAATTAGCCCGCTATACAGTACGATAAATCCACCGGGTGCAGCAAACGCGTTGACGACTTCAGGATCATCAATCACAACAATATCAATCGGGGTATTCTTCCATTTTTTGCCGAGTAGGGTTTGGGCTGTTTTTTCAAGTACCTTGCGTCCTTCTGCGCCACTGCAAATTGGTCGATCCTCGGTCATGCTATTTACAACAGAATCACCAAGTGAATGTTCCCAGGATTCAGGCATAAGCTTTGCAGCCCATCCAGACGCTTCACGAAAACCCACATAGACACATCCGATCACTGCTATCGCCGCAATTGCGCTTGCCCACACAATACTTGTACGGGGGCTTAAATGGATGTGTTGCAGCCAGTTCTTTGGCAGAGCGGATTGAATCTGTTGAAATAATAAAGAGTCTTCAATATAGAGCCGTGCATCGGGAGAGCTCGCGTTGCCAATGATAGCGGGCAAATGGTCTTTTGGGTATTGGTGCACTATTGTTTCTGAAATCTTCCATTGAATTCGGCCTGAAAGTGTAGGTGCTGCAATCGAAATGAAGTGCTCGTTCGCCTGCGCACGGGCTGTATGTGGAGTCGATGTTTTTCCATCGTAGTATTTGTGGGCCATGAGGCCTACAAAAAGCCTTCGGAAGCGTCATTCAACACGTCTACCATGCCTTCGCCCCAAGTGGTTTTGGATTGCGCGGCCTGCATGAAAGTAACGTCATCAAAAGAGCCTTCGAGCGTGATGTGTCGGGTCATAAAATTCATAGTGCGGTGACGAACAAGGGGGGATCCCAATCCCAGCGTGAACAGTATAATCAGGAAGTTTATGCTAAAGAAGCGTAACAAGTCTGAACCGGTTACCTGCGTGTTGAGCTTTACATTGGCAATCGAGGTGTTTCTCACCAGATAGCGGTAAAGTGCAGCGCGATACCAGAACCGCGATAAAAACAGAGTGGGAATTGCTATTAGTGCAGTAATGAGGTGTGTGCGCATGAGACTATGCTTGTTATCTGCAAATTTCACGGGGATATTTCCAATAAAACTATGCTGAATAATATAGCGTCTCAGATTCACGTCCGAACGCGGTATCATCACGCCAAGTGTGATGACGTTTAGAAACTGGTGCCATAGTGAAAGCCACGCATATTTTTTTGCGCTACCCGAAAGAGTTCCACGGATTCCACGCCAGGTGCCGCGCGAAAGGCGGTAGCGTGTCGCGGTGTAACGACTCATGTAGCGAACGAATACATAAGCACAGATCAGGCCGATAAGTATTATCGTTTCGATAGCGGATATGTCTTTGTGACCGATGATAAAGAAATAGGGCACACCAATCAGTGCAATAATGAGCAGCCCCTTTAAGAATCCGTACCCGAGTTCTTTTCCGGTACCCGTATACTCAAAACGCTCACCGTCCAGCAACAGATGCCCAACGAGGTATTTGCGGATTTGTGTTTTTCCCCAGAAACTATATATGCCGAAAGTTAGTATGGTCAGAAAAATGGTTTTAAACCACAATAGGAATAGCTCTAAGGCACTGCCATCGTAACTGAATCGGTGGCTTCCAAAAGATGCATTTTTCACTTTACCCGTTTGTGCGGGTGGGATAGCGGGCGGGCGGGCGAAGGTTTTTTGAGGAGGACTTTCCACAGTTGCTTTGCCCGCAGAAGGGTTCTGCCGGGTATCGGGCCTTGACGAAACAGACATAGGCTCCGTGCTGCTGCCCAGGCTTTTTAAAAACTCTTTATATTGTTTGTTTTCTTCACTCATTGAAGGAAGATAACGTGTAGAAGTTAAAGAATGATTAAAAAAAAGGGCCGCTTTGCGCGGCCCTTTGGGTAGTATTAATAGTACTCGTTATATTTCGATAGAACGAGCTGCTGCATGAATCACAGCAGCAATACGAATTGCAGATTGTATTGCCAGCTTGCTGACTCCTGCTTTCACCAACTCATGCGTATGTGCCTCGATACACATACCACAGCCGTTGATTGCAGAAACCGCGAGGCTGTAGAGTTCGAAATCGGCCTTGGCAATGCCTGGCTGACCAATCACATTCATACGCAGCTTCGCAGGCAGCTTGGAAATGTCTTCATCGTGCGCGAGGTGAACAAACCGATAATAGATATTGTTCATCGCCATGATGCTGGCGGCAGATTTTGCCGCCGTGATTTCTGCATCGCTCACTACACCGACTGATGCTGTTTCCAGTGCCTGTGTGACATAGGCATTTCGAACTGCATAGGCTGTGGCGAGAGCGACACCGAATATCTGGTTTGGTGTCAGATCCGGTGCCCCTTCAGGCGATAAGACCGATCCCCAGTTCAGGCGAATATCTTTCGCAAAATCGGGGATCATGTCCTTGATGGTTTCCAGCGTAGCGTTACCTGCCGAGGCTTTTACAAGTTCAAGTGTCATATACGCTCCTATGCAGCAACTTTGATGGTGTCTTCGCCCTTCTGCCAGTTACATGGGCAGAGCTCATCGGTTTGTAACGCGTCAAGCACACGCAGTACTTCCTTCACGTTACGACCAACGCTTAAGTCCGTGACCATCACGAAGCGAATAACTCCATCCGGATCAATGACGAAGGTTGCGCGTTGTGCCACGCCTTCGTTCGGATCGAGAATGCCAAGTTCATTCGATAGTTCACGCTTAATGTCAGCAAGCATAGGGAAGGGGAGCTTGTTCAGTTCTTCTTTATGTTGTCTCCAGGCGAGGTGCACAAACTCGGAGTCGGTGCTAAGGCCAAGCACCTGTGCATCACGATCCTGAAAGTCTTTATTGAGCTTTCCAAACTCTGCAATTTCAGTCGGGCAAACAAAGGTAAAATCTTTCGGCCAAGCAAACAGCACCAGCCATTTACCCTTATAGCTTTTGTCTGTTACGTCCGAAAACGCAGTCTTGATGTCATTTGATACAGTTGCTTTCAAATTGAAGGCGGGCAGTTTTTGTCCAACAGATAACATGATATTCTCCTAATAATGGGGTTGAATGATTATTGGTTTGCGAAGGTTTTACGATACAACTCAGAACAGGCGCAAAGCTCAGCGTCCTCCTCCTCTTGGGTTGAAGGTGTCTGCTCCAGGCGTTCGTAACAACGAAACAGATAAACTTCCTCGTCAGTCATAAAATTCTCCGCAGGGGTAGATGTTGTAAAACCAAATTAGGGCATCCCAAGCGATTAGTATAATCTATTGTTTTTATAATAATGATAGTTTATATCTATTAAAATGAATATCCGTGATCTTATCTATTTTTCGGCTGTGGCGCGTTTTGGGCATTTTGCTAAGGCGGCGGCGTTCTGTCATGTGAGTCAACCGACGTTGAGTATGCAGCTCAAGAAACTGGAAGAGGAGTTAGGGGTTCAACTTATTGAGCGGGGAAAACGTGAAGCGCGACTGACAGCGGTTGGAAAAGTGGTGCTCGAAAAATCCGACACGCTTCTTCGCCTCGCAGAGGAGATCAGGCAGACTGCAAAATTTGCTCAAGACCCCTATGCTGGAGACGTGCGTGTAGGAATATTCCCAACTCTGGGTCCATACTTGCTCCCGCATATCATGCCTGCACTGCGCAAAGCCTTTCCGCGATTAAAAATACAGCTCATTGAAGAAAAGACCGATCAATTAATTCGAATGATGGAAGAAGGGGAGATGGATGCTGCCTGTCTTGCGCTTCCTGTGTCTCGCACGAGGCTGCACGCTATTGCGCTATTTAAAGAACCGTTTCTTCTCGCCGTTTCTAAAGATCATTCTTTGGCAAAGCGATCCGCAGTGAACATGAACGACCTTCATCATGAGCACATTCTCTTGCTGGATGAAGGGCATTGTCTGAGGGAACAATCCCTGGAGGCGTGCAGAAGAATTGGAGTAGGGGAGTCTGACCAGTTCCGTGCCACCAGTCTGGAAACGCTGCGTCATATGGTGGCATCTGGCCTTGGTGTTACGTTTATGCCAATGCTTGCCTCACAACAGAAGATTTCTGGTATTGCCTATGTTCCAATTCAGAAACCCGTACTGTTTCGTGAGATTGGTCTGCTATTCAAACCGGCAAGTCCGCGTGGAGTTCTGTTTAAGGATATGGCGCAAGCGATTCGCGTAGCGATGGATGGGAAGTTTTTGCCCTGATGCGGCATTCCGGTAAGCCTAATGCGTGGCAATGGTGAGCTAGTCCAAAAAGACACAAAAAATTATTGTTATTTATCATAGAATTACATGTGTTATTCGAATTGGCATGGTGGTTGCTTATTAAGAGATTGCTCGTATCTGACTTGAAGGTGGGGAACCCAAAAATCAGAAACGCAATTACCAGAAGGAAAACGCCATGCAGGCACCGATTGTAAATACTGCCAACATTATCGCAACAGATGCCTCATCTGTCAGCGGTCGTGCACAAGGTGGAAACGATGTGTCGGGTCGTGGTGACTTTTCAAAATTGCTTTCCAGTGACAGGAGTCGTGACAGATCTGCGGATGAATCAAACGCTCAAAAAGGAGCATCTCAATCGGAAGATGTAACGGAAACCAAAGCCGTTACGAAGCAAGAAGATCCATCCAAAGAAAGTGATAACAAACGCGTAGATAATAACTCTCAAAAAGAAAACACCGTTCGAGCGGATGCGCGATCGGAAAAGTCTTCCAAGGACGATTCTGGTTCGGAAGAGAATGATCAGCAGACAGGTTTGGTCGGATTGTCTACCGATGAATCGGCGACAAACGATCTATCCCCGTTGGCGGAGGAGGGACTATTTCCCGATGTAACAGCCATCATGCCGGAGACTTCCTCCTCCGTCCAACCCGCAAGTGAGACTAACCTGCTGGCAAACAGCCAGTCAATCGGGCTGATCTCGCTTGCTGCTCAGATGGAAAAAACGATGGCGGCACTTCAGAATCAGACGGGTCAAAAGCCTGCGACGGATACGCTGGCAATGCTTGCTGGTCCTCAATCTCCTGTGTTGACGGATGTGGCGGAAGATGGGCAGCCTATGCCTGGCGTTACACCTTTGCTGGATGTTTTAAAAACCCCTTCCACGGAAACACTTCCACAATCACTTCCAGCTGAGACGACCAATGCAGATGTAATTATTGCTGCAGTAAAGCAGGTGGCCAAGCCGGTGGTGGATGGTTCGCAGGCGCAACTGAATGTAACAGTTGAAGAAACAATCAGCCCAGAGCAGTTGATGCAGGATATGGCACAACCCGGCGTGGCATCTAAGGCACTTCAGAAGCTTTTAGATAAAACCGGAGGCAAAGGAGAAAAGTCGAGTGACGATTTGCTTGCTTCGCTTCAGCAATTAATACAGGGGCGCGCTGGAAAAGAATCTACTCCAGTTACTGCCGCGCTTGGTCAGACTTCGGTGCAGGCCATTACAGGTAGCGACCTTAGCACGGACTTGGGTAGTGATGATTTTAACTTTCAGAACGGTCAGAATCAGGCTCTTAACCTGATGGGAGCCACTGATCATCTGCGTCAGGCAAATCACACTGACAGCAGCTTTGCGCGTATGTTGCATCAATCCACCAGCTACACACCGGTTGCCGATCAGGTTCTCGTGCATATCAAAACTGCCGTTTCGGATGGTAATAGCCTGATCAAAATTGAATTGAAGCCAGCAGAGCTGGGTCGCGTGGATGTGCGCATGGATGTCGGTATCGATGGTAAAACCACCATGATGATTACCGCTGATAACAAAGATACGCTCGAGATGTTACAGCGTGAAGCACGTAATCTTGAGAACGCCTTGCGCGATCTGGGTCTTAAAACCGATACGGGAGGACTTTCTTTCCAGCTGCGTAACCAGAATCAGGAGCAGCAGAAATTTACCCGTACTGGCACCGCATATGCTTCGGTTGAAGAAATAGAGGAAGCACCCTTACAACCCATAACCAACTCATACTCCCTGCAGGTGCAGGATGGTGTGGACATCAGAGTCTAGGAGGACCTATGGCAGTTAATCCCACAGAAGGTTTAGCATTTACAAACCTCGAAAAAGTCAAAAAAGAATCGAATCCTGCGACCTCTGAAACCGCTCGTAAGAGCTTATCGGACAATTTCGATCAGTTCCTTCTGCTGCTAACCACACAGTTGCAGAATCAGGATCCAACCGATCCGCTGGATACAAATGAATTTACCTCCCAGCTCGTTCAGTTCAGCAGCGTCGAGCAGGCGGTAAAAACCAACACGAATCTGGAGAAAATGCTTTCTTTGCTTCAGACGAGTCAGCTTGATACCGCTGTTGGATACATAGGCAAGGCGGTTGAAGCAAAAGGCAATAAGGGCGTTCTGCTCGGTGGTCAGGCCGAATTTGCATACGATCTTCCGGCTGGTTCGACTGATGTGACCGTATCGCTCACTGATTCCAATAACCGCGTAGTATTCTCAGGCCCTGGTAGCCAGAAAACCGGTAAAAACGTGATCATCTGGGATGGCGTAAATAGTTTTACCAACAAGGACGAACCAGATGGCGAATACACCCTGAGCGTAAAAGCGAAGGACAGCAAGGGTGATGAAATCAAGAATGTCACGACCTACAGCTCCGGTCGCGTCACGTCCGTGGATATGCAAAACGGAACTATACAACTCAATATCGGTACTCTGAAAGTGAAGCTGGATCAGGTGATCTCCATTCGTGAAGCCGCGCCTTATCTGCCCGCTCAGACAACCGCCAATAATACTACCAATAACAATGGATAATATTCAAATCGTCAGAACATCTAATTCTTAACTCTACGGAGGAATAACATGAGTCTTTATGGTGCATTATTTGCCGGCGTATCCGGTCTGAAATCGCAAGGCAACAAGCTGGCTGTGGTGTCGGACAACATCGCCAATGTCAACACGGTGGGCTACAAAGCCGGTCAGGCAACCTTCGAAACGCTGGTTACTAACAGCGGCCTTGCAAGCCAGTATACTGCCGGTGGCGTGCTTGGTGGCAACCGCCAGCTGGTCGACAAACAGGGCCAGATCGTTGCAACCGAAGCACCAACAGATGTTGCTATGCGCGGGAACGGATTCTTTATTGTCAGCGCAGCTTCGGATGGTAGTGGTCAGCCACTGTATACCCGTTCTGGCTCTTTCCGTCAGGATAGTCTTGGTAATCTCGTGAACGCACAGGGCTTTTATCTGCGTGGATGGCCACTCGATCGAAGCGGTCGTCTGCCAGGTGAAGTGGGTAACGTCAATACCACTTCCAACGCAAACCTCGACAGCTTGACCACTGTAAACGTAGAGAGTGGCAGCGGTGTTGCGTCATCTACCACCTCCGTAGCAGTCGGTGCAAACCTGAATGCGGGAGAGAGAACTTACGCTGGCGCAGGTGCAACCGTTGATATGGACATTTTTTCCGCCAACAATTATCAGCGAACTGCTGATTCCATTATTGTGTCTAACGATTACGGTGCAGCGGCTGCAAACAACGTCCGTCGCGGTGACAGCATGACCGTGACAACGCAGTCCGGCCTATCCTACACCTACCTCTACGGTGGTTTCACGGTCAGCCGCGATGTGAGCACCAACTCCAACGGTGATAGCGCATTGGGCAGCACGGTTGCAATGACCGGCGGTAGCGTGACGACCGCGAACGGAAGCAATACGGTCGCTATCAATACCGGTGCGGCACATGGTCTTGGTCCAGTGGGTAGCACGCGTACTATTGTTCTTGCAGGCATTGCTGGCGGCGATCTGCCGGGTGGTACCACGCTTGGTATCGCAAACATTAACGGTACTCGCACGGTAACGATTACTGCCGCAAACACCTTTACCTTCAACACGACGTCGCTTGAAGGTGGTCCGGGCGGTACTGGTGCTGCGCTTGCTGCAACACGCACGTTTGACGATTTCGCAGGAAACATTCTTGACTCCTCTTCGGCAGCAGGTCCATTCCTTTCTCAGAATTCCATTACGCAATTTACCAACTCTGCTCGTAGCTTCTCGATTGCAAATACCAACGGTACTACGTCGACATTCACCTATGTCGCATCCTCACCGAGTGCAGTGGCCGGTCAGTTCAATAACCTGAACACTTTGGCTGCTGCAATCAACGAAGTGGTTGGATTAACTGCGCGCGTTGTAAGTAACCGGCTCTATGTGAGTGCGGAAGATGCAACTCAGGGGCTGACATTCTCAAACGGAGACGCTACTGGCGCGGGCACGCTCGGCGGCATCAACTGGACACGCGAGCTTGGTTTAACCAACGTGACGGCCGTTGCAAACCGGTTCAACACGCAGAACGGCCTTGCAGCATTGGTGAACGCTTCCAGTGGCCTGGATGCAACCACGACCAATCCGCTTTCTTCGGCAACGACCTTAATTAACGTAGAAGACCCTCTTGATCAGATTCGCTTCCGTGATACGGTT
>Ga0315900_10008047_pt1 | contig 13657 bp, 14 predicted proteins | sample LakEriMetagenome_FD_203521 | JGI IMG/M metagenome (GOLD analysis project Ga0315900, IMG submission 203521) | Freshwater fungal communities from buoy surface, Lake Erie, Ohio, United States - Buoy 12 MA114 | ecosystem: Environmental > Aquatic > Freshwater > Lake > Lake biofilm | place: USA: Lake...
TGCTCAAGAACGAGAAAACAGCCAAGCTCGGAGTGAAGAACAAGCGGCTTTCAGCCGGATGGGACGAAGACTACCTGCTCAAAGTCCTTGTCGGCTCATGACATATGGTGCAATCGCCCTGGGGGGAGATCGGATGCGTCATGGGGCGTTCCACGCGTGGTTTCTTTCTCGGAAAGAACGGCAATGCAAAGTCGATCGCATCATGCGGCAACCACCATTCGCAGCCAGTCGGCGAACTCTTTGGACGCCGCGATCAGGGAAGACCTCTCGGCGAAGTCTTGGCAGCGTTCCGCGAAAAGTGTTCGTTCGGCAGGCGACCAGCCGAGCACGCCATCGATCGCCTCGGCTAGTTGCCGAGGCTCATCCCCTTCACTGAACACCAGCAGGTCATCGAACGCGGGCCCCAGGCCCGGGGCGCGGGTGCTCACGATCGGCCGCCCATACGACAGGTAATCCAGCACCTTCGACGGAAAGTTCATGCGACTGTCGTCGGTTCGGACGGGACGGGGATTCACGAGCACGTCCGCGGAGAGCGCGAGCCGCTCGAGTTCGCCTTGCGGCACCATGCCGAGGTCCTCGACCCGGTCGGACTCGGCCGTCATCCTCGCGATGTCGCGGTCATAGCCTTTTCCTTGGCCGGTCATCACCAACCGGACGCCGGGCGTGCGGAGGAGCGGCATGGCAGCGATCAGGCGATCGACGCCCCCGGCCCGCGAACGGGCGCCGGCGTACAGGATCGTACGCTGCGCAGCGGCCGGCATCACGGCTGCCGGGCGGCGTGGCACGATGGCCGGCGGGAGGAGAAACCGGCGGGGCGAGGGCGCATGCTCGAACGCCCAGTGCGACACGAATGCGACGCCAGCTGCGCCCGTCGTTGCCGCACGGAATGACTCCCAGCCATCACGGGCAGGGTCGTCGAAGTCAAGCACGATCGGAATCCAGGGCACGCCGTGCCTTGAGACCGCGGCGGCCGCGGTGGCGATCCAGGGCCCCACGTTGTAGGTGACCAAGCACTTGGCATCGATCGACCTGACGGCGTCGACAACCCGCCGCTCATATCCGAGGCTCAGCGATCGTGTGCGCACCAGCGGGGCGTTGACATAGGGCACGACCGACGCATCGACGTCGATAGCGGCCTGCCCGCCGGCGGCGTAGAGAGGCCCCCAAGGCCAGGTTCGGTGGGGATCGTGGCCGATCCAGTGCGTGCGCACGCCGGCGTCCCGGAGCCCGCCGATGTACGTCCGCTGCCACCGCATCGTCGCCGGATGCGGGGCCGTGCCGTGGAGGAGCGACTGCTCCCCCTGCAGCGGGCCCACCCAGACGATTCGCAGGTCGTCACCGTTACGCATGATTCAGCACCATGCCCGCACGCCAGGGAGGCCCCGGAGGCTCGCGGGATTCCATGGCCGAGGTGACCACGTCCAAAAAGTAGCGGGCGACGCACTCCGCCGAGAAGGAGCGGGCTCGCGCGATGATGCGTCGCCGACGATCGCCTCCGACCGGCCCCTCGGCGACGATCCTTCGAAGCGCAGCGGCCAATGCCGAGACGTCGCCCGAACGGAACGTCTCGCCGGAGTCAGGGTCGGCAAGCAGGTCTGCCGCTCCACAGGTGGTCGAGCACAGCACGGGGGTGCCCGCCGACAAGGCCTCATTCACGACGGCGCCCCAGCCATCGAACCGACTCGGCAGAACGAGGAGGTCGTGGCACGCCATCAAGCCAGGAATCGACTCGTTGGAAACGACACCCCGCCACGACAACGCCTGCGCAAGCCCCAGACGGCTGGCACGGGCGCGGAGCGCCGCATCATCATGGCCGGTGCCGACAATCGTGAGCGGAATCGCCGGCGGCGGCAGGCGCGCCAGCGCGTCGAGGAGAAGGTCCACGCCCTTGCGGCGGATGAGTTGCCCGACATAGATCGCGCGAAAGCCGCCGTCGTCGTGCGACGGCAATTCGAAGTGCGCGGGGGTGACGTAGGCGAAGGGGTGGACACGGTTCGCTGGAAAACCGGCCGAGCGGAACCACGACACCCCGAGCCGGCCCATGGCCAGGATGAACGACGTCCTGCGGCCATACGCAACGGCGTCGCAGGCGGACCGCACCCATCGCACGACGCCCCTCACCCCCTGCCCGTCGTGCGCCTCCGAGATCACGCCGAACGCCGCCCGGCCGGCGGCAACCCGCCCGAGTGCCGACCGCACCTCCGGATGACATCGAAACCCCGAGAACACGTGCAGGGTCGTCGGCGAGTCATCCGCCACGAGTCGTTCCCGTGCCGGATCGTCGTGTAACACCTCGCGAACCGCGGACGAACTGGCCGCTCGCCAGCCCTGCGCAGCGCGTTCCGCGACGAGGCGATCTGCATACACGGCGATGACCTCGGCCCTTGATGCGATCGCCAACGCCTCGAGAAAGGGCACCTGATGCATCGACGGCATGGGCTGCCAGAACACGAAACGCGTCGGCGAGACGAACATCACCGGCGGGCACTCTCGTCGCCCGCGTGCGCCCCCGGCGGCAGATACCGTACGAACTGCGCGGAGAAAGCGGTGTCGGGCGTCATGAACGGACGATCCCACTGCCGATCCGCGTCGGCCCAGACTTCGAACGTAAAGCCCGCGTCAATGCAGGGAACGGCCAACGGCTCCAGCTGCCGCAGCACGCGCGTCTTACCGATCCCCGCGCCCACGAGGCACAGATCGGGTTTCGCTGTTAGGGCTTGAAGATCAAGGAGATCCGCGAAGGCGCGGGTCGGACTGACGCCGAGCCATTCGACGTGCGCCGCTCCCAGGTCCAGGAGGCTCCGTCGAATCGCGGCTTGCTTCTCGCCTTCCGCCGAATGCACCACGAGCAGCCGCCTGCCACCGAGGAGACCGGCCGACCGGGGGCCCCGCAGAAGGGCGTACACGAAGTAAAACGGCACGTAGTTGAGTTCATTCAGCGCGAGGCTCCCCTGCTGCACCCATGCGCGTATGGCGGGAAAATACGCCTCGTGGAACGGCTCCCGTCCGTACGACAGGTGCATCGCCAGCATGCCGTGCCGGGCGATCTCCTCGAGATCGCTCCGCACAATCGGTCGTAGGGGCTGCCATTCCTCGTCTGTCAGGTCGCCAGACGAGATACCGGGTGCGGTCTCCGCGTGGAAGCCGGGCCGCTGATGCCGCCAACGCCAAGCCGTGGCCCGTGCCGCGGACATCACCCGGCGAAAAGGAGGCAGTCGGCAATTAACCGACCTCGAGCCGAAGAGAAACTCATACTCCCCGTCGGCAAGCCGGCAGACGGGGAGATACCGCTTGCCTACGGCATTTTCGATACGGGCTGCGAACCGGTCGAACCAGACCTTCGAGTCGATCTGGACTGGTGCCAGCGCATAATCCTCGGGCCGATGCTGCCGCTCGAATCCTGGCACCACCAACGGCACGGTCGCGGGAAGGACCCGGCAGGATGTCGGCAGGGCGTCGGGCCCCTGGGAAATGCGACCTCCGACCACGCCCATGAACGGCTTCTCAAACAGCAGGTAGAGAGGGATGCCGATCGCCGTGACAACAGCGGTGAACGCAGTCATGAGGCATAGAAACGCCCACAGCCCTCCGCCGAGCGGCGCCAGCGACCGGCAGAGCCACGGGCCCGCGGCGGCCATCACGTAGGCATGATACAAGTAGATCGTGTAGCACATGCCGCCGATCACCACGAGCGGCGGCCAGGGAAGCATGCGGGAGTGCCAGCGACCGACGATGCCGGAGTAGCACAGGCCGACAAGCGACACGGTGAGTCCGCAGGTCGCGGCCACCCCCGCGTGTCGGCCGAACCATGCCACGCCAGCGAGGCATGGCAGTGCCAGCAGGTCCCCGGCCGTTGAGCGGTCTCGGCCGTAACCGCGCGCATACCCGTCGGCCAGCAGAAATCCGCCGAGGAAGAAGGGCAGGAACGGAAGCAGCGTCAGCCGTGCCCGGCCCTGTCCGAATCCGGTCGCCATCATCCAGTCGGCCAGCAGCACCGACGTCACGCCGATCGCAGCCGCGACGATGATGCGGGTCGCCCGTCCTGGAAGCCGATAGATCACGCCTAGCAACGGGGCGAGGAGGTAGAACTGCACCTCGATCTCGAGCGACCAGGCGACGAAGTTGATCGTGCTGAACGTACCGTAGACGAAGCCGTGGCAGTAGCACAGGCTCGCGGCGAGATGTGGCACGATCTCGGCGAGTTGTTCGCCGCGACTGAGGCAGTGCGCGGCCGCCAGTAACAGGAGGTTGATCGCATATGGCGGTTCGATCCTGACAGCGCGGCGGAGCAGATACGACCGGTAGGACGGCGACGCGGCTCGATGGGCCGCGGCGTGCGCCAGCGGCATTCCGAGTACAAAGGCGCTTATCACGAAGAACAGGTTTACCCCCAGCGAGCCGTACTCTGTGACCTCCTCGATCCCAAGCCACTGAAACGAACGGCCGTGGGGCGAGGACGGCGAGTGCAGCGCGTAGCCCGCAAAGTGGTGCAGCACGACCGCCGTGATCGCATACCAGCGAAGACCGTCGACCTGAGGCAGAAAAGCCTTCGCCGACGTTCGGCGCCGCAAGAGTTCGTAAAGCCACTGTCCCAAGTTTGGCGGCGGGCACCGGAGCCAATCCTCGCTTACGCGAGTCCAGCGGATGCAGTGCGGTATAGCCGAGTTTCACTCGACGCTGGCAGCGCTTCGCTATCGGCGATTGCCAAGCCGAGGAACAGAAACAGAAAGTACGAGAGGCTTAGCATCTCGAGCAGGTAGGGATTGATAACGAGCCCGACGATGAGCGTCCACAGGAACATCTGAGACGATGCGATAGGCCACGAGGTTGGTGATCGGCGACGGGCTCGTGCGAGACCAAAGACAATCAGAGCGAAGAAGGCAGCAATGGGAATGAATCCGACCAGCCCAAAGCTCGCTGCGGAATCAACCAGGAAACTATGGCCGCCAACATCAGTGCTATCCTCTTGAAACCCGACGCCAAAAAGCGGGTGTCGCAAGAAACTCTCGAACGATTGCCAGAGGAGCAATGCTCGGTTGCTCGACCCTACTTGAAATCGTTCAACGAGATCCGTTCCCGAACTGCGATCGAACATCCCTGTCACTAACGAAGTCACCTTCGCGAAGGCTTGTGCGGCCGCGCTACGATTGCCCGATAAAAACAAGGCATTTCGCAGGTAATCGACCAACGTGAGCCCGGCGATGCTCACGGCTATCCAGAATGCCCTGTGTCCGAAGGATCGAACCGGCGCAAAAAGTCCAAACATCATGGCCGTGACGAGGCATAGAAGAACGCTTGCACCGAAACCCGAAAGGAGAGCAGTCGCCAGGAACGTCACCTGCATGGCGACGACAAAACTGCGTGTCCGATTCGAAACCGCGGGATATATCCGGCAGAGGGTGATCGAGAAAAATATCAGTAGCGGGGCGAAATAAATGAAGCAGCTCAAGAAGGATTTGGCCCATTGCTTTGCGTCGATCATGCCGTCCAGGCCTTGGGTTGTGACCTGCTGCATGGAACGGTCGTAGCCGCTCCGTGCGCTTCCGACGAACCCAGCTAGGTCGGGCAAGCAGAAAAGCCAGTAGATGGTGGCGACGGCAAGAAGAAAGAATCGTTCCTGTCGTGGGAAGCGTGCGAGCGTATATCCGCACAATAACAATGGCAGGCATCGGAGCAAGACGATCGGCGGGCTCGAACTCATGAACAGATTGGAAACCGAATAGAAGCGACCGAGGGCCATATTCACGACCATGACCAATTCGAATGCCAACAGCCACAGGATGGTCGTACGGCTCAGCATGCGGGTGAATCCCGATGTCACGATCATCATGGTGACCACCAGGATGCTAAGCCCTTTGTAGGCGAGATTGAACCGACCCCACAGTTGGTAATGGGCGAACAAAAGGGTGAGCCCGCAAACGATCCAAAACGGCGGCAGGGAACTGGGGATAGCCGCGAGCTTCGTCGCCGCGGTCTTCATTCGCCCCGGGAGCGTTTTGGATGAGTTGGGCTGAAAAGCCCTGAGATCAGCGGTAGCCATGGTTCCCCGTTAGGCGCGGTAGTAGCGAGAGGGGCGAAACCGAACGACGTTGCGAGTATCTATCAATGAGGCGCGCAAGCCGCTGAAATCATAGTCGCGATAGGCGTCGTGGTCGGTGCAGACCACGATCGCGTCGAAGTCGTCGGAAATTGCGACGGACTGCCTGCCCGCGAAGGCGCCGTGGGTGCGGCCGGGCCGCACCACGGGCACGTAGGGATCGTTGTAGGAGATCGAAGCCCCCGCTGCGGCGAGCAGTTCCCAAATCGCAAAGGTGGGCGACTCGCGGTCGTCGTCGACGTTTTTCTTGTAGGCGAGGCCGAGCAGCAGAATTTTTGCGCCACGCACCGCCTTGCCCTGCTCATTGAGGGCGTAGGCGACGCGGTTGACCACGTGCCGGGGCATCGCGGTGTTAATCTCGCCAGCCAGTTCGATGAACCGGGCCGTGTGCCCAAACTCACGGGCTTTCCAGCTCAGGTAGAACGGATCGATCGGGATGCAGTGCCCGCCGAGGCCCGGCCCCGGATAGAACGGCATGAATCCGAAGGGCTTGGTGCTCGCCGCGGCGATCACCTCCCACACGTCGATGCTCATGGCCTCGTAGATCACCTTCAATTCATTGACGAGCGCGATGTTGACCGAGCGAAAGATGTTTTCCAGGAGCTTTGTCGCCTCGGCGGTATCGCAGCTCGACACCTCCACCACCTTGGGCACCACCGCGCCGTAGAGATCGGCGGCCCGCCGCAGGCAGGCGGGCGTGAAGCCGCCCACCACCTTCGGAATGCGCTCGAGCGACGTGGGATTGCCGGGATCCTCCCGTTCGGGGGAGAAGGCGAGGTGGAAGTCGCGGCCGGCCACGAGGCCCGAGCCATGCTCCAGGCAGCCGCGGAGCTCGACGGATGTGGTGCCCGGATACGTGGTGGACTCGAGGACGACGAGCATGCCCTTGCGAAGGTGTGGAGCCAGCGCGGCGCCCGTGTTGAGCACGTAGGACAAGTCGGGATCGCGCTGCGGCGTGAGCGGCGTGGGTACGCAGATGATCACGGCGTCTGCCTCGCCGGCCTCCGCAATGCTCGCCGTAGCGTGCAGCCGGCCCGTTTCAATCGCCTCGCGAATCCGCTCGGATTCGATGTGGCGCAAATACGACTTCCCCGCCGCGAGCAGCGTGGCCTTCTCGGGATCGCGGTCAATGCCCACCACGGCGCTGCCCGCTTTCACAAAGGCGAGGGCCAGCGGCAGGCCGACGTAGCCGAGGCCGATGATCGCGACTTGGCCCTTGGCAGGGATGGACTCTGCGCCCTTCATGACATCCTTGCTCCCGCTGCACACTGCTCGACGAAGTCGCCGACGCTCTGCTCGAACACCGCTGTGGAAAACCGCTCCATGGCCATCGCGCGGCCGCGGGCGCCCATGGCATCGCGTTCCGCCGCCGGCATGTCGAAGACCTCCTCGATCTTACGAGCTACAAGGGCAGGCGAAGTGGGATCAATGGCAAATCCCGTGATGCCGTCGATCACCGTCTCCGGACAGCCGCCATGCGTACTCGTGATGACTGGCCGGCCGCTGGCCGCAGCCTCAGCGTTGACGACACCGAAGCCTTCACCAAATTCCTCGCCGTTTGCCGTTTCATGGCGGCTTGGGAATGCAAACAGATCGGTGGTCTGGTAGAGCGATCGCAGCCTGTCGCGCGACACCCGGCCCGCCAGCGACACAACGTCGCCGAGCGATCGCTCGGCGATCTGCCGCCGGTGGTTTTCCAGGAGCGGCCCCGTGCCTGTGATCGTGAGTTTATGCGGCAAGTCGGGGCGGTTGCGTCGCAGCAGGGCCATCGCTTCGATCAGCACGTCGTAGCCCTTGTGATGCGAGTCGAGATCGTGGCGGCCGACCGTGAGGATTTGGTGCCGCCGGATATCGACCGGCGAGGCGGCGGGGAAGAAAACGTCGGTGTCGACCGGGTTATGGATGACCGTGGGCCGCGCTGCCTCAGGCAGCAGTTTGCGAACCGTGTCGGCTGTGAAGTCGCTGACGGCCACGAGATGATCCGACTTGTGCAGCCACGGGGCCAACTTGAGGCCCAAGCTCGCCCACGCCTCGCGGCCGTGAAGCCACGAGACGACGGGTGGTCGGGAAGGGAGGGATTCCAGAACGGGAAGCACCCTCTGCAGGGTTTGGGCATGGGCTGCGATCACGATGTCGGCGTCGCGCAGATTGTTGCGGAGGCGGGTTTGCGGGAAAAGCGACGGCATTCTGTGAGCCAGTGAGCGGGCGCCCAGGAATCCCGGTACCATCCCCACGATCCGGTATCCGTCGGCGGCAACGCTGCCGGATTCGTGCAATGCCAGGCACTCCACCTCGTGGCCGCGCCGGGCCAGCACGCTGGCGATGGCTTTGGAAACAATTTCTAGGCCACCGATAGCGCTGAAGTTGAAGCCGACGACGCTGATTTTCATTCGAGAATGAGTTTCTGTTCGTCGGGCGAGAGCGATCGCTTGGACACGGCGATCTCAAGCGGTTCGGTGGCTATCCATTTGCCGGCCCAGCAGACGGCCTGCGTGCCGTGGTTAATTCGTGTGCCGAATCCCCAGCCGGAGCAGCAGTCGCTGCCGCTAGCGACAAGTGCAACTTCCCCTGTCTTCTGATACACGGTTGCTTCGTTGTCGATGATCCCCCAGCAGCAAAGCGCCCCATCGCTCCGGTTTTGTCCCCTCCCATCCGTACCGTGGCCCTCGTTTCATCGAGCCGATTACCTGCTTGCTAATCGGCGCAATTACAAGCTGCCCATTGCCGCGACGGATCCGGACAAATCGGATCGTCGGCGGGAGAGTGTCGAGCGGCACGGCGAAGTTGCGCGCATCATCGGGACTGTCCGTGTTCCAGAGTTCCGGGTTGTCGGATCGGAAAATCACCATCCAGCCGCTATCTTTGCCAGTTTGGGATGCGTCGAGCACGGCGTCAAGCGACTTCTCCGCCTTGACCTTTGTCAACCCCGTGAGCGACGGAATCGCTTCGGCGTATAGCATCGCGGCATGATCACGGAACGCAGCTCGATCAGCAGGCGGAGCCTTCTCCGCATACGTGGCCCACGCATCCGCAGCAGCGACCTTGGCGTCGGAGGTTACGGCTTTGACTTCGAGCGAAGCTGCCGCGACAAGCAACGCATCGTCTGTCCGGGCGAGATATCGCACGCCCTGCGGCCAGTCGTTTTGAACAAAACAGAGCAGTCGGCCAAACTCGAGGAGAACCTTTGGGTTGGCGTCGAGAGCGTTTGCAGCGGCAGCTAGTTCCTCGAATCGCTCTTGGCCTTTTTTACGGTCGGCAATCGTTTTTCGCAGGGCAAGGGCAGCCGCGGTAGCTTTTGGGTCACGGGCTCGCTTGGAAAGTTGTGAGATTGCAGTGGCCAGTTCGCCGGCTTCTTCGAAACGATTGGCATCAAGGCACTCTGCGGCCATGGCGTTCAGCTTCTCGAGCAGTTTTGGCCAGGTCGTCGGGTTGACCGGTCCGGATGTTTCGCCCACACGATCGGTGAACAGGTCGATACGATCGACCTTAAAACGCAAGGCAATCTCGTCGCAGATGGCCATCAGGAGCATCGGGTCGTCGCCCCGAGTGGCTAGGTTGAGTGCCGTCATCTCGATGGCGTAGCGCTCCGCGAGATTGGCAGTGGCGTCGCGATTGCCGAACACCTCGCGGGCGAGCGTTGTGCGATCGGATGGAGTGCGGGCTTTTTCCGCCTTGTCTTTGTAGATCGCTTTCACTGCAGCTGTTGCGGCATCAAGTTCGGCGCCCGCCGGAGGAGCCGCCGGCTCCACGTTAGCGCCTGCTTTCGACACTCCCGCTGCCGCAAAGACCAATAACAAGGCGGCGACTCGAATCGCCTCGTGTACTCTAGAAAGAACCACAAGCTTCATGATGCAGAGATCGCCACGCGCGGAGAAACGTGGCCGGGCACGCCATAAACGATCGAGTCGGCCGGCGCGTTAGCCAGCACGCAGGAGTTCGCGCTCACTTTGCTTCGCGCGCCAACGGACCTGCCGGGGCCGATTGAGGCATGGAGCCCGAGAAAGACGTCTTCGTGGATATGCGCGTTGCCGCCCAGCGTGGCATAGGGGGAAAGCACCGCGAAATCGCCCGCCGACGCGTCGTGGCCGAGAGACGTGTGGTAGTTCATGATCGCGAACCGGCCCACGCGGCAGGAATCGCTGGCGATCGAATAGGGGCACAGGATCGCGCCCGCCCCGATGCGGGCCGACACCGCGACGATGGCGGTAGGGTGCACGAGCGTGAGAAACTCTGCGCCGCGGGCCAGGAGCGATTCCGCGACCTGGCGGCGGACGTAGGGCAAACCGATGGCGAGCAGGAGGTAGTCGCCCGGAGTGGGGCGGAAGTCGTCGGGTTGGCCAATGATCGCGGGGAAGTTGTCGAATCCATCGATCACTCGCTCATCGGAGGACAGGAATCCGGCGATCCTGCCCGCATGCTCGGGCCAGGCGTCGCGAGCCCATTGCAGCACCTCGCGACCGAAACCACCTGCCCCGACGATCAGAATCCGCTTGCAATCCGCGGGGGGCGTGGGCCGATGCGGCCCCGGGCCGACACAATCGCCAGACCTGCTGCCGGCCACGCTCACCGGAAGAGGCGGATGGTGGTGGTGACCGTTCAAAAGAGGGGGATGCGAGTCCTGCACTCCGTTCCCTTCGGTGGCAGGCGGAGAGGCGATCGTTTCGCGACTGGACTGCTCGCCGACCCCGTCTGCCGAAACTTATGATACCGCAAGTTTGTGGAAATTCTCTGGGGGTGCTTAGGGATTTTCGAGCGACTGGGACGGGGACGGCGCTGGGGGTTTGCGGGCGTCCCCGCACGGCATCGGCGCGGATTCGCACGCCTGGAGGCGTGCGGCACGACGGGCGGCGGGCCTGTTGAAGGGGCGACGGCGCTAGACCAAGGGGCGACGCGGCAGACTTGCTTGACAAGAAGGTGTACGCATGTACACATTTTTGCTGCCTTGCGAGTGCCTGCGATGCGATTTTTGACTTCTACTGGGATCCAGAGATTGCCGCTCATCTGGCGGAACATGGGATCGACCCGGAAGACTTCGAGTGGGCGGTGAGAATGGCCCGTGTTCGCGGGCAAAGCAGGTCGACCGGTCGGCCTTGCTGCTGGGGCGAAACGGTAGACGGCCGGTATGTGCTGTGCGTGTACGAGTATATTGACGAAACGACGATTCTCCCCATCACGGCCTACGAGGTCCGTCGCCCAAGACGGCAACAGCCATGAATCCGAAAGGGGTTTCACCCGAACTTCTGCTCCAAGTGAGGCAAGATCGCGAGACGATCGCGGGCGAACTCGAGTCGCTTCACCTCCAGCACGAGAGGTTGCAGGAGGCAGCCAACGAAGACACGCTGTCCGGCCACTTGCGACAGGCGATTCATGCAAGCCACCGATCTCTGCGCGAGCTGGCCCACGAGTCTGGCCTGCAAACGGAGGAACTTTGCGATTTTCTCGAAGGCAATCGCAGCCTGTCTTCGGAAGTGCTCGATCGGCTTGCCCGCGCGGCTGGGATTGTGGTGACCGTGAGTCGGGGGCTGTAGAACAGGCTGGATCGACTCGCGTGACACGGTGGATTAATCCGTGCTGCGGGCGACGGGCTGATCAGCCGCCGCCGTCGATCGTGAGCACTTGGCCGGTGATGAAGGCGGCGTCGGGACTGGTCAGAAACTCGATGGCGCCGACGACGTCGGCAGGGGTTCCAAGGCGGCCCAGCGCCGTGCGGCGGGCGATGCGCGCGCGGTTGTCGGCGGAGAGCGTCGCCGAGAGGTCGGTTTCCAGGAAGCCGGGCGCGATCGCGTTGACGCGGATGCCACGCGGGCCCACCTCGCGGGCGAGGCTGCGGGCGAAGCCCTCCAGTGCGGCTTTCGTGGCGGCGTAGACCGAGAGGCCGGGGGAGCCGCGGGAGGCGACGATTGAGGAGATGAGCGTGATGGAGGGGCCGGCGGCGCGGGCACCCTCACCCGGCCTTCGGCCACCCTCTCCCAGAGGGAGAGGGGTGTGTGGGGAGTCACTGCGGGCACCCTCACCCGGCCTTCGGCCACCCTCTCCCAGAGGGAGAGGGGTATTGGCGAGCATGTGGCGGATGGATTCGCGGACCAGCACGATCGAGGCCTTCACGTTCACCGTCAGCATCGAGTCGATTTCGTCGTCGCGCATCGTCGCCAGCACGCCCTCGTGGGCGATCGCCGCATTGGCGATGCAGTGATCGAGGCCGCCGAACCGCTCCACGACCCGGCACACGAAGCCGATCACCGCGGCCGAGTCGCTGCCGTCAAGGGCCTCCACGTGCAGCCGATCGGCATGCGCCGCGGCGAGGGTCGCCAAGGCCGACGAGCCCGAGCGGGAGAACGTGGCCACGCGATCGCCGCGGGCGAGCAGCCGCTCGAGGATCGCTAGACCGAGGCCGCGGGAGCCGCCGGAGACGAGGGAGATCAAAGTGCTTCCCACTCCTCGCGAGAGACGCCAGCCTGCCGCAGCAACCGGCGCAGGAGGTCGCGGCTGATGTCGCCCTTGTGCAGGTTCGGAATCACGAGCGTGAGATCACCTCGCACCATGAAAGCGTGACGGCCGCCTTCAAAGGGGCCGTCGAAGCCGGCGCATCTCAGCAGCCGGACGAGTTCCCGGCGTGACACTGGACCGAAGGCAGGCATTCAGGATGAGGCTTCCGCCTTGATCGTCAGATCGACGCCATCGATCACCGGCAACGGAAGGTGGCGATGAATCCGAAACAGAATCCAGTCTTCGAGAGCCGAAAGCAGTTCGCTGCGACACGCTTCCAAGGTCGAGCCGGTCGCATGCACACCAGGACAGGGCGGAATCTCGCCGTAGAAATCGCCATCCTCTGGAAGGATCTCATAGCGGGCGTGAGTGGCTGCGGCGTGGAGATATTCAGTCAGCATAGACGGATTTTACGGGTGGGGTCGCCCAGAATCGAGACGCGGACGGAACGGCTTTCGGTGGATCGACGCGTATTCCCTCAGCTCACGCTTCGGGCTTCCCGGCAATGGCGATATGCCAAACGGGGCGGAACAGCATCAAAGTTCGAGCTTCCCGGCAAGGGTCACGGTTGAGCGGTCAGGGGCCGGCGGGGGGTTTTGCCGGCGGCGGTGGTGGCAATTTGCTTCACGATGTCGAGCACACGGGGCACGCTCTGCGGCTCGAGCGATTCGCGGCAGACGGCCAACGCGGCCGTGCGCACCTGGTCGGGCGCGGTCGCGTCGGGCAGCGGCTCGGCGAGCACGATCTCCGCGGCCACCAGTTCGCCGGTGATGGCGCTGGGCAGCCCGTAGACGCGGGCTTCGGCAACACCCGGAACCCGCCGCAGGATCTCCTCCACCCGCTTCGGAAACACCTTCGCGCCCCCCACCACGATCACGTCGCTGCGGCGGCCCGTGAACTCGAAGCGGTCGCCCCGTCGCTCGACCAAGTCGCCCGTGCCGACCTCCGCCGTGTCGCGCGAGAGCTGCACGAGCAGCTCGCCGTCGCGGCGGGTCGTGAGCCGCACGCCGCCAGGGAGCGACTTGCCGAGCCAGGCCGCGGGAAAGCCCGGCCGGCCATCGGCCACGCGAAACA
>Ga0315900_10008048_pt1 | contig 13657 bp, 10 predicted proteins | sample LakEriMetagenome_FD_203521 | JGI IMG/M metagenome (GOLD analysis project Ga0315900, IMG submission 203521) | Freshwater fungal communities from buoy surface, Lake Erie, Ohio, United States - Buoy 12 MA114 | ecosystem: Environmental > Aquatic > Freshwater > Lake > Lake biofilm | place: USA: Lake...
GGCATACATGAAAACCAGACCCAGGTTGGCGCCAGCCGAAAAATTGGCGCCCTGATTTCCGATTACAAGGCCTCTGAACATTTCTTCTGCCAGATCAAAGGCCTTATTCAGTCCTTCCACCACTTCCGAACCCAGTGTATTCATTTTGGAGTGAAATTCCAGACAGGCAATACCATCTCCCAGGTCATGGAGGCTGGAACCGGAATTAGAGAATACCGGCTTTTGCTTTAAATCCTTCCTCAACAGAATAAATCCGGCCGGTATTTCCTGAGGCACGAATTCAAGTCGGGACGGGCTGAATTCCCTGACACCCAGTTCGTCATGTAAAAAGAAGGCCGAAACTTTCTGCCCGGCAAGATTTTCCACCCACGAAGGAATCGGCTTACCACAGGCCCTGATCAGATCAAGACCGGTCTCAAATCCAAGCGCATGCCAGGTCGCGAAAGGTCCGGTCTCCCAGCCAAATCCGGCCGTAATGGCGGCATCAACCTGGGAAATTGTATCTGAAATTTCCGGCAAGCAGGATGCTGAATACCAGAAAAGGTTACCCAGCATTTCACGGTAAAACTGACCGGCTTTGTCTTGTCCGGAGATCAGGAGCTTCCATCGATCTTCAAGACGATCAGCCTGTCGTGCCGAATCCAGCGTAGCAAAGCTGGTTTTTACCGGGGCTTCGTAATTCAGGTTTGAAGGATTCAGTGCATAGAATTCCTTTTTACCGTCAGGCTGAACTTCCTTTTTGTAGAATCCCTGACCGGATTTGTCTCCCAGCCATTTGTTCTGAAGCATTTGCCTAAGGAAATCCGGTACGGTTAAATCCTGCATGCCCAGCGCTGTATTCAGTCCGTCGGCCACTTTCACCAGTGTGTCGAGCCCGACTACATCGGCTGTCCGAAAGGTGGCAGATTTCGGATGCCCGATAACGGGTCCGGTAAGTTTATCCGTTTCTGGTATACTCAGGCCCAGTTTCATGGAAACGGCCAGCGTATCCAGCATGGAAAATACGCCGATTCGGTTGGCAATAAACGCTGGTGTATCCTTGCAGAGCACCGTACTTTTACCCAGCATCCGGCTTCCGAAATCCTGCATGAAGGCCAGCACGGCCGGATCAGTGAATGGTCCAGGAATGATTTCAAGCAAGGGCAGGTAGCGCGGAGGATTAAAAAAATGGGTGCCGCAGAAATGTTTATTGAAATCTTCAGAACGCCCTTTCGCCAGCCATTTCAGAGGAATACCCGAGGTATTGGAACTGATAATGGAGCCTGGTTTCCGGAATGCCTCCGTTTTTTCATACAGGGCCTGCTTGATTTCAAGCTTTTCGACCACAGCTTCCAGAATCCAGTCGCAGTCTCCGATCAGATGAAGATGGTCTTCGAAATTTCCGGTTTTTATCCGGTCGGCGAAGGATGAAAGAAACAGAGGGGAAGGTCTGGAAGCAATGGCATTCCTGAGTGCGTCATTCACCAGTTTGTTTCGGATAACAGCATCTTTTCCCTCCGAATCCGGACCCGGGATATCAAGCAGCAGCACTTCAAGGCCTGCATTGGCAAGGTGGCAGGCAATCCTGCTTCCCATTACACCGGAACCTAGAACAGCTGCTTTACGGATGAAACTGTAATTGCCTTTTACTGGTTGCATAGAAATCAGAATTATGTTGCAGCAGGTAAAGGTACTTTTTTCAGGAAATATAATCGAGGACAAAACCTGAGGCCAATCCTAATGCGACAATAAGATAGCCAGGAATGCGGGTAAAGTAAAGTGTAAGAAAAGTACCAGTCATAATCAGCACATTTACCGGCATCAGGTCCAAAGGTTTAATCAGCACCAGTGCTGCAGTGGCTACCAGTCCGCAACTCACGGCATTAATCCCTTCCAGCGAAGCCCTTACAATCCGGAAGCCTTTCAGCTTGGCCCAGAACCGGTAAACAAAGAAAATCAGCAGGGTGCCGGGCAGAAATATGCCGGCGGAAGAAGCGGCTGATCCAAGCAGCTGCCAGCCAATCCCTTCACCCCTCATGGCAAAGGTGCCAAGATAGGAGCAGAAAGCGAAAACTGGTCCGGGCAGTGCCTGAACTATTGCATAGCCCGAAAGGAATTCTTCTTTGCTGAGATAGTGCTTGAATCCGACAAATTCATTGAACATAAGCGGAATAAGCGCCTGACCGCCGCCAAAAATGATGCTTCCGTTCCGGTAAAAATTCTCGAAAATCCGGATGGCTTTCCAGCCTGTTATCTGACCCAATACCGCTGCTGCCACCAGAATGCCGAAAAAAAGAAAAATGTTAATCCATTTAAAATCAAAGGCTTCCTGTTTTTCTGTTTGCTGAAGATTCTGGTAACGGATGGCAGTCAGCGCTCCGCCTGTCAGAATCAGAAACGGACTCAGCCAGGGTGAAGGGAAGTAATAGGATACAGGAATGGTGCTCAGCATGAGTGCCATCCCTGCATTGCTTTTTATGGTGAAAGAAGCCAGCCGGAAGGCGGCATGCGCCACAAAGCCAACGGCAATGGGCTGAAGAAACCGGGTGAAGCTGAGTGAAAATCCAATGTCCTGCAGATGAATGAGTGCCAATGCTGCGGCGGTCATGGCTGCAACCGCAGGGGTAATCCAGATCAGCAGTGTAAGCAGGGCCAGTCTTGGTCCTCCGATTTTGTAGGCTGTTGCCGTCAGAGTCTGCGTAGAGGTCGGGCCAGGAAGTACGCTGCAAAGTGCATTCAGTTCAATCAGCTCTGCTGAAGTCAGGTAGCGATGGCGGTCCACAAGCCTTTCCATGAAAAGAGAAAGATGAACCTGAGGACCACCAAAGGAAGTGAGGGCAAGAATCAGCACATCATTCAGAAATACCGAGTACCGAACCTTGTCCCGGTGCCTGATGTTGCCGTTATCCCCTTTAGCAAGGATGCCTATTACACTGTTTTCCAATATAAGACGGCCTGTATTAAGCGCTTATTTTTTCAGGCCGATTTCGCGCAGGCGCTCATCCAGAAATTCGCCGGCTGTCATGTCTTCGTACAGCTTCGGATGCTCCGCATCCACGCAGGAGGGCAGGCAGCTAAGATCCATTTCAGATCTAGGATGCATAAAGAATGGAATGGAATAACGCGAAGTACTCATTTTTTCTCTCGGAGGATTAACTACGCGGTGAATGGTAGACTTCAGTTTATGGTTGGTAAGCCTGTCCATCATATCCCCTACATTAACTACAATCTGCTCAGGAAGAGCCGTAATCGGAATCCATGCACCATCGCGGCGGAGAACCTGAAGCCCGTCAGCCGAAGCGCCCATCAGCAGTGTAATAAGGTTGATGTCGCCGTGTGCTCCCGCACGGACCGCATCTTTCGGAAGCGCATCCGGGTTTTCAATCGGGAAATAATGGATCGAGCGAAGTATGCTGTTCCCGTTGTGCACTTTGGCGTCGAAATAAAATTCATCCAGGCCAAGGTAAAGGGCAATGGCGCGAAGCATTTGCCTTCCGGTATTCTCGAGGGTTCGGTAGGCCTGTTTGGTGAGTTCGTTGAATTCCGGAATTTCTTCGCAGTCGATGTTGGCAGGATATTCCTCGGCAGCCGGATCGTTCGGGTCGTCGACCATCTGGCCGGTGTGCCAGAATTCTTTCAGATCGCCGGTAGAACTTCCCTTGGCATGTTCTTTATACTTTCCGATGTAACCCCGCTGGCCTGCCAGTTCGGGAATTTCATACTTTGATTTTATGGCATCCGGCTGTTCGAAAAACTTCTTCACAGCGGCATATAATTTTTCAGTGAGTTCATCGGAAAGGCCATGATTCCTGATGGCCACAAATCCAATCTGATTATAGGCTTTTCCAAGTGCGGCCACAAATTTTGCCTTTTTCGCCGGATCTCCGCCGGTGAAGTCGGCCAGGTCCAGCGACGGTATTTCGTTCAGCAATTCATCTTGATTTTCCATATTTAGCAGTCGTATTATCTGGTTTTTCGTTTGAAAGGGCAAATTCTCCTTTTCAGTTTAAAATTCAAATATTTCTTTGTGCCATGCTCCATAAAACCAGGGCCATTTCCCTGCACGCTATTCCTTACAGGGACACATCTCTGATAGCCCGGTTTTTTACGGAGGAATTTGGTCTTCAGGGCTTTGTGGTGAACGGAGTGCGCTCATCCAAGGCCCGGATTTCGCCCGGCTTGTTTCAGGCCATGATGCCGGTGGACCTGGTTCAGTACCACGACAGCCGCAAGGACCTTAACCGTTTCTCCGAAATAAAGGCTGCTTTTCCCCTGAATGAAATTCCGCTTCATCCGGTAAAATCAGCACAGGTAATTTTTATAGCCGAATACCTGAGCAGGGTATTGAAAGATCATCTGGAAAACCGGCCGCTGTTCGCATTATCCTATGCCTGGATTTCTCAATTGGATTCCATGGCTGAAAATTTCGAGTCCGCTCACCTTGGGTTCATCTGGCATTCCTTCCTGCATCTTGGAATTACGCCCGACAACGCGGAAATTTTACTGGAAAGGGGAACTCCACTGCACGAAGAACACCGTGAACAACTGCATATTTTCCTCAACGATGAATCTCCGTTCGCCGCTTTCAGAGTTCCCTCAGCCGTGCGGCAAACGGTACTGGATGCTTTGGTGAATTATGTCCGGACGCACATGGAAGGCATGGGTGAACTCAGGTCCCTGGCTGTATTGAGGCAGGTATTTTCCTGAGGCTGTCCAGTGCTGAGTTCAATCGCCGGCTCATAAGCTCTGCACCGCGCAGGTTCAGATGGTCCGGATCGCTGAAAAAACCGGGTTTTCCTTCAAAAAACCTGCTGAAATCCAGATGGTGCTGCCCGGAGGATATGGAATCCTTTATTGATACTACACCTTTTAGCCCGGGATGATTTTCTGCACATTGCCGGTATTCTTCTGATAAAGGGTAGGAGAGAAGTACCAGCCTGATCTTCCTGCTTTCGCAAAGGGAAACAATGCCGGAAAACGCAGCCAGCTGCAGGGCATCCATCGGCGGATACTTATCAAAATGTGCTCTGAATCGGGCTTCTGCAGCAAGCTGCCTGTTCTCCGGATTCAGTTGTGAAAAATCCTCCTCTGCCGACACAAATCCAGCCGAATCTGACTGGTAACTTTCCTTTTTCATGAAAGCCAGCAGGCGGTAATACTGACCTGCATAGGGGAAAAGGCGTGCAGAAAGATACCAGCGCATCCAGTCCGAAGGTAATCCGGAATGATAAATTTCAATCGGGTTGATAAGCCCTGCCCAGAAAACATCATCGAGTTCGTGCTGCAGCAGAAGGGCATTGCCCTGCGCCGAGAAGGAATGCAGATCCAGAGGTAATACAAGTATTTCAGGCGGCGCTGATTCTTCCAGCATCCTTTTGATTTTCAGAAGTGTAAGAAAGTAATATTCAGAGGTTCCTCCAAGATTGAAGCTGCCCGGAATGAATGCCGGATTCACGGCCATCATCGGGTGGGAATCACCCATGAACCAGACGGATGCTTTCCTGTTTTTTTTCAACCTGAACAGGGCAGCTTTTTTCCGCTGCAGACTGTTGCTGCTCAGTACATCTGCGTAAAGCCAGTAGAAAAACAGATGAAGGGTTGTCAGCAGAAAGGCGGCGATAAAAATTTTGCGGAGCTTCATCAGAATTGAAAATAAATAAAATCTCCGCCTTTGAAATGGCCCAGCCAGAGCAGGGCGCTCAGGCATACCAAAAGAGCAGTCCACCTGAGTAGCCCCGACCATTGCCGGATTGATTCGGTATATTCCTTCAGTGATTTATGCTCACTCAGCATCAGAATAAAAATGCTGCTTAAGGCCAGGCTAAGTTCACTCACCGAATGAAAAAGGTTGAAATTACTGATTTTCCAGTTTGCTGTATTCCGTAGAAGAAGTGCCGCATCTTCCAGGTTGTTGACCCGGAAAAAAAACCATCCGGCAAAAACCCATAAAAGGCAGAGCATCCGGGAGAAAAGAAGTCCCGGCCTGAACAGGCCGCCGAAAATCCGCTGCAGGATGAGACCTGCTCCGTGCCAGGCGCCCCAAATAAGAAAAGTCCAGTTGGCACCATGCCAAAGACCGCTCAGGCAGAAAACCAGCAGCAGGTTGAAATAGGTTCTCAGTTTTCCGGCCTGGTTTCCTCCGAGCGGATGATAGAGGTAATCCCGGAACCAGCCTGAAAGAGAAATATGCCACCTGCGCCAGAAGTCGCCCAGATCCGTAGCCAGATAAGGGCTGCGGAAATTGCTCATCAGGCTGATGCCGAAAAAGGATGCACAGCCTCTGGCAATATCGCTGTAACCTGAAAAATCTCCATAAATCTGAAATCCGAAGAAAATGGTGGCGGTGATGATCTGCGGGGCGCTGGCCTCCGACGGCTGATTGAAGGCGGCATCCACATAAACACCCAGCCGGTCGGCAATCACAAGCTTTTTAAAAAGGCCAGAGGCAAGGAGGATAAGTCCGGGAAGGATATCGGGATTGAGGAAAGGTTTTTTTACCTGTTCCATCAGATGCGGGGCACGTTCTATGGGACCTGCTACCAGCTGCGGGAAGAAGGTGATGAAAAGCATGTAGTCGGTCCAGGATTTTTCGGCCTCCATGCGCCCCCGGTAAACATCCATTACATAGGCCATGGCCTGAAAGGTATAAAAGCTGATGCCTACGGGCAGAAGTACCGGAACCCAGGCGGGAACTTCTCCGCTTTCGAAGAAAAAAGCCTTGCCAAAAAAGGCGCTGTATTTGAAAAAGCACAGGATTCCCAGATTGGCTGCCAGACTCAGCCATAGAAATAGCCTTTTCCTGAGCTGTTCTTCACTTTTTCCAATGGCAATGGCTGCGAAGAAATCAATACCGGAAGATGCCAGCAGAAGCAGTAGGTAGGTCCATTTCCAGTAACCGTAGAAAAACAGACTGGCGGCCAGAAGGAGGAGACGTCTTTCCCTGTTTCCCTTCAGCAGGGAAAACAGCAGCAGGAGCAGTATCAGAAAAAGCGGAAACTCCAGCGAATTGAAAAGCATGCTGTCCGTGTGGATGCGAAGGGGCAAATATGTCAAATCCTCCCGGAATCCTTTCTTCATCAATTCGGGCAGGCTGAGGGAAAATCACTTCCTTTGTGCGGAGTTATTGTTTCATGTGGAAGACCATTCGGAATCTGATGGCCGGCGGCCTGGCATCCAAAGTGCTGATTGGTCTTGCCAATATCATGATAATCAAGTTTTTAAGCAAGTCTGATTACGCAGCACTTTCGCACTTCCAGTTCATCCAGACGCTGATGTCAGGTCTATTGTTTTCACCCTTTCTGCTTGCCTCCGTTCTGGGTGTCAATCTATTTGAAATGCAGAACATGCGGAGGCTGTTTTCTGCTTTGAACCTGATTCAGATAATATTGGTTGTCCTCTGCCTTCTGGTAGCCTTTGTGTACGGTGAAGATCTGGCAGGCGATCTTTTCAACAAGCCCCAGTTTTATTATCCTATTATCATGGGTTTGATTTCCAGTGTATTTCTTACTTTTCAGAACATCATCCTTTCCTCACATCAGGCATCGGAATCATACTCCTCCTATAATCTCATCAACCTGCTTCGGCCTGTTTTCCTCATTCTGCTTCTTTCGGTTTTTCATTTTACTGGCACGCTGAGTTTTTTTACGGCTGCTTCTGCTTTCTTATTGTCTTATCTCTTGTCGGTAGCAGGCGATTTGTCGAAAATAATGGAGGCCATCAGCTTTAAAGGGTTGATTTTCCGACTGAAACAATTTGTCTGGTTCTGGAGGTCGCTGCAGTTTCTGATTCTGTTCTTTTTCATCAGAGCCATGCTCGACCACATTGCCAGATTTATGGTCAGCAGGTACTTTACTGTTGAAGATAACGCGGCATTTGGTGTTTCTTTTCAATATTATGCCATGGCAGATCTGGTTATTTACAGCGCTCATGTGGCATTTATGAACATTTTTACCCGCGAGCAGAAAGCCGCAGCCAAGAAAAAATACATGAACTGGCTCAGGGTTACTGGCATTCTGTCACTGGCAGGTCTGGGTTCCCTATGGTTTGCCGAACCATTATTCGTACTGATTAACGGAGAGCAGTACCGTGAAGCCTATCCGGTGTTTGCCATGTTCATGACCGGTATTACGGTTTACCTTTGCTTTAGCCCGGTCATTTATGCGATTGCGGAAAGACGCACCTTCAAAACACTTTTTGTGCTGAGCATTGTCGCTCTTCTATGGCAACTTGGCATGACCTGGTTTGCATCTGAAAAGCAGAGCCTTGTACTGATGGCCTTTGCCTGTGTTTCCGCCAGAGGCCTGATTTATCTTTCCTCGTTCTTTATGTACTTTCGCAGGGCATGAACAGGGTTTTTCATATTCTGCTTTTTCTCGTTTTTCTGCTGAGTTCCTTCGACATTTTTATGAATGTCAATCTTGGCGGATTTAATGTGCGGGCCTGCTACTTGGCTGCCTTTCTTTTTATTGCACTCTATGCCTACCAGTTCAGCGATGCACTCAAAATCAGGTTTCTCGGCGGAGGAGCCTTCCTGCTCTGGTTTCTGACGCTGCTGCTCCTTGTATGGAATACACCGCTTTTAAGCCGCAACATCGGCTACATGGCCTGGCTCGTTTTCAACTGTTTCAGCTGCTATGCCATTTACAAGTTTGCTTTGAAAGAAAGTACAGAAAAGCTTTTCAGGATGTATATTCTGAGTTTTTTCTGTCTCTCCATCGCCGGAATTCTGCAGTTCACACTTTCCCAGTTCGGCATTCACATACTGGTTACCATGTGGTGGGATGTACTGCGGAGTGCGCGCGTTAATGCCTTTTCCTACGAACCAAGTTATTATGCAAGTTACCTGCTGATTGGCTTTGTATTTCTGTATTACAGTCAGCGGAAAAGGGTCTATTACTTTACCCGGCAATTTCAGATTGTGATCCTCATTTTCCTGGTGGCAGCCATTCTTTTGAGCACCAGTCGTATGGGGATTGCCTTTATGATGGTCATTCTGATTTACGATTTCCTCAGGATGATCATCCGCGCCATTCTTACTGCCAGGATTTCGCTTCTCAATTTTATCATTTCACTGGTTCTGCTGCTTGGTCTTGCCGGTGTAATTGGCCGGATTCTCGTTGATGAGGAACTTCGGATCCGTTATCTGGCAGGCACAGGACTGGAAGCCACTGCTGCGCATTCCCGCGATACACGGGAAGATCAGATGGGAAATGTCTGGAAATTGTTTCAGAAGAGTCCTGTGGTAGGTTATTCGCTGGGAGGAATAGCACCCAATATTGCCCTGATGTACGGTGTAGAACCAAGAAAAATTGAGGATACCAAGGAGTATGAAGGTCTCAATATCCTGCTGGAGGTTCTGGCAGCCAGCGGGATAATCGGATTTGCCTTTTTTGCCTGGTGGCTCTTTCAGGTATTTTATGCCGGGTTTTCCCTCAGCAGAAGGCTTCGGAAGAGCAATTTCAGCGAGGAAGCGGTCATCATGCATTCACTTTGCATGGCCCTCGGTGCGGAAATTCTGATATTATCCCTGAGTCAGAACGTCCTCAGGCCCTACCTCTGGATTCACATCGGAATGGTAAATGCGGTTTATTACCGATTCAGTTTAATTTTGCGACTGGAGCAGCCGGATATCATTTCGGTTCCGCCGGTAAAAAGGTAGGATTTCGAACCTCATGAAAAAGGATTTCAAGGACCTGAAAGTTGCCATTGTTCATGAATGGTTTGTTAACCATGCCGGTTCTGAGAAGGTCGTTCAGGAATTACTGGAGGTTTTTCCCGGAGCCAGGTTATTTGCCCTTGTCGATTTTTTGAAAGGGAGCAAGCGTTCCTACCTCGGCGGCAGAAAGGTAAGTGTGAGTTTCATTCAGCACCTGCCCTTTGCGCGAAAGCATTTCCGCAGCTACTTTCCATTGTTTCCCCTGGCGGTTGAGTCACATGACCTGAGAGAATTTGACCTTATCATATCCAGTTCCCACATGGTTTCCAAAGGCATTTTGTGCCGGCAGGACCAGCTTCACATCAGTTATTGCCACAGTCCCTGCCGCTATGCCTGGGATTTGTATCATCAGTACCTGGAGGAAGCCGGACTCACCAATGGAGTAAAGGGATTTCTGGCGCAGTATTTTCTCCATCGCCTGCGGAACTGGGACATTATCAGCCTGAACCGGGTTTCGCACTTTATAGCCAACTCTGCCTACATAGGCAAAAGAATCCGGCATGTATACGGGCGGGATTCCGAACTGGTTTATCCGCCGGTTGATACCGCCCGATTCCGTTGCAGGGAGCAGAAGGGGGATTATTACTTTGCCGCAGGAAGGCTGGTTCCGTATAAGAAAATTGACATCATTGCAGAGGCCTTCAGCCGGATGCCGGATAAAAAACTGGTTCTCTGTGTGGGCGGTGACGCGGAAAAAATCCGCAGGCTTGCCCGGCCCAACATCGAGATTCTGCCGGATTGCCCCGATGCGAAATTTGAAGAACTGATGGCCGGGGCAAAGGCACTGGTCTTCGCGGCTGAAGAAGATTTTGGTATTACCATGGCCGAAGCTCTTGCCTGCGGCACACCGGTGATTGCCTACGCCAGAGGCGGTGCTGCCGAAATCGTACAGGAAGGAAAATCCGGTGTTTTTTTTGAAGATCAGGACGCAGATCAGGTGATGGCAGCGGTCCGGAAATTTGAAGCGGAAGGACTGGAATGGAATGCAGCTCAAATTGCTGAATCTTCCGGTCGCTTTTCGCGACAGCGCTTCCGGGAGGAAATGAAAGCCCTCATAGCGGAAAAATGGCAGAGCTTCGGATGATACCTGCCCGGCTGATAGCCGTAAGAACCGGAAGTAAATTTGCACTAATTGCGGCAATCCTATGGACTGTTTCCCTGCCCTTTTCAATGGCGCAGACCACCCGCTTTACATCCATTTTTCTTTTCACCGTTCTAGGCGGCTTTTTAATTTCGGCTATAGCAGGAAGGAAAGGCATTTTCAGGATTCCCAAATCGCTTTTTTTGCAGATAATACCGCTTTCTTTACTGGCTCTTCTTCCGCTCCTGCATTTTATCCCTTGTGGAAGTAATCAGAGAGAGCTTGTTCTGCTTCTTCCCCTTTTAGTGGTTCCATGGGTTTTATTCTCCTTCCGAAATGAATGGCCCTTCTTTTTTCCGAAACTCCTTTTCATTGGCCTGCTGCTGTCTGTGCTTCTGCTTTACTTCTTTTTGCTTCTCCAGGATCCGGTGCTGGTCTGGCATTCCGTCAGGAGTGAAACGGAAATTCCTGATCTTTTTCTGCTAGCCCGGCCTCAGCTTGGGCTGCTAACGGGAATCATGTTTTTTCTTGCATGTTTCTTCATCCCGTTTAAACGAAGTTTTTACACGGGCTCTGCCCTGCTGACCCTGCTTCTTCTGTATTGGATTCTGGCCAAAATTGCTATCATCTCCTTTCTGCTGGTTCTGCTCCTGCTTTTTCTCCGGGAGCTTAGAACCAGTCCGATGCGTTTCATACCGGTTCTCATTCTTGCATCAGCCAGCTTTATGGCCGGTCTTTATTTTCTGCTGTCAAGCGGATTTGTTTCGGAAGCACTCAGCCGCGATGGACTCTCTTTCGAACGCTATCCGAAAGCCTATGTGAACAGCATCAACAGCAGGGTGGTTTTGTGGAAGGCCTCTTTCCATTTGCTAAATGAGGATTACAACTGGCTTGCCGGCCTTCCTTCCGAAAAACTTGAACCGGCTCTGGATGCAAAGGTGGGAAGCCTCAATGGCTATCTTCAGTCCAGGCACATGAACCCACACAATCAGTTCCTCTACATGCTGCTTCATTACGGAATTCCCGGATTACTGGCCTTGCTTTTCTTCTGGTTTCAGGTCTTCAGGATGGTGCGGCAGAACCTGGCCCTGACCGGCATGTGGCTTTTTGTATTTTTCTGTTCAATGACAGAAATTTATCTCGACCGGGAATTCGGCTCCCAGATTTTTATGCTTGCTTTTATTTTATCAGCATGGCCGGTTTCCGCTGAAAAAACCAGGCACTTATCTGTTCATGTCCCATGAATTGAGTTTTTTACTTCTCCCGGGGGTCTTCTGGCTGATGTTGATTCCCATCCTGGTTTTTCAATTCCGGAGAACCGCTGTTTTACCAGTTTCTTCAGTTTTTTACTGGTGCCTTCTGGGCGTTTTCCTCATCTATACCCCTCTTTCGGATTACCTGCTGGGTATTCGCGAGTATTTTGGTTTTCGGCTGCCTTACAGCCATGAAATCAATAAAACCATTGCCAGGGTTTACTCTCTTGCAATGGTAGGATTCGCTGCAGGGCAGATCGCTTCCTTTTTTCTGCCGGCAGGCCGCCTCTTTACAATTCCGGTTTCGGATAGGTGGCCGGGCGAAGGCGGTATCCGCCTGCTCTATGGTTATCAGCTGGCTGTATGGCTGCTCTATTTTTTCAATCTGCTTGCTTCCGGTATTTCCATCGGCGGACTTTTCAATCCCTTTCACCGCGGAGAAGATGGAATTCTCTTTTCGGCCGCCTTTTCTTTTCCGCTGCTGGAGTTGCTTTCTGCTTCAGTTCCGGTTTGTCTCTTTTTGCTGATGGCATTAAAGCAGTACCGCAAACCAGTATGGTGGCTTTTTTTTCTTTTCTGGTTGCTCATGAGTCTGCTGGGAGGCTGGCGTTTCCGCATCATTCTTTTCGGACTTTTCTGCCTGCTCCTGTTTGTGGAATCTGGCTACCGGAAAAAGGGATTCCTTCTTTATCTGCTTCTCTTCGTTTTTTCGATGGCCTGGCTCACGCTGAATCGTATGGCCATTGCCAAAAGGCAGTTTGAACTTGTGACTTTTGATTTGCGTCAGTTTGATGGAAGCGTATTCAATAATGAGTTTTCGAACTGCCGGACATTCCGGGCCTGTCTTTCCATGCCGCAGGCAGATTCTTTCCCTGGTTTCAGAGGCTGGATGAAGGAAGGGCAGGCCATGAAGCCCTGGATCATTCAGTTTTCCAAAAGCTGGATTCCGGAGGGATGGCCGTGGAATCCTAATCCTGCTCTCAGCCAGCCGGAGGAGTTTTACCTGCTGTTCGGCTTGCCGGGGCTGCTGTTGCTCATGGTTTTTTCAGGAATGCTCACAGCCTGCCTGGACAGGATGCGTTATGATTTGTTTTCCCGGCTGTTTGCACTGGTTTTTACAGCACTCCTGTTTCAGTGGATCAGCAGAGGCTATTTTCCTTTTCAATTGAAAATTACCCTGATATGCCTGCTTCCTTTTTTGCTCTTGTGGTTTGCAGGGCCATATTTGTCTCCGAAATCAGATGGTAACAAGACTTGACCGATATGATAATTCCTGGTACAGGCCCGGAGGTAGCGCTGCCGGCCGCCTTGCCTGGTATTTTGTAAACCATCTGGTTTTCAATCACGGACTTCTTCCGCTGAATGGCCTCAAGGTTTTTTTGCTTCGCTTATTCGGAGCAAAGGTTGGCAGAGGCGTTGTGATTAAACCGTGCGTCAACATCAAATATCCCTGGAGGCTCAGCATCGGGGATTATTCCTGGATCGGGGAGAGGGTCTGGATTGATAACCTTGCGCAGGTTACCATCGGAGCCCACTGCTGCCTCTCTCAGGAATGCCTGCTTATATGTGGCAATCACCATTATAAAAAACAGACTTTCGATCTGATTACCGGAGAAATTTATCTGGAAG
>Ga0315900_10008050_pt1 | contig 13655 bp, 12 predicted proteins | sample LakEriMetagenome_FD_203521 | JGI IMG/M metagenome (GOLD analysis project Ga0315900, IMG submission 203521) | Freshwater fungal communities from buoy surface, Lake Erie, Ohio, United States - Buoy 12 MA114 | ecosystem: Environmental > Aquatic > Freshwater > Lake > Lake biofilm | place: USA: Lake...
CGCAGGCGCAGCACACGGTGTTCGAGATCACGAAGCTCCTGCGCGAGAAGGGCGTGAACGTGCGCTTCGGCATCCACCCGGTCGCGGGCCGCATGCCCGGCCACATGAACGTGCTGCTCGCCGAGGCCAAGGTGCCCTACGACATCGTGCTCGAGATGGACGAGATCAACGACGACTTCCCCGACACCGACGTCGCGATGGTCATCGGCGCCAACGACATCGTGAACCCCGCGGCCGAGGACGACCCGACCAGCCCCATCGCCGGCATGCCGGTGCTGCAGGTGTGGAAGGCGAAGACCTCGATCGTCATGAAGCGCTCGATGGCCTCGGGCTACGCCGGCGTCGACAACCCGCTCTTCTTCAAGGAAAACAACCGCATGCTGTTCGGCGACGCGAAGAAGATGCTCGACGAAGTGCTGGCGGCGCTGAAGGACTGACCGAGGACAGACCATGGGCCATGCCGAAGACATCAGCGCCTTCTCCGACCGCTTCCTCGCCGCGCTCGAGCGCGGCGATCCGCAGGAGGTGCGCAGCTTCTATGCGCCCGACGCCCTCATCTGGCACAACTTCGACGACCACGCGCAGACCATCGACGAGAACCTGAAGCTGCTCGCCTGGATGACGCGCAAGCTGCCGAAGCGGCATTACCGCCTGGTGCGCCGCGAGGTCGTCGCGGACGGCTGGTTCCAGCAGCATGTGCTCGAGGCGACGCTGCCGGACGGCAAGCCGTTCCGCATGCTCGCCTGCTGCATCGTCACCATGAAGGACGGCGTGATCACGCGCCTCGACGAATACCTCGACCCCGCGCAGGCCGCGCCCCTCAAGGCGCTCTGAGCAGCGAGCGCAGCGCGACGGACGCTCAGGCCGGGCGGCGGGACTGCGTGATGCGGAAGCGCGCCGCGACGAACGCGGCATCGGTCAGCGTGGCGTTGCCCGCCGGGTTCATCCCGGTGACGTGATAGTCGCTGTACGCTGCCGCGAAGTTGAGCGGCATCGGCCCCGTCAGGTTGGTCGTCAACTGCGCGCCCGCAGCCGAGAACCCGTCCTCGGCGCGCGCGATGTACCCCTCGTCGGTCGAGTACAGGAACGCGGTGATCGCGCCGCCGCGCTTGGCGTCGGCGGTGGCATGCGCGAGCGCCGCATCCGCATCGGCCGCCTGCACCACGAACCCGATCGGACCGAAGCGTTCCTCGCCGTAGAGCGCATGGCCGGACTCGCCCGCCTGCAGCGCCACGAGCAACGGCGTCGCGGTGCGCGCCCGCGGGAACTCGGCATGCACATAGGTGCCCGACCCGCGCAGCACGCGGCCGCGCCGCGCGCCCTCGCGCTGCATCTCGGCGATGAGCGCCGGCGTGCCGGGCGACTGCAGGGCGGCGAGGATGCCGCCGGCACGCTTAGGATCGGCGGCGATGGCGTCGAAAGCGGCGGCGAGCCGCGCACCGAACTCGTCGGCGGAGACGCGACCGGTCGCCGTGCGGATGCCGGTGTCCGGCACATAGACGGTCTGCGGCGAGGTGCACATCTGCGCCGAGAAGAGGCTCATGGTCGTGGCGAGACTTTTGATGACCGGATCGAGGTCTTCGACCGACTCGACCACGACGGTGTTCACGCCCGAGGTCTCCGAGTAGCACAGCGCCGGGAAGGCGTTCGCCTCCACCCATGAGCCGAAGCGGGCGCTGCCGGTGAAATCGACGATCGCGGTGCGCGGGTGCTTGACGAGCACCTTGCCGAGCGGCTCGGCGGCGGTGTCGAGGCAGAGCGTGACGAGGTCGGGGCTGAAGCCCGCCGACGCCAGCACTTCGCGGCAGGCGCGGACGGCCAGCGCCATCGGCAGCACCGCGGTGGGATGCGGCTTCACGATGACGGGGTTGCCGGTCGCGAGGTTGGCGAACATCGCGGGGTAGGCGTTCCAGGTCGGGAAGGTGGCGCAGGTGAACACCACCGCCACGCCGCGCGGGACCAGCCGGTAGCGCTTCTGCAGACGCAGCGTCGCCGAACCGAAGCGTCGTTCCCACGACGCCTCGCGGGTCACGGCGGCCATCGCGGTCTGCGCATACACCAACGCCTCGACGCCGCGGTCGAGCGCGTTGGTGCCGCTGCCGGCGTAGCTCATGAGCGCGCCTTGACCGGCGGTGTGCATCACGGCCGCCGCCGACTCGAACACCCGGTCGTAGAGACGGTCGACGATCTCCATGCAGACGCCGAGCCGCGTCTCGGGCGTCGCCTGCGCCCACGACGGCATCGCACGCGCCGCCGCGGCATAGAGCGCGTCCGGATCGGCGCGCGGATAGTCGATGCCGAGCGGGTCGAGCGTGTACGGCGACACCTCGCCGAGCGCTTCGCTGCCGAGCCGGCCGATGCTGCCGGGCTGGTCGATGTGGAACGGCCGGCCGAGCGCCGCCTCGAACGCCGCGCGACCGGTCTGCGCAGCCACCTCGCCGCCGCGATGACGGTCCGGCGTCTCCGGGAACAGCGAGAAGTAGCCGCGCTCCCGACAGGCGCGCGCCGCGTCGGCGAGCGACGATCCGCGCTTGGCGAAGAGATCCTGGGTCATCTCGTGCTCCGTCGGCCGGCGGGGCGCCGCGCGGGCGGGCGGCGCCATTCGAGCTCATGACGGCGGATGCCGCCCGGCGTGCGCTCCTCAGCGGAGAGGATCAGCCGTCGGCCGACGAGCCGCGCATCCCGCCACTGACGCGAACCGACGAAGGCGGGGTTGAGCGCGACGGTGACCTCATGCTCGACCCGCGGGCCGGCCGTCCCGGCGACCAACCGCCAGCGGCCCGCGTAACTGAAATAGCCGTCGAATGCGTCCGCCCGTTCGCGCAGCGTCGCATCGCGCGGATTCGGTCGGGCGAACGGCTTGCGATCGCCCGCCATGATGCAGGCGCTCATGAAGCCGTCGTGCGTGTAGAGCAGCAGACCGCTGGCACCCGCACCGAACGGCTCGGTGACGCGGCCGTCCTCGTAGGTGATGCGCCAAAGATGGTAGGTCCAGGCGCCGGCGATGTCGGCGGGCTTCACCGTGCGTCCCATGCTCAAGCCTCCGCCCCGAACGAGGGCAAAGCCACCGCCGCGCGGTAGCCGGCTTCGTAACGCGCCACGATCGCCTCGACGGGCTCGATGGTCCGCACCGGATCGACGCCCTGCCCGGCTGACCAGATGTCCTTCCAGGCCTTGACCTGGTCCTGCGTGCCGCCAAGGTCCATCTTGGACTTGCCTTGCAGGTTGTCAGGGTCGAACCCCGCGGCGACGATGCTCTCGCGCATGTAGTAGGCCTCCGCGCCCGTGAAGACCTTGGTCAGCACGAGGTCCTCGAGCGAGGCACGCGTGACCATCTCCTTGTAGCGCGGCTGCGCCATGCTCTCCTCGGCGACGATGAACGGCGTGCCGACATTGGCGAGGTCGGCGCCGGCGACCTCGGCCGCACGCACCGCCGCGCCCGTGACGATCGCGCCCGAGAGCACGATGACGCCATCGAAGAATCCGCGCACGGCGTCGATGAAGGCGAAGGGCGAGATCTTGCCGGTGTGGCCGCCAGCGCCTGCCGACACCAGCATGAGACCGTCGACGCCCGCAGCCGCGGCCTTGCGCGCGAAGGCCAGCGTGCTGACATCGGCGAACACCTTGCCGCCGTAGGCATGCACGCGCTCGATCGCCGGGATGGGACTGCCGAGCGCGGTGATGACGAGCGGCGGCCGATGCCGCGACACGAGGTCGAGCTCCGCGGGCAGCCGCTCGTAGGAGCTGTGGGTGACGAGGTTCAGCGCCCAGGGCCCGAGATGACGGGGCCGCGCGGCCGCCATCGCCGCATGGCCTGCCGCGATGCGCCCCATCCAGTCGTCCAATATATCCACGGTGCGGGCGTTCGGGGCGGGGAAACTGCCGACGATGCCGGCCCGGCAGCAGGCGAGCACCAGATCGGGGCCGGACACCAGGAACATCGGGGCGGCGATCATGGGCAAGCGCAGTCCAAGCCCGAGGTCGCCCAACCGCTGCCGTCCGCCTGTCGCCGCCGTGGTCATGGCCGTCTCCCTGATGACTTGCATAATGATACTATCCCACGAGGGTCGCGCCACGGCGCAGCGTTACGGTACATCAGAACTCGGGGACGAGAGCATGGCCAACGGCGTCTACATCCTGGGCGGCTACCAGACCGACTTCTCCGCCAACTGGGCGCGCAGCGGGCGCGAGATCGCCGACGGCATGCGCGAGGTGCTCGAGCAAGGCCTCGCCCAGACCGCTCTCGACCCGCAGGACCTCGACACCGCGCATGTCGGCAACTTCGCCGCCGAGCTCTTCTGCAACCAGGGACATCTCGGCGGGCTGCTCGCCGCCGCCCTGCCCGGCCTCGCCGGCATCCCGGCCTCGCGCCACGAGGGCGCCTGCGCCTCGGGCAGCCTCGCAGCGCTCGGCGCCTCCGCCGAGATCGAAGCCGGTCGCTACGGGCTCGCCGCGGTCGTCGGCATCGAACAGATGCGCAATGTCCCGGGCGACGAGGCCGCCAAACTCATCGGCCCGACCGCGATGTGGTCCGGCCACGAGTGCGTCGGCGTCAAGTACCCTTGGCCGCATGTGTTCAGCGAGCTCGCCGGCGAGTACGACCGGCGCTACGGGCTGCGTTACGAGCACCTCGCACGCATCGCCGAGATCAACTTCGCCAACGGGCGCCGCAACCCCAACGCGCAGACGCGGCGTTGGGAGTTCAACGAGCGCAGCTTCACCGCCGACGACGCCGCCAACCCCGTCATCGACGGCGTGATGCGCAAGCAGGACTGCGGCCAGATCACCGACGGCGCCGCCGTGGTGTTCCTCGCCAGCGAGACGGTCGCACGCGAGTGGGCGCGCCGCCGCGGCCGACCGATGGAGTCGCTCGCCCGCATCGAGGGCTGGGGCCACCGCACGGCGCCGATCACCTACGAAGGCAAGCTCGCGCTCGGCGCCGGTTCGCCGTACATGTTCCCGTTCGTGCGCGCCACCATCACCGACGCCTTCCGGCGCGCCGGCATCGAGGGCGTAGACCAGCTCGATGCCATCGAGACGCACGACTGCTTCACCAGCACCGAATACATGGCGATCGACCACTTCGGCATCACCCCGCCCGGGCAGAGCGGGCAGGCCATCGAGGACGGCTCGATCGAGATCGGTGGCCGTATCCCCGTCAATCCGAGCGGCGGGCTGATCGGGCTCGGCCATCCGGTCGGTGCGACCGGCGTACGCATGCTGCTCGACGGCTACAAGCAGGTGACCGGCACCGCCGGCCCCTACCAGGTCGAGGGCGCACGGCGCCTCGCCACGCTCAACATCGGCGGCAGCGCCACCACCACCGTGAGTTTCATCGTCGGCCGCGCGGCCTGACACGATTCCGTCCGGGAGACCAGAGATGCGCAAGTACACCGACATCAGCACCCAAGACCCCGCGGACCGACCGACCTGGGTCGACCATGTCGACAACCCCTATCTGCACGGGCCATACACGCCGGTGGTCTCCGAGGTCACGGCCGTCGATCTGCGCGTGGTGCAGGGATCGGTGCCGGACGACCTCTACGGCGCGTACATGCGCCAGGGACCGAACCCGGTGTTCGAACCCAAGGGGCAGTACCACTGGTTCGACGGCGACGGCATGATCCACGGCCTCTACATGCGTGACGGCGGCGCGAGCTACATCCGCAAATGGACGCAGACCCGCGCGCTGCACGACGAGATCGAGCGCGGCAAGGTCGAGCTCTCCGGGATCATGGGTCCGTACGATGTGTCGCGGGTCGCGGGCCGCGAGGATGTCGCGCTGAACTCCGACTACTGCAAGGACACCTCGAACACCACGCTCAACCTGCACAACGGCAAGCTGCTCTCGGCCTGGTACAACGCCGGACACATGTATGATGTCGACCCGCTGACGCTCGAGACGCGCGGCGAGGAGCGCTTCGGCGGCGGTGTCGACACCGCCCTCAACGCGCACGGCAAGGTCGATGTGCGCACCGGCGAGTACATCAACTACGGCTACGCCGACTTCCAGCCCTGGCTCACCTACTATGTCATCGGCCCGGACGGCGCGCTGCGCCACAAGGCGCGCATCGACCTGCCGGGACCGCGCCTGCCGCATGACACGACGATCACGCCGCGCTTCACCATCCTGCACGACTTCCCGCTGTTCCACGACACCGCGGTGCTGCGCCGCACCGGACATCGCGTGGTGCAGTTCCGCCGCGACCTGCCGAGCCGCTTCGGCGTCATCCCGCGCTACGGCACGCAGGAGCAGGTCAAGTGGTTCGAGTTCGAGCCGGGCTATGTGCTGCACATGGTCAACGCCTGGGAGGAAGGCGACTGGATAGTGATGGACGGCTGCTTCCAGCCCGACCCCACCATCCGCCGCGACCCCGAGGAAGGCCCGCTCGGCTCGATGCTCGCCTACCTGCGCTACAAGGGCCATCTGCGTCGCTGGCGCATGAACATGAAGACCGGCGAGAAGAGCGAGCAGCAGCTCGACGACCTGAACGTCGAGTTCTGCCTGCCGGACATGGACCTCTACGGCGTGAAGAGCCGCTACTCCTACCACCAGCTGATCCCCACCGACCTGCAGACGCTGGCGTTCGAGGGATTGGTGAAGTACGACCACGACAAGGGCACGCGCGAGGTCTACCACTATCCGCGCGGCTGGTTCCCGAGCGAGACCGCCTTCGCGCGCAGCACACGCGCCACCGAGGAGGACCACGGCTACTGCGTGACCCTCGCGACCGACATCTCGGACTACCGCTCGGAGGCCTGGATCTTCGACGCCCGCGACATCCAGGCGGGGCCGATCACGCGCATCGAGATCCCGGGCCGCGTGCCCGCGGGCTTCCATGCCGCATGGTTCTACGGCCGCGATCTTTGGCCGCAGCAGGCCGCGGCGCGCGCCGCGGCCTGAGACGACCGGACCGCGTCAGCGCGGTCGATCGTCCATGGGACCGCGTCAGCGCGGTCCTTTGTCGAGCTCGCGCTGCAGGTAGGCGACCAGCGTCGCCGGCGTGTCCTTGGTGACCCGCGTGCGCTCATAGGCGTGCGCGGTGCGCACCTTGCGGTCGAACCAGACGAGCTCTTCCTCGGGCTGCTGCGGCCGTGTGCCGGCCAGCCAGAGGGCGGTGTCGGCGCCCGAGCGCTCGTCGCGCAGGATCGGCCGCAGGATCCTGCGGAAGCGCGGCAGCGAGCGCTGCACGCCCGCGGTGTCCGACCAGCCCGGATGCATGACATAGAAGTCGATGCCGCCGCCGCCGTAGGTGTCGCGCCAGTGCTGGTTCAGCACCATCTGCCCGCGCTTGTGGAAACCGTAGGCGACCGTGCCGTTGTAGCGCGCCGGGTCCGTGACGTTCAGCATCGAGGTCATCAGCGGCACGTTGTAACCGCCGCCCGAGGTCACGTTGACGACCACGCTGCCGCGTGCGAGCAGACCGCCGGCGATGAGCGCCTCGGTGAGCTGGTAGTGCGACAGGATGTTGGAGCCGAACGAGGCCTCGCGGCCCTCCGCGGTGATGATCAGGTCGTCGTTCAGCACGCCCACGTTGTTCATCAGCGCATCGATCCGCCGCCCCTTGGCGAGCAGCCGCTCGATGAGGCGTTGCGTGTCGGCGGTGAGCGTGAAATCGCAGGTCTCGGTGTCGAGTCCGGCGAGGCCCGCGGCCTTGACCTCGGCCTCGAGGGCGCGCAGTTTGTCGGCGCTGCGCGCCGCGGCCGTCACGGTGGCGCCGCCGCGCAGCGCGACCATCACCATCTCACGGCCGAGCCCGCCCGAACCGCCGGTCACCAACCAATGCTGACCCTTGAAGTCGGGCGTGAAACGCGGCCAGAAGAGCTTGCGCGCGAGGTAGCCCACCTGCGTGAAGCTCAGGGTGAAACGCCCGTAGAAGGCGGCGATCTTCTTCAGCTGCTGCAGGTTCATCGGGGACCTCGGATCTCTTTGGTAGACTTGATGATGACATGACCCGCACCCCGCCCCGGCTCGATGTCGACGCCATCCGCGACCTGCTGCGCCGCGGCGAGGGCACGCGGGTGCTGGATGTGGTCGGCGACCGTTGGGCGTTCCTGATCCTGCGCGATGCGTTCCTGCGCGTGCGGCGTTTCGAGGACCTGCGGCGGCGCACCGGTGCGGCCCGCGGCACGCTGGCGGCGCGGCTCGCCGAGCTCGTCGACCACGGCGTGCTGCACCGACTGCCCTACGGCCCCGTGCCCGGCCGGCTCGAGTATCGGCTCACCGAGAAAGGCCTCGGCTTCTATCCGGTCGCGCTCTGCATGTGGAAGTGGGAGAACCGTTGGAGCGCAGGCTTCGACCTGCCGCCGCGCATGGTGCATCGGCGCTGCGGCGAGGCGCTCGACCCGCTGATGAGCTGCGGCCACTGCGACCAGCCGGTGCATCTGCGCGACATCGGCTACACGCTCGGCCCGGGTGCACGGCATCCGATGCGCGGCGGGCGCAGCACGCGCCGTCGCCAATCGGCGGGGCCGGACGGCTACGGCGAGGGCGTGGACACCACCATGTTCCACGCGGTGGATACGGTCGCCGACCGATGGACGGCGGTGCTGCTGGCGGCGCTCTTCTTCGGTCTGCGCCGCTACGACGACATCAACGCCGCGCTCGGCATCGCCACCAACATCCTGGCCGACCGGCTGCGGCTGCTGCTCTCGGCGGGCGTCGTCGAACGCCACCTCTACCAGGAAAGACCGGCGCGCCATGAATACCGTCTCACGGCCAAGGGGCTCGACCTGTTCCCGTTCACCCTCGCGATGCACGAGTGGGGCGCCCGCTGGATGCCCTCGCCGCACGGCCCGGTCATCCGGTTGCAGCACCGCGCCTGCGGCCATGCGCTGCGCAGCCGCCTCGTCTGCGGCGCCTGCGGCGAGCTCGTCGACCCCCACGATGTGGTCATCGAGCCCGTCGCGCATGGCCGGACGCGCGTTCAGGCCCGCGGCGGCAAGGGGAAGAAGCCGCTGGTGCGCCGTACATAGTCCTGGTAGTCCGGCCGCTTCTTGAGCATCCGCCGCTCGAGCAGCTCCTTGCCCATCATGCCGAGGATCAGCCAGGCCATCAGCGCCGGCGCCACGAATCCGATCCAGCCCCAAGGCACCTCGAGGGCGATCAGCGCGAAGCCGAGCCATACGCAGCACTCGCCGAAGTAGTTCGGATGGCGCGAGTAGCGCCAGAGGCCCGTGTCGAGCACCTTGCCCTTGCTCGACGGGTCCGCCTTGAAGCGCGTCAGCTGCAGGTCGGCCGTGCCTTCGAACACCACCCCGAACACCACCAGCGCCGCACCGATCCAGGCCAGCGCACCGAGCGCCACCGGCTCCGCGGCGACCTGCGCGAAGATGAACGGCACGGCGAGGATGACCACCGTGATGCCCTGATAGATGTTCACATGGATGAGGCTGTGGATGGCGTAGCTCTTGCCCTGCGACTCCACATGGGTCCGCAGACGCGCGTAACGCGGGTCCTCCTTGCCCCAGTTGCGCCAGAGCAGGTAGCCGCCGAGCCGCACCGACCAGAGCAGCGCCAGCACCATCACCAGCATGCGACGCTCATCGGCGCCACCGCCCAGCTGCCAGCCGATGACGGCGGCGATGCCGAGACAGGGCGCGAACCAGATGTCGACGATGCTCGAGTCCTTCATCGCGAGGCCGATGACCCAGACCACGAGGAACGACAGCATGATGTAGGCCGCCACCACCTGGAACAGGCCCCAATACCCTTCGAAAGCTTCCATCATCCCCCCTGGCCCGCTGCGCGGGTCTTCGTTGCAGAAATCTAAGGATCCTAGACCGACAGCGCTCCGCTGCGCGGCGGCCGCCAACCGCGGGCGCGCTGTTCCTCGATGAGCTCATCGAGCCGCGCCGCGAGCGGCGGCGGGATCGCGATGGTGCGGCGGGCGTCGAGGTCTGCGGTGGTGGAGACCACCTCGAGCACGCTCGCCAACCGCTCGCGGGTCTCGTCGACGATGAACATCACCGACAGCACGCGCTTGGGACCGCGCTCGACGATGCAGGCGTGGCCCGTGACCACATCGCCGACATGCATCTCGTCGAGGAACCAGATGTGGTGCTCGAGATCGAACATGCCGACACGGGTCTCGCGCACCTGCTCGGCGGTGATGCCCATCATGTCCATGAACGGATAGCCCGACATGTCGTACAGCGCGGTGTAGTGCTGCACGTTGACATGCCCGTTCAGGTCCTCCCACTCGGGCGGCACGACATGGCGCACCAGCTCCGGCAGTTCCCGGACCTGCGCCAGGGACGGCATCTCGACTTTCGGCACGGCTTGTCCCCCCCAATCGATCCCGTGTGACTTGCACAACAGGACCATCGGCTCGTATCCTGACTCCGTGCGCCGCGTCGCGCAAGAGGGGAGCCACCGCATGAGCCAGTCCAGCCACGAAGACACCATCCGCGGGTACTACGCCGCGTGGATCGCCGACGATGTGGAGGGCGTGCTCGCGCTCTGCACCGACGATGTCGTCGGCGGCGTCATGCCGGGCCGCGACCTCAAGGGCAAGGCCGAGGTCGAGCGCTTCCTCAAGAAGTTCGCCACCGGCATGGTGGGCAAGCGCTACGAGTTCCACGCCATCATCGTCGACGGGGACATCGGCATGCTCGAGGGCATCGAGCACTACACCAAGGACGGCAAGCCCGTCAGCACGCCGTTCATGACGGTGTTCCGGTTCCGCGACGGCAGGATCGCCTCGTGGCGCGATTACTTCGACATGGCCTCGCTGCTCAAGCAACTGCAGGCGTGACCGCAGCGCACCGTCCGCCCTGGTTCCCGCCCGCGCCGCCCGCGCGCGAGGACTGCGTGCTGCGCGACATGCTCGACAGCCGCGCCCGGCGCTTCCCCGACCGCCTGTGCGCGCGGTTCGAGGACGGCACGACGCTCACCTACGCCGAGTGCCTCGCGCAGACGCGTGCGGTGGCCGCTGCGCTGCGCGCCCATGGCGTGCGCAAGGGCGACCGCGTGTTCGCATGGCTGCCGAGCGGCAAGCCGATGGTGCTGTCCTGGTTCGCCATCAACTACCTCGGCGCCGTCTATGTGCCGCTCAACACCGCCTACAAGGGCGCCGTGCTCGGCCATGTGGTGGACGCCGCTGCAGGCGCGGTGATGATCGCCCATCCGGGCCTCGCCGATCGTCTGCAAGGCCTCGATCTCAAGCACCTCAAGACGGTGATCACCGACTTCGCGCAGCTCGAGCGGGGCGACGCCACGACGCTCGGCGCGCTGGAGCCGGTCGAGCACTGGGACATCCAGAGCATCATCTACACCTCGGGCACCACGGGGCCCTCGAAGGGCGTGCTGTCGCCCTATCTGCAGGGCTACACCACCGCGGCGGTCAACTACGGCTACATGGGCGAAGGCGAAGGCATCCTCGTCAACCTGCCGATGTTCCATGTCGGCGGCACGAGCTCGATCACCTGCGCGCTGCTGCGCTCGGGGAGCTTCTACCTCGTCGACGGCTTCAGCACCACACGGTTCTGGGACCAGGTGCGCGAGGGCGGCTGCACCACCACCTCGGGTCTCATCGGCGTGATGGCGGCCTTCCTCGCCAAGGCGGAGCCGCGGCCCGACGACCGCGACAGCCCCATCAAGTACATCACCATGTTCCCGGTCAACGAGGACACCATCGCGTTCGCGCAGCGCTTCGGCTTCGACTACCTCACCGGCTTCAACATGACCGAGGTGTCGACCCCGCTGATGACCGACATGAACGCGCCGCCGGACGGCAGCTGCGGCTGGCCGCGCACCGGCATGCACTGCCGCCTGGTCGACGAGCACGACATCGAGGTGCCGCGTGGCAGCATCGGCGAACTCATCGTGCGCAGCGACACGCCCTGGAGCATGAACGCCGGCTACGACGGCCTGCCGGAGGCCACCGCTCGCGCCTGGCGCAACGGCTGGTTCCACACCGGCGATCTCTTCCGGCAGGACGAGGCGGGCAAGTACTACTTCGTCGACCGTCTCAAGGACACCATCCGTCGACGCGGCGAGAACATCTCCTCGTTCGAGGTCGAGAACGCGGTCCGGCAGCACCCCGATGTCGACGAGATCGTGGTGGTCGGCGTGCAGAACGAGGTCGCCGAGCAGGATGTGCTCGCGGTCATCAAGACCAAGCCCGGCCGCACGCTCGACAACGCCGGGCTCATCGCTTTCCTGGAGCCCAGGCTCGCCTACTTCATGATCCCGCGCTATGTGCGCGTGGTGGACTCGATCCCGAAGACCGAGACCAACAAGGCGCGCAAGGTGGTGTTCCGCGACGAGGGCATCACCGCCGACACCTGGGACCGCGACAAGGCGGGCATCAGGCTGCGGCGCGAGAAGCTCTAGCGCGCTGCGCGTCGGGCGCCACGGCGTCCTTACGCAAGACCTCGCGCGGGCTCCGCGGTCGCGGCCCGCACCACCACCGGTACGGCGCTCATCCGCGGCAGACCGCTCAAAGGCTCGTAGCCGTGCTCATCATCGACCAGCGCCGCGGTGCTCGCCGGCTCGAAACCGTGCGCGATCGACACCACGCCCTCGCGCACATCGGGCGCGAGATGTGCGATGGCGCGGATGCAGCCCGCGCCGGACTCGATCTCGACCACCGCGCCGTCGATGATGCCGAGCCGCGCGGCATCGGCCGGGTTGAGGTGGGCGGGGTTGTAGGCGAGCCTCTTCTTCAGCGCCGGCAGGTCATGCGCCACGGAGTTGTAGCGCGCATGCTCGCGGCGCGACACCAACAACAGGCGTGAGGGATCGCGCGCGGTCGCCGCCGTCGCGATGTCGGCCGCCACGGCGGCGAGCTCCGCGATCATCGCCGGCGCCGCGAGCTGCAGCCGATGCGGCCAGTCGGCGGGCTTCGGTTCGGCGAGCGGTTTCGGGTCGGGGAACAGCGCGCCGTGCGGGTGCTGCTTGATCTCGGCGAGCGGCACGCGGCTGCGCGCCACGAACTGCTCGAGCAGCGCGTCGGTGGTGGGCGGCGTCCGCATGTCGAAGGGCTGGCCGCGGAACGCCAGCGGCAACCCCATGTACCGGCCCAGCTCATAGAAGATCCGCCAGTCCTCGAGCACCTCGCTGCCCGCCGGCGGCTCGATGAGCGTCGGCTGGTACTGCGCGTAGGGCTCCGGGAAGCCGATGGAGAGCCCGTATACGGTGATGCCCTCGTTGCCGAAGGTGATGGCCGGGGACTCGAAGCCGAAGCGCGGGGCGATGACATAGTGCGCATGGCGCGCGGTCGCGGACAGCACCGGGTCGACCACCACCAGCAGTTCCAACGACTCGAGCGCACGGCGGGTCTTGGCCTGGTTGGGCCAGGAGAGCAAGGGATTGCCGCCGATGACGAACAGCGCCTTCACCTGTCCGTCGCCCGGCGTCAGGATCTCATCGGCGAGCGCCGCGGTCGGCAGCCCGGCCGCGGTATCGGTGAGACCGCGCACGCGCAGCGCCTCGCCGAAACCGGTCGCAGCGCGCGGCTTCTCGGCGCGCGCGACGCCCGAGAACTGGCGGAACAGCACACCGCGGTTCGGGACGCGCTCGCCGGCCTTCACCCAGCGCCCGCAGACGGTGTTGAGCGCGAGCACGAGGTAGTCCATCAGCACACCGTGCGGTGCCATGCTGGGGCCGGTGCCGCTGGTGGCGTTGCCGCGCGGGCCGCGCGCGAAGAGCC
>Ga0315900_10008051_pt1 | contig 13652 bp, 10 predicted proteins | sample LakEriMetagenome_FD_203521 | JGI IMG/M metagenome (GOLD analysis project Ga0315900, IMG submission 203521) | Freshwater fungal communities from buoy surface, Lake Erie, Ohio, United States - Buoy 12 MA114 | ecosystem: Environmental > Aquatic > Freshwater > Lake > Lake biofilm | place: USA: Lake...
TAGGTGCGGGTCTCGCGCGGCAGCCCCGCGAAATCGCTGAACCCGGCGGCGCGCAAACGGGCGAGCACGCGCGACTGGTCAGCCTCGGTGGGCAGGCCGTCGATGCGGACGATCCAGCGTCGCGGTTCTACGCCAGACGGATAGACGACCTGCGGCGCGAAGCCACGGCTGCGGACCTCGATCAGGGCCTCGGCAGTCGCGATTGGTTCGGCGAAGGGACCGAGTCGCAGGCAGACGGCACCGGTAGCCGCGGCTGCCGCGGCCTGGACGCCCTGCTCTTCAGCGCCCTCTTCTTCGGCACGCGCCTCGCCGGCAAGCTGGATCGTTCCGACACCGGCGAGCGGGGCGGCCACGCGGGCCGACGCGCCGGGCGCGCGCCAGGGCACGGTGCCCGCCGCGGGCGGCGCGACCCAAACCCGCCACGCAAGATAGCCGAGGTTCGCCAGCACCAAGGCCAACACCCAGGCATAGGCGACCCCGCGCCTCACGGATCGCGCCCCCGGACGCTGACCTCTCCCGCGAGCAGCGCGCTGCGCAGGCCGTCCGCGCCCTCGAACAGCAGCGCGCCCGACTCATCGATGCCGCGCGCGTGGCCGTCGCGGGGCGGCGCCGTCCCGGTACCCGCGGCGACGCGGACAGCACGGTCACGCAGCGCATCGTCGGCGCGCCACGCCTCGCGGAACGGCGCGAAGCCCTGCTCGGCGAAGCAGGCAAGTCCCTGCGTGCATTCGTCGATCAACGAGGCGGCCAATGCGTTGCGCGACGCCGGCGCGATGCCGGCCTGATCGAGGCCCGCAGCCGGCAAGGCGCCCGGCTCGATCACCTCTGTGATCGCGGCGGGACAGCGCAGGTTGAGGCCGATGCCGACCACCATGTGCGCGGCGCCCGCCGACTCGGCGCGCAGCTCCACGAGGATGCCGCCCGCCTTGGTGAGCGCTTCACGGCCGAGCACGAGGTCGTTGGGCCACTTGAGTGCCACCCCGTACGCGCCGTGGGCGCGCAACGCCCGCAACACGCACACACCGACCACCAGCGTCGCCGCCGGCAGTTCGCGCGGCAAGGGCTCGAAGGCGGTGCCGAGCGACAGACACAGGCTGTCGCCGAGCGCCGCGCGCCAGGCGCGGCCGCGGCGCCCACGTCCCTGACGCTGGTTCTCGGCGAGCAAGACGTCCCAGACACCGACCGGTGGCGGCGGCGAGGCGAGCAGCGCCGCGTTCGTCGAACCGATCTCCCAGGCGACCTCGAGGCTGCGCAGCCGCGCCCGGGTCGATGCAGACACGGTCGCGCGCAGGGCCGCCGCGTCGAGCGCCGCTGCGGGCTGCGCGAGGCGATAGCCCCGGTTCGTCGCAGCCTCGACCGCGAGCCCTTCGGCGCGCAGCGTCTCGATCGCCTTCCAGACCGCGCTACGGGTCACGCCGGCGCGCTCGGCGAGCGCCGCCCCGGAGTGTTCCTCGCCATCGGCCAGCGCTGCGAACACCCGCTGCGCCAGCGGCTGCGCATCCGACGCGCTGCGATCCGAGGATCCGTTCACGTCCGTCCGCGCAGCCGGCCGAGCAGCCACAACTGCTTCGCGCGCGGCTCGGTGCCCGCACGCATGCGCTGGAGGTTGGCGCGGTGCGTCCAGATCACGAGCAGCGCACAGGCGATGCCGAACCCGAGCAACGGCCCCGTCGCCTCCGGCGGCAGCCAGCCACCACGGACCCCGAGCAGCGCGAGCAGCGGGAGCGCCGCGCTCGCGACGATCGAGCCGAGCCCGACCATCCCGAACAGCATCATCATGACGAGCCAGACACCGAGCACGGCCGCCAGCAGCAGCGGCGATACGGCGAGCAGCGTACCGAGCAGCGTCGCCACGCCCTTGCCGCCGCGGAAGCCGTGGAACACCGGATAGACGTGACCCAGCACCGCCGCGAACCCGCAGCCGACCGCGAGCCAGGTGGTCCCCGGCCCGCCGAGCACGCGCACCGCGATCCAGGCCTTGGCGATATCGATCACGATGACCCCCAACGCGAACAGCGGCCCCTGGGTGCGCAAGGCATTGGTGCCGCCCGCGTTGCCGCTGCCCTGGGTGCGGATGTCGACGCCGCGCAGCCGGCCGAGCAGCAAGGCGCCGTTCAGCGACCCGAGCAGGTACGCGCCGAGCAGGAGGAGGATGGGCACGATCAGATGTTCCATGAGACGGGCAAGCTTACCGCCGGGGCGCGCGGGAGTCTCGCCGCGCCCCGCGCGAGGGTGCAGAATGCGGCCATGACGGAGCAGATCCCGACCCTCAGCCTGCGGCAAGCGGACAGCGACCGGTTCGTGCACGACCTCGGCCAGGCCTACGCCGACCACGGCTTCGTGATCATCGCCGACCACGGCATCCCGCAGCCGCTCATCGACCGTTTCCTCGGCGCCTTCAAGACCTTCTTCGCCTGGCCCGAGGCCGACAAGCGCCGCTACCACCTGCCGGGCGGCGGCGGCGCGCGCGGCTACACGCCGTTCGGCATCGAGACCGCCAAGGGCGCGCTCCACCACGACCTCAAGGAATTCTGGCATGTCGGCCGGGAACTGCCCGCAGGTCACCCCTACCAGCACTACATGGCCGGCAACGTGTGGATCGCGGAGATCCCCGGCTTCCGCGACGCCTGCCTCGAGATGTTCGAGACCTTCGACCGCACCGGCCGCCGGCTGCTCACCGCCATCGCGCGGGTGCTCGGATTGGCGCCGGATTTCTTCGAGGACAAGGTCGAGCTCGGCAACAGCGTGCTGCGGGTCATCCACTACCCGCCGATGCCCGCGCAGCCGACCGAGAGCGTGCGCGCCGGTGCGCACGAGGACATCAACGTCATCACGCTGCTGCTCGGCGCCGAGGAGCCCGGACTGCAGGTGCTGACTCGGCGCGGCGAGTGGCTGTCGGTGAATCCGGCGCCCGGCTCGATGGTGGTGAACGTCGGCGACATGCTGCAGCGGCTGACCAACGGCGCCCTGAAGTCCACCAGCCACCGCGTCATCAACCCGGCGAGCGACCGCGCGCGGCACGCGCGCTTCTCGATGCCGTTCTTCCTGCACTTCAACCCGGACTTCCCGATCGCGGCGCTGCCCTCGTGCACCGGCCCCGGCCGGCCGGAACCGTTGCCGCCCATCCTCGCCGAAGACTACCTCCAGGAACGCCTGCGGGAGATCAAGCTCAAATGACCCTCTACCTCCAGGCGCTGCTCGGCATCGCCGTCTTCATCGCCCTCGTGCTGCCGATGTCGCGCAACCTGCGCCGCGTCAACTGGAGGCTCGTCGGCATCGCCGTCGTCCTGCAGTTCGTGATCTGCCTGCTGCTGCTCAAGGCGCCGGTGGTCAAGGACGGCCTGCTCTACATGAACCAGGCGGTGGGCGCGCTCGGCGCGGCCACGCTCAAGGGCAGCTCGTTCGTGTTCGGCTATCTCGGCGGCGGCGACACGCCCTTCACGGTCACCAACCCGAACGCGGTCGTCACCTTCGCCTTCCAGGTGCTGCCGCTCGTGATCGTGATGTCGGCGCTGTCCGCGCTGCTCTGGTACTGGCGCATCCTGCCGGTGGTGATCCGCGGCATCTCCTGGCTCTTCGAGCGCGCGCTCGGCACGCGCGGCCCCGCCGGCCTCGTCGCCACCGCCAACATCTTCCTCGGCCAGACCGAGGCGCCGCTGCTGGTCCGGCCGTATCTCGAGCGCATGTCGCGCTACGAGCTGCTGCTCGTCATGACCGCCGGCATGGCGACCATCGCCGGGTCGGTGATGGTCATCTATTCCGCGATGCTCGGCGAACAGTTCGAGGGCGTGCTCGGCCACCTCATCACGAAATCGATCATGTCGGTGCCGGCCGCGGTGCTGTTCGCGCACATCATGATCCCGGACGACGACGACGCCACGCAGGCGCTGCAGGAGCCGCCGCGCATCTATTCGAGCGCCATGGACTCCATCACCCGCGGCACCAGTGACGGCCTCGCGCTCTACCTCAACATCATCGCCATCCTGATCGTGCTCACCGCGTTCGTCGCGCTCGCCAACAGCGTCGTCGGCTTCCTGCCGATGGTGGGCGGCGAGGCCGTCACGCTCGAGCGCATCGCAGGCTGGATCTTCGCGCCGATCGCCTGGTTGATGGGCATCCCGTGGGCCGAGGCCACCACGGTCGGCTCGCTGCTCGGGGTCAAGAGCGTGCTCAACGAGTTCATCGCCTTCATCCAACTCTCGGCCATGCCGCCCGAGGCGCTCTCCGAGCGCTCGCGGCTGATCGCGATCTACGGCCTCTGCGGCTTCGCCAACCTCGCCAGCATCGGCATCCAGATCAGCGGCATCGGCACCATGGTGCCCTCGCGCCGGGGCGACCTTGCCGAACTCGCCTGGCCGGCATTCGTCGCCGCGACGCTCGGCTCGTGCATGACGGCCTGCGTGGTCGGCATCGTCGCCGGCTGACCCGCGTGGCGAAGCTGTATTTCTATTACTCGACGATGAACGCGGGGAAGTCCACCGCGTTGCTGCAGGCCGCCCACAACTACGGCGAGCGCGGCATGCGCACGCTGGTCTACACCGCAAAGCTCGACGACCGCGCGGGCGGTCGGGTCGCCTCGCGCATCGGCATCAGCGCCGACGCACGGCATTTCGGGCCCGGGCAGGACCTGCACGCCGAGGTCGCGACGGAACACGCGCGGGCGCCGCTCGCCTGCGTGCTGGTCGACGAGGCGCAGTTCCTGACGGTCGAGCACGTCGGCCAACTGGCCAAGGTGGTGGACGACCTCGACATCCCGGTGCTCTGCTACGGCTTGCGGACCGACTTCCTCGGGCGTCTGTTCGAGGGCAGCGGCCGACTGCTGGCCTGGGCCGACAACCTGGTCGAACTGAAGACCGTCTGTCATTGCGGCGCCAAGGCGACCATGGTGGTCCGGGTCCGGGAGGATGGGCGCGTCGAGACCGCGGGCGCCCAGGTCGAGATCGGCGGCAACGACCGGTATGTGCCGCTCTGCCGGCGGCATTTCCGCCACGCGCTCGAGACCGGCTCGGCCTGACCGCCCCCCTCCCGGCTCCCGAGCCCCCGGGTGTTGTATAAATAAAACAGCGGTTGGCCGGCGACGCTGACCGCTTTTCTTACCGTCGTCGACGTCGCTCGTAATACAATCACAATGTCCGCCATGGATAGTTACGCCTTCGTGCCCGCCGACCCCCGTCGGGCCCACGTTCGGCGATTGTTGCGAAAAAGGGAGACCTCCATGCTTCTCAGGAAATTCGCGGCCACCCTGTTGGTCGGTATGTTGACTGTCGCCAGCGCACCAAAGGCGCTCGCACAGGAGATCACCTCGGCCCTGCGTGGCCAGATCACAGACACCGCCGGCAACGCCGTGTCGGGCGCCACGGTCACGATCGTGCATGCGCCGACCGGCACGCGATCCATCCAGACCACAAACGCTGCCGGCGTCTATGACGCGCGCGGCCTGCGCGTCGGCGGCCCCTACACCGTGGAGGTCACGGCGGACGGCTACCAGGGTGAGAAGTACGAGAACCTGTTCCTGACGGTGGGCGAGACCAGCCGTCTCAACGCCGATCTCGAAGGCGGCACGATGGAAGTGGTCGTGTCGGCGTCGGCCATCCGCGATGCCAACCAGGTCGGTGCAGCCACCAACCTCGATCGGGACCAGATCGACTCGATCGTCTCCATCAACCGCGACATCCGCGACCTCGCGCGACGCGACCCCTTGGTGTCGGCGAACCTGCGCGGTGACGGCGGCATCTCGATCGCCGGCTCCAACCCCCGCACGAACCGCATCTCCATCGACGGCGTGCAGGCCCAGGACGACTTCGGCCTGAACACGGGCGGCCTGCCGACCCGTCGTGGCCCGGTCTCCATCGATGCGGTCGACCAGTTCTCGGTCGAAGCGGTCCCCTTCGACGTCGAGAACGGCGACTTCCTCGGCGGCGCGATCAACGTCGTGCTGCGCCAGGGCACCAACGACTTCAACGGTTCGGTGTTCGGCAACTTCCTGAACGAGGACCTCGTCGGCACCAAGATCAAGCAGACGACCGTCAAGACGCTCGTCGAGCAGGACAACTACGGCGCCACCTTCCGTGGCCCCATCATCCAGGACAAGCTCTTCTTCGCGCTGTCCTACGAGAACTACGAGTCGCTCGACGTCACCTCCGTCGGCCCGGCCGGCGCCGGCTTCGCCACCGGCATCAACGGCCCGAACCGCACGCCGATGACGCAGGGAGAGATCGACGCCGTCACCAACGTGCTGGTGAACACCTACCGCTCGAACTTCGCGTTCGGCGGCATCCCGCAGACCCAGCCGATCACCGACGAGAAGTACACCGCGCGTCTCGACTGGAACATCACCGATGACCAGCGCGCGACGCTGACCTACCGCAAGTCGGAGTCGGGCCTGATCCAGCGCACGAACCTCAACCCCGGCAGTGCGGGCCTCAGCTCGCAGTGGTACCTCACGGGCGAGGACGACGAGACCTTCTCGCTGCAGCTGAATTCCGACTGGACCGACAACCTCTCGACCGAGATGCGCCTCTCGCAGCGCGAGTACACGCGCCTGCAGGAGCCGCCCTCGGGCCAGAACTTCGCCGACGTCCGCGTCTGCTCGACGGCCACGCCGCTCGACGCCGCGACCACCACCAACCAGCCGCTGACCTGCCGCAACGGCTCGGATTCGGTCGCGGTGGTGCGCTTCGGACCGGACCAGTTCCGCCACGCGAACTTCCTGAACACCAAGAACACGCAGGGCCAGTTCTCGGCCGAGCTGTCCTCGGGTGCCCACCTGCTGAAGGCGGGCGTGCAGTACCAGCGTCAAGAGATCTTCAACCTCTTCCTGCCGAACAGCGACGGCACGTACTACTTCGACTCGATCCGCGACTTCACCAACGGCTTCGCGGGCGAGCTGATCTACCGCAACGCGCTGACGGGCAATCCTAGCGACGCGGCGGCCGACTTCACCTACGACACGACGTCGTTCTTCCTGCAGGACACCTGGGACACCACCGACCAGCTGACCCTGACCTACGGCCTGCGCTACGACATGTACTCGGTGAAGGACAAGCCGGCGCTCAACCGCAACTTCGTGAGCCGTTACGGGTTCTCCAACCAGGAGACCTATGACGGTCTCGGCGTGCTGATGCCGCGCTTCGCCTTCGACTGGCGCCCGACCGACACCGTCAAGGTGAGCGGCGGCCTCGGCCTGTTCTCGGGCGGTCTGCCGGACGTGTTCCTCTCGAACTCGTTCAGCAACACCGGCATCCTCGACAACACGCTGACCTTCCAGCGCTCGTTGACCGCAGCCAACGCCACCAGCCTCGCGGCCACTGCGGCGCAGGGCGGCGGCTTCCTCACCGAGACCACCGGTGCGGTGAACTGCGTCACCAACCCGGCGGTCTGCTTGGCCGCGCTCAATGTCCCGGTCACCTCCACGTTCGGCAGCAGCATCCCCGCCAACATCCAGGCGGCGCTCGGCGGATCGACCGTCTCGCCGACCTCGGAGACCAACTCCATGGCGCCGGGCTTCAAGATGCCCTCCGACTGGCGCACCACGCTCGCCGTGAACTGGGAAGTGCTCGACGGCTGGAACCTGAACGCCAGCGCCGTCTACGTACGCACCAAGGAAGGCCTCGCCTTCCGTGACATCCGCGCCAAGCCGCTGATCGTCAACGGTTCGCAGGCGCTCACGCCGGATGGCCGCCTGCGCTACGACGGTCTGTCGGCCGCGCGTCGCACCGCGATCCCGGGCACCACCGTCAATTCGGTCAACCCGGGCTCGGGCCGCGACATCCAGGCCTACAATCCGGGCACCACCGGGTCGATCTGGACCGCCGCCCTCGGCGTCTCCAAGTTCTTCGACAGCGGTTTCAACGTCGGCTTGTCGTACTCCAAGCAGAACTCGGACGAGTTCTCGGCCTCGGCGCGCTTCTCCTCCACGGCGAGCTCGCTCTACAGCGGCCAGTACGCCTCGTTCGACCCGAACACGGCGACCTCCGGTCGTGGCCAGGAAGAGATCTCCGACGCCTTCAAGGGCGAACTCGGTTGGCGCAAGAGCCTGTTCGGTGACCACGAGACCCGCATCTCGCTGTTCGCCGACTACCGCAAGGGCCGTCCGGTCACGTTCACCATGAACGGCGGCTCGGGCCGCAACGAGACCTTCGGCGTCAATCGCGGTGCGCAGCTCGCGTACATCCCGGACCTGTCGGGTACCGCGACCACCACCACGGTCGGCACCACCACCGTGGTGACCGTGTCCTCCGCGCCGCTCGTCGCCTTCGACAGCACCGCCACGGTCGACAACCTGCGCCTGCTGGTCAACAAGTTCGGCATCCCGCAGGGCGGCATCGTCCCGCGCGGTTCCTACACGAGCCGTTCGCTGAACCTCTGGGACCTGCAGCTCAGCCAGGAGCTGCCGGCGTTCTCCGAGGATCACAAGATGCGCCTGACCTTCGACATCGCCAACGTCCTCAACCTCATCGACGAGGACTGGGGCGTCATCGAGGAGTACGGCGAGGACGTGCGTCTGTTCGACGTGTCCTGCGCCGGCGCCAACGGCGTGTCGGACAACGCGGGCGTCCTGACCTGCTCGCGTTACCGCATCTCGGGCGCGAATGCGACGCTGCTCAACCCCGAGTCGGCCAGTGGCCCGGCGGGCGGCGTGATCCGCAACACCGACCGCTCGCGCTGGCAGATCCAGATCGGCCTCAAGTACGAGTTCTGATCCGCCGGGCGCCGAGCGCTCACGGAAAGGCGGGCCCCTCGGCCCGCCTTTCTTTTTGGCGGCCCCGTGACGGATCCTCACGCCGACAGGAGACTGCACCGATGCGACAGCTCACCCCGCGACCCCTGCAGCCGCGGCTTGCGGCCGCCGTGGCGTGCCTGCTCCTTGTGCCGCTCCTCGTCCCGGCAGCGCACACGACCGAGGGACCGGGACGCTCGGCCGTCATCCCGCCGGCTGCGCTGCCCGGCACGCTGCGCGTCGTCTCCTACAATGTCAGCCTCTATCGCCGCGAGGCAGGTGCGCTCCTGCGGGAGCTCGCCGCGCCAGGCAGCGCCCAAGCGGCGACGATCGCCGCCGTGCTGCAGGACGTCCGTCCCGACCTGCTGCTGATCAACGAATTCGACCATGACGGCGCGCTCGACGACGACCACGTCGCACGGGCGCCTGCGCCCGCCGCCCTCGCTTTCGTGCGCAACTACCTCGAGGTCGGCCAGGGCGGCCGCGCACCGCTCACCTGCCCCACGCTCTTCAGCGCACCCTCGAACACCGGTCTGCCGAGCGGCGTCGACCTCGACCGCGACGGCCGCATCGGCGGCGGCAACGACGCGCGCGGCTTCGGCCTGTTCCCCGGCCAATACGGCATGCTGGTCTGCTCGCGCCTGACGCTGCGCCGCGAGCAGGTGCGCAGCTTCCGCAAGTTCCTGTGGCGCGACATGCCGGGCGCCGACCTGCCGCCCGACTGGTACGGACCCGAGGCGCTCGCCGTGCTGCCGCTCTCGTCGAAGAGCCACTGGGACCTGCCCTTCGAGCTGCCGACCCGGGCGACCACCGCCACCGGATCGACGACAGCGCCCGCCCCGCGCCTGCTGCACTTCCTCGTGAGCCACCCCACGCCGCCCGGCTTCGACGGGCCCGAGGATCGCAACGGCCGCCGCAACCACGACGAGATCCGCCTCTGGGCGGACTACCTCACGCCTGCGACCGGCGGCTATCTCATCGACGATGCAGGCCAACGGGGCGGCCTCGCCGCCGAGGCCTCGTTCGTGATCGCCGGCGACCTGAACGCCGACCCGGTGGACGGGGGCAGCCGCAACGGCGCGATCCGCCAGCTGCTCGAGCATCCCCGTGTACACCGCGAGGCGGCATCGGGGCGGCTCGTGCCGCGCAGCGCAGGCGCCGTGGAGGCCGCGCTACGCCAAGGCGGCGCCAACGCGCGCCAACGGGGACCCGCCGAGCAGGACACCGCGGATTTTTCCGATGGCGGCCCGAACTCGCCCGGCAACCTGCGCGTCGACTACGTGCTGCCCTCGGCGGACCTCGAGGTCTGCGCGTCCGGCGTGCTCTGGCCGACGCAGGGCGACCCCGCCTATGCGCTCGTCAACGACGACGCATCCGCCAGCAGCGACCATCGGCTCGTCTGGACGGACATCGCACTGCCGGGTGAGCGCTGCCCCTAGGGCGCCGGCGCGGGATCGAGCAGCGCGTACTTGCGGGCGGTATGGGCGGCCGCGCAGGTGGCGGCATCCATGTCGGGCGTGCAGGCGCCACCGACCAATGCGCGCTCCCAAGACCCGTACATCGCGTTCGGCAGCAGGAACCAGCGCGTGCCGAAGAGCGGGGCCAGTTCCTCGCGCCGCTGCGCGTACTCCGCGCGATCGACGAAGTCGTGCAGATCGTCGCCGGCGAGCGCGACGATCCGATAGCGCTCGGCCAGCCAGGCGCGCCGCGAGACCTTGCTCGACCCGGACCACTCGGGGCGGTCGCCGCGCTGCAGGAGCGCATCCGGCGCACCCGCATCCGGCAGACCGAGCGCGACGAGGTTGCGCAGCGTCGCCTCGCGCGACGGACAACCGGCGCCGGGCGCCGTACCGCGCGGGCAACTGCGGTTGGTGACGTAGAAGACCTTGTGCCCCGCACGGCTCGCCGCCCGCAGGAACTCGACGGCGCCCGGCACCGCCGGCGCCGCCCCCTCGGATACCCACGCGTCCCACGAGGACTCATCGAACTCGCCGCCCGCGAGCGCACGACGCGCCTGATAGAACGAGTTGTCGAGGACGGTCTCATCGAGATCGACGATGATGGCCGTCGGCAGCCGGGCGAGCGTCGCGGGATCCGCGCCACGCTGCTCGACCACGGCCGTGCCCGGCGCCGCGATCGTGGTCGTCAGGCGCTCGGTCGCAAGACCGTAGACCTGCTCGGCGGCGATGCGGTATTCCGCCGCACGCTGCATCCAGAGCGTGGCGTTGACCGTCTCGCGTCCGACCACGGGCGGCGCCGATGCGGACGGGGACATGCGCGACGGCGCGGCGCAACCGGCCAGCCCGCACAGCAAGAGCACTCCGACGATCGACCCGCGACGATGTCCTGTCATCCTGCCCATGCGCCCTGCGCCTCCGTTCCGCGTGTAAAGTGTCCGCCATGATCGAACACAGCATCCGCACGATACCGGACTATCCGAAGCCGGGCATCCAGTTCCGCGACATCACCACGCTGCTCGGCGATCCCTCCGCCTACGCGGCCGCGGTGGACGCATTGGTGGCACCGTACGCCGCCGCGCCCGCCGCCGAGCGGATCGCCAAAGTGGCCGGCATCGAGGCGCGCGGCTTCATCTTGGGCGGTGCCGTCGCCCACCGTCTCGGCGCGGGCTTCGTGCCGGTACGAAAGAAGGGCAAGCTGCCGCACGAGACGGTGCGCGTCGCCTATGCGCTCGAGTACGGCACGGACGAGATCGAGGTGCACCGTGATGCCGTGGCGCCGGGTGAGCGCGTGCTGCTGGTCGACGACCTGATCGCCACAGGCGGCACGGCCGTGGCCGCACTGGAGTTGCTGCGCTCGATCGGTGCCCAAGTGGTCGCCGCCGCCTTCGTCATCGACCTGCCGGACCTCGGCGGCGCGGCACGGCTGCGCACGCTGGGATTACCGGTGCAGACACTGGTGGCGTTCCCCGGGCACTAGCGCGGCAGGCGCCGTCGGTTTCGCGGTATTCTCGGGCCTTGCCATCCCCACCGCAGGATCGCCGCCATGACCCACCACCGCCTCGTCCTTGCCCTCGCCGCCGCATCGCTGCTGACGGCCTGCGGCAAGTCCACCCCGGAAACCGCCGCGCCGGCCACGGAGTCGAGCGCTGCACCGGCCGCTGCGTCCGCTACCGGGACACCCGCGGCGCCAGCCGCGTTCGATGCGACGCTCACCATGAAGGGCATCACCTTCCGCGTCACCGCAGCCAATGATTCCTCCGCCGGCACGGTGACCATCGTGCCCTCCGGTCTGACGGTGACGAACGACACGATCACCCAAGAGATCGACGGCACGGTGGTCAGCGCCGAGGTGGCCGATCTCGATGTGAACGGCTGGCCGGAACTCTACGTGTTCACGCGCTCGGCCGGCAGCGGCTCCTACGGGTCGGTCATCGGCCAGGCCGTCAACAACGGCAAGTCGCTGAGCGCCATCTTCCTGCCCGACATCGCCGAGGACGCGAAGCTCGCCCAGGGCTACATGGGCCACGACGAATTCGCGATCGTCGAGAATACTTTGGCCCGGCGCTTCCCGATCTACGCCCCGGGCGACACCAACGCCGCCCCCTCGGGCAAGATGCGCCAAGTGAGCTACGCGCTCGCGGCCGGCGAGGCCGGGTGGGTGCTACGGACGCGTGATGTCACCGAATTCTGATCCGCCGCGGTCGGCGTTGCGGTCGGCGTTGCGGACAACGCTGTGGGCGGCGTTGGCGGGCCTTGCCGCCCTGCTCGTCGCGGGCCCGGTGCCCGCACAGGAGCGCACCGAAAAACCGCCCCTTCACGGCCAGCATTGGATGGCGATCACCGGCAAGCCGCTGGGTGCCACCGCCGGCGCCAAGATGTTCGAACGCGGCGGCAACGCAGTGGACGCGGCCTGCGCCATGATCGCGGCCACGGCGACGATGTGGGACACGCTGCACTGGGGCGGCGAGACCCAGGCGCTCATCTGGCATCCGGTCGAGAAGCGCGTGATCGCGATCAACGCCCTCGGCGTCGCGCCGACCGGTGCCACGGTGGAGTTCTTCCGCAGCCGCGGCATGGCCTATCCGCCCGAGCACGGCCCGCTCGCGGCGGTCACCCCTGGCACACCGGGCGGCATCCTCGTGATGCTCGCCGAGTACGGCAAGCTCTCGTTGTCGGAAGTGCTCGCGCCCGCCATCGCGCTCGCCGACGGCTACCCCATCGAGGCGCAGACCGCGGATGCCATCGAGCGCAACAAGTCCAAGATCAAGGAATGGCCGGACAGCGCGCGCATCATGCTGCCGCATGCGGTCAAGCCCGGTGCGGCCCCCGCCGCCCGTGGCAGCGATCCCACCGCCGCCGGTCGCGAGGCTCCGCGCGCCGGTGAGATCTTCCGCCAGCCCGAGCTCGCGGCGACGCTGCGCAAGCTGGTCGAGGCCGAGCAGCGCGCCCTCAAGCGCGGCGCCACGCGCCAGCAGGCCATCATGGCCGCCTACGAACGCTTCTACCGCGGCGACATCGCCGCAGAGTTCGCCGGCGCGGTGCAGGCCGCGGGCGGGCTCATCACCCGCGAGGACCTCGCGCGCTGGCAGGTGAAGATCGAGGCGTCCCGCAGCACCACCTACCGCGGTGTCGAGGTCCACAAGCTCGACACCTGGGTGCAAGGGCCGGTGATGCTGCAGGCGCTCGACATCCTCGAGAACTTCGACCTCAAGTCGATGGGCTACAACTCCGCGCGCTACCTGCACACGCTCTATCAGGCGATGAACCTGTCGTTCGCCGACCGGGACTTCTATTACGGCGACCCGGCCTTCCCGCCCGCGGAGCCGATCGCGGGGCTGCTGTCCAAAGATTACGCCAAGCAGCGCGCCGCCTTGATCGGCGAACGCAACGACCCGCGCATCGGCCCGGGCGATCCGTACCCGTTCCAGGGCGGCGTGAACCCCTACCGCGAGTGGCTGCGCGCCTGGCCGCCC
>Ga0315900_10008053_pt1 | contig 13651 bp, 20 predicted proteins | sample LakEriMetagenome_FD_203521 | JGI IMG/M metagenome (GOLD analysis project Ga0315900, IMG submission 203521) | Freshwater fungal communities from buoy surface, Lake Erie, Ohio, United States - Buoy 12 MA114 | ecosystem: Environmental > Aquatic > Freshwater > Lake > Lake biofilm | place: USA: Lake...
CGGCCACCCACCACAATCGCTGCCGGATATGCGGGGCGCCGACGCCCGCAGCGCACAAATCGGCGGCCCCGACTGCATATCCCAATGCTTCCAAGTCAAGGCGAACGTCGGAAAGCCACGCCCTTCCAAGCGCCGACGCAACCTGTTCTCCAGCGACAACTGGAGGGCGGCACTCGCGGATGAGGCGGGCGAACTCGGGCCAAAGGTGCCGCTCGTCCGCAGTGCCCTGTTGCTTGCCGGCGGCGCTGAAGGGCTGGCAGGGGCACGATCCTGTCCAGATTGGGCGCTCGTCTTCCCATCCAGCCAAGCGAAGAGCGGCAGACCATCCGGCGATGCCGGCGAAGAAGTGAGCCTGTGAGTATTTTTGTATGTCATCAGGTGCGACTTCCGTGATGCTGCGCGTATCCACGTCGCCCGGCGCGATATGCCCGGCCGCGATCAGGTTGCGCAGCCATTGCGCGGCGAATGGCTCGATCTCGTTGTAATAGGCGGCCATCACGCCGCCCGCTCCGGCGCCTTGCTGGCACGTTCCAGCGCAAGCTCATCCGGCGTGGCGCCGCCGCACGCGGCAACGTCGCGCCAGCGCGTGTCGGGCACGCCTTCCTTGCGCCATGTCGCGAGCGTGCGCGGCGATATGCCTACGGCTGCCATGAACGCTGCCGGGCCGCCGGCCGCCGCCACGGCGCGAGCTAGTGGGGATGCTGTCATCCGCCAAGCGTGGCGGCGGGCAGCGCGGGCGTCAAGCAAAAAATCTGCATAGCGGCGCGGAAAATCTCTTGCGGGGTTGCAGAATTCCTGCATGATGGTCGCAGGCACCAAATCGGAGGGCTGGCATGGAACATGACCCGGAAATCACTCAGGAGCAGGCCCGTGCGATGCTCGGGACGCTGCGTAAGGTGAAGTGGCTTTGGGGCTTTTGCGTGTTTGAGGACGGCTGCGCGTTCGATGTGGCGCGCCGCCAGGTGGACGCCGTGATCGCTGCCGTGGAGGCTTCGCGCCATGACTGACTACGTCCATGTGCTGCGCACCTGCGCGGCCGATATGACCAGCCGCAACGGCAGCTTTCGCTGGCCGGAGGCCGGGCTCGTGGAAGCGCCAGACTGGCGCGACGACGGCAAGTGCGGCGGTGGCTTGCACGGCCTTTTGCGCGGCGAAGGCAACGGCACCTTGCTGAATTGGGACACTACCGCACGCTGGATGGTGGTCCGTGTGCGAGCGGCCGATGTGCGCGACCTGGACGGCAAGGTGAAGTTCCCGCGTGGCGAAGTCGTCCACGTCGGCGACCGCCACAGCGCGACCGCCATGATCGTCAGCTTGCACCCGGAAGCACGCGCCATCGTCGGCTATACGTCCACGTCGGGCGGCGGCGGCACGTCCACGTCGGGCTATCGCGGCGCGTCCGCATCGGGCGACTACGGCACGTCCACGTCGGGCGACGGCGGCACGGCCACGGCGGGCTATCGCGGCACGGCCACGGTGGGCTACGAAGGCACGTCCACGGCGGGCGACTACGGCACGTCCACGTCGGGCGACTACGGCACGTCCACGTCGGGCTACGGCGGAACGGCCACGTCTGGCGGCTACGGCACGTCCACGTCGGGCGAGGGCGGCACGTCCACGTCGGGCTATCGCGGCACGTCCACGTCGGGCGATCGCGGCACGTCCACGTCGGGCTATCGCGGCACGTCCACGTCGGGCGATCGCGGCACGTCCACGTCGGGCGAGGGCGGCACGTCCACGTCGGGCGAGGGCGGCACGTCCACGTCGGGCGACTACGGCACGTCCACGTCGGGCGAGGGCGGCACGTCCACGTCGGGCGACTACGGCACCATTGCCATCTGGCGCTACGACGGTCGTCGCCGCAGGCTCGTGGTCGGCTACGTCGGCGAGAACAACATCAAGCCCTACGTCGCATACAAGCTTAACGACGCGGGCGAATTCGTGGAGGCAAGCAAGTGACCTACGGACACGCGCCGCAGACGCTTTTCCCGGACGCTACCAGCGCCGATGACATCGCATACTGGCGCCAGGTTGCCGCGTTCCGCGCGAGCGAGTGTTACCGCCTCGCGGACGAAATGGCAACGAAGCTCGATCAGACGGCGGCGCATTGGGAAGCGGACGCCGCCGCGCCGTTGAAGCGCGTTGCCGCGCTGCTTCACGACGCGGCGATGATCGTGCGGGGGATGAAGGCATGATGACGCTCGCGGACATGCAACGCATGGCGCGCGAAGCCGGCGAGGCGCGGCTTGCCGCCGCCCTGGCGCGGGTCGTGACGCCGGCGAAGAAGGACGAGGAATTGCAGAACGCGGCCAAGGCGGCCGGCGTTGCAACGTGCGAAGGAAACACGGACCATGGATGACAAGGAACTGCGGGCGCAGCTGGTGCAGGGCCTGCTTGCGAACGGGACGCCCGTCGAGGACATTGCCGAGAAGGTGGCGCGCCTGCTGGGCATCATCGGCGCGGCGCCCGACGCCGCGAAGGCCGAGAAGCCGCGCAAGGAGCGCAAGCCGCGCCCGCGCAGCCCGATGACGGATGCGATCCTGAATATGTGGGCAGACGAACGTCCGGCGCCGTCCATCGCCAATCGCGTCGGCTGCACGACGGCGCACGTCAAGAACGTCGTCAAGTATGCGCGGGTTATTGGCGATCCACGCGCCGTTCCGCGCTGGTTCATGAAGCCGGAACACGCCGCCAGGCGGCGCGCGATTCTGGCCGAGCGTCACGCCAAGCGCCGCGCTGCGAACGGGGCGCCGCCGTGCGCGCCGTGATCGAGGATATCCTGGCCCTGGCGAGCGTGCTTTGCGCGTTCGCCGGGTTCGCGCTTCTCATGGTGGGGCTTGGGATCTGATGACTGACTACGTCCATGTGCTGCGCACCTGCGCGGCCAATATGACCAGCCACGGCGGGTTTCGCTGGCCGGAAGCCGGCCCGGTGGAAGCGCCGGACTGGAGCGACGATGGCGAGTGCGGCGGCGGCCTGCACGGCCTTCTACGCGGTGAAGACGACGACGGCTTGCTGAATTGGAACAGCGTTGCACGTTGGCTGGTGGTCCGCGTGCGAGCGGCCGATGTGCGTGACCTGGGTGACAAGGTGAAGTTCCCGCGTGGCGAGGTTGTCCACGTCGGCGACCGTCACAGCGCGGCCGCTCTGATCGCCAGCTTGCACCCGGAGGCACGCGCCATTGTCGGGTATACCGCCACGGCGGGCTTCGGCGGCACGGCCACGTCGGGCGACTACGGCACGTCCACGTCGGGCGACTACGGCAGGTCCACGTCGGGCTACTACGGCACGTCCACGGCGGGCGACTACGGCACGTCCACGTCGGGCTACGGCGGAACGTCCACGGCGGGCTATCGCGGCACGTCCACGTCGGGCGAGGGCGGCACGGCCGCGTCGGGCGACGGCGGCATCATTGTCATCTGGCGCTACGCCGGCGGTCGCCGCAGGCTCGTGGTCGGCTACGTCGGCGAGAACGGCATCAAGCCCAACGTCGCATATAAGCTCAACAATCTAGGCGAATTCGTGGAGGCTTCGCGCCATGACTGACCAGAACGGCTGGCCCGACGCCAGCAAGCCCGGCTATCCGAAGCACCCAGAGCGGAGTGGGCACCATGCGCTGCGTTCACGCGCGCAGCCCGAAATCGTGTGGTTCGTGGAGTGGGTCGCTCGCCAATGTGGCTGGCGCCTCGGTCAAGGCCCTAGTATCATGCCAGAAAGCCTGGCGCGCTATTGGACCTACGACACGGCGCTTTACACCGAGGCCGAAGTCGCCGCCGCCCAGCGCGAAGGGATGGAGGAGGCGATCAGGATTATCCTGAGCGGCAAAGAAGTCGCACACACTGAGGGCACGACCATCACGCACACCGAAGTCCAGGACATGACGGAGGAAGAAGCCGTCGCCGCCATCCGCGCCCGCATGGAGGAGATCAAGCCATGACCCGCGCCGAACTTCTCGCCCTAGCGGCCCGCGTTGAGGCGGCGACCGGGCCGAAGCGCGCGCTTGATGTTATGATAGAAGATGCGCGCGGGTGGCCTGATGCACTGTTTACCGGCGACGCACAGCGATACACCCGCAGCCATGACGCCGCCCTGTCGCTGGCGTCCAAGTGGCATGTAGTTGCATGGGGCGACATGGTTGCAGATGGGCTGCCTGGAGCCGTGCTGCTGCTCAGCACCGATCCTGTGCGATACGCCTTCAGCGTAGCACACGGCACGCGGGAGAGCGGCGTCCTGGCGCGTGCGATGACCGCCGCAGCCCTGCGGGCGATGGCAGAGGGGGCGGCGGATGAGTGACCTATGGAAGCCTGCCCGCGTCAAGCAAGCCAATGCGGCGCTGGATCGGCTTGAGTTGCTGCAATTGGCGGCCGAAAAACTTAAGAAGGCGCGGGGCATTGAGTTAGAGATACACGGCATCGGCTGGGTCAAGGTGCCGTGCCTTGCGCCTGGCGCGGTGCGCGCGCTTCTTCATGGGGAAATCGCGCAACGCGTCGAGGAATTGCGGGGGCTTGGCGTAAATGTCCCGCCCGATGGGGCGCCCGCCGATGCCTGACCAATGGAAAATTATTCCAGGCGTGCGTATTCCCATCGGCACCCGGTTGCGCGTATTCTCGGACGTGCTGGCGAGCATGGATGCCGTCCAGCGCGGCGCGCCCGTCATGCGCCAGCGCCGGCAATTCCGTCTCGCGATGGAAAAGCGTAAGCGCATTAGGCTGCGCGTGTGGAGGGAAAACGTGCGATGACAGATTATCAATCGTTCCTGGCATCCAAGCGCCCCGTGGCGCTCGCCACCGGCCTTGACGTTGTGCCGACGCTGCACCCCGGCATGAAGCCGCACCAGCGCGATTGCGTCGCGTTCGGGCTGCGGCAGGGCCGCTTCGGCCTGTTCCTCGATACGGGCCTCGGCAAGACGCTCTGCGAGCTGGAATGGTGCAAGCACGCCGCTGCCGCGACGAACGGCTACGCGCTGATCCTCGCGCCGCTGGCGGTCGCGTCGCAGATCGCCCGCGCGGAAGGCCCCAAGTGGGGCTTTGAGGTCAATCAGATCCGGGAGCAGTCGGACGCGCGGCCTGGCATCAACGTGTGCAACTATGACCGCCTTGACCGGCTTGACCCGGACGCTTTCGGCGCGGTCGCGCTTGACGAAAGCTCTATCCTCAAGTCGTTCTCGGGGAAGACAACGCGCGCGCTGATCGGCGCTTTCGCCGGGCACCGCTTCCGCCTGGCAGCGACGGCCACGCCTGCGCCTAACGACTTCATGGAGATCGGGACGCATTCCGAGTTCCTGTCCGTCATGGACAGCAACGAGATGCTTTCGCGGTTTTTCATCAACGACACGGCGCAGGCGTCGCAACAGTGGCGGATCAAGCGACATGCGGAACAAGCGTTCTGGGATTGGATGGCGTCATGGGCGAGGATGGCCGAGACGCCTGCCGATCTCGGGTATGACGCATCGGCTTACGTGCTGCCGGAATTGCGCGTGCATAGGCACCGCGCGGCCGGCGACGTGCGGGCGCCTGCGGGCGCGCTGTTCGCCATGGAGGTTTCCGCAACCACGCTGCACGACGTGAAGCGCCAGACTGCGGAGGCTCGCGCCGCCGCGTGCGCGGCGCTGGTGCCGGCAGGCGAGCCATGCCTGCTGTGGTGCGATACGGACTATGAAGCCGACGCGCTCAAGGCGGCCATCCCGGAGGCGGCCGAGGTGCGCGGCTCGCACACGGCCGAGCGTAAGGAGGAAACGCTTGCCGCGTTTTCGGAAGGTCGCGCGCGTGTTCTGATTACGAAGCCGTCCGTCGCTGGGTTCGGGATGAACTGGCAGCACTGCGCGGCGATGATTTTTGCTGGCCGGTCGTTCTCGTATGAGGCATGGTATCAGGCCGTGCGGCGCTGCTGGCGGTTCGGCCAAAACAAGCCGGTGGACTGCCATCTGATCGTGGCGGAGGGAGAGGACCAGATCGGCCGCGTGATTGAGCGCAAGTCAACCGATCACACGCGCATGAAGCGCGCCATGTCCGAGGCAATGCGCCGCGCGATGGCGGCCGAGGCAGGCGTGCGCGTTCCGTATCAGCCAAACCACAAGGGGGAGTTTGCATCATGGATTTCAGCAGCTTGAACAGCGCGCGCGGCGAGACCTGGCAGGCGATCCATGGCGATTGCGTGGACGTGCTGCGCCAGATGCCGAGCGAGAGCGTCGGGTTCAGCGTCTACTCGCCGCCGTTTAGGGACTTGTTCGTCTATTCGGATAGCGAGGCCGACATGGGGAATTCGTCCTCGGACGACGAGTTCGAACGGCACTACGCCTACATGGTGCGGGAGAAATTCCGCGCCACCAAGCCGGGGCGGCTGAGCGCCGTTCACTGCATTGACCTGCCGACGCGGAAGTGGAAGGACGGTTACATTGGACTGAAGGACTTCCCCGGGCAGATCATCAAGACCCACGAAGACGCGGGATGGATATACCATTCCCGCGTCACGATCTGGAAAGACCCCGTTGTTGAGATGACGCGGACCAATGCCAAGGGGCTCGTCTATGGGCAACTGGTCAAAGACAGCGCGGCGTCGCGGGTCGGGCTGCCGGACTATCTCGTGGTTTTCTCCAAGCCTGGCGAAAACCCGGAACCAATCCCGCACGACATGGGCGAAGAGACTGCGCGCAGGCTTGGCCGCGAGGCGCGGCGCACCATCGGCGCGCACACGATCCCGTTGCCGATGTGGCAGGAATGGGCTTCGCCCGTTTGGATGACCGTCAACCAGACGAACGTCCTCAACGTCAAGGCTGCCCGCGAGCAAGCGGACGAAAAGCACCTCTGCCCTTTGCAACTCGACGTGATCGAGCGGGCGCTGCTCCTATGGAGCAACCCCGGCGATGTGGTGCTTAGCCCGTTCATGGGCATCGGGTCCGAGGGGCATTGCGCGCTGAAGCACCGCCGGAAGTTTATCGGCGTGGAATTGAAGGATTCCTACTGGCGCCAGGCGTGCAAGAACCTCGACGCGGCCGAGCGCGGCGCGTCGGATCTGTTCGCAGCCTGAGATACTATCGCAGGGCGATAGCGTGAACCTGTAAGGGTTGCTTACAGGTTCACGCCGCCAGCGCGGCGGCATACCGCTTTCGCACGTCGGCCAGGCCGTTGTGCCCGCCGTTGATGGCCTTGCGCCACGCGGCCACGTCGCCAGCGTCGGCCAGCGCGTTGCAGCCTTTCCATACCGCCCAAGTCCATGCCGCGATCATCGCCGCGTGCCGCTCGTCGGCGGCAAGGTCGGGCGTTTCCTCCAAAGGGAGAAGCAGCGCGGCGCCAGCGCGGGCGTAGGCGTCCCGGCCGGTAAGCTGGATTAACCCCCGCCCGCGATATCGCCACCCGTCGCCGGATGCCTCGGCGCCGTTCCCCAGACGCGAGGCGTAGGCGCGATTGGCGATGGCGGCCTGCTGCGCCGCGCGCCCGTCATCGCGGCCGAGCCTTTCGGCCACATCGCGCGGAAAGCGCGCCCGCCAGGTCGTTTGCAGCCCGGCAACGCTATAGTTGAGATTTTCAGTCAGGATTGTCCCGTCCGCGCTTTCGTGTGCGATGGTCGCGGCGAAGGCGGCCAGCCGCACGCCGGGACGGATGGCAAACCGCTCGCACGGGGCGGCTAGGTGCCGCGCCCATCGTTCGAAAGCAACGAAGCCGGCGGCGCGCAGCACGTCGGGCAACGAAGCGTGAGGCGCGGGCGCCGTGACCGGATGCGGCCGCGCGAACATCGTGCGAAGCATTTCGAGGCTCATCGCGCGCACACAGCCCGATTGAACGCCCGGTCGCCCGCCATCGCGTCCATCATCCGCCGCAGCGCCGGCGCCGTCGCCAGCTCGTCCGCCGCCTGCATCTGAAGGTCGCGCGGGAATTCCGTCACGCGCGGGCATGGCCTAGAAGCGACCGTCTCGCATCCGGCCAGCAGCGCCATCGCGCTGAGCATCAGCAGCCGCCGCATTGCCTCGGTCCTCCGCCTTCTGGTGAGCCTTCGCCGCATCCGCCGCCGCCGCGTCCCGCCCCGCCTTCTGGCCGCGCAGAAAGACGGCGCCGATGGCCGCCAGCATCGCCCCCGCCGCTGCGAGCCATACTGTCACGCGCGCGGGGATCATTTGCTCTCGGGCTTCGCGGCCGAGTAGGCGCCTAGCATGGCGATCACGACATATATTCCCGCTTCCCATGCTTCCTGGCTGTTCCCGGCGCCGCTCACAGCAAACAGGACAACCGCCAGGCTGCGCAAGGTGCCAGGCTCCGCGAGCCTCGCGCGGACGAATTCAACCACGGCCTTCATCGCTGCGAAATCTCCGCTGCCAGTTTGCGCCTGAGCGCCCATGCTACATCCTGCCAGGCGTCGGCCTCCATGACGAAGCCGCCAGGCGTCACGACTTCCTCGCGCGCCCATGCCGCAACCGGCGCGCCGTATGTGTTGACCGCCAGGACGTTCAAGCGCACGTCCGCGTCTATCAGAGCGTCCCGGACAGCCGGGATGCGCGAGTTATCGTCACTCGGCCCGTCCGTCACAAGATCAATCACGCGACGCTCGCCCGCACACGGGGCTTGGTCAAGATACCGCAGCGCGTAACCGAGCGCGGCGGCCGTGTAGGTGGACGCGTTCCCCGGCCTGCGCGCGGCCATGACCTCGCGCGCGATGGCCGCCGCGTCTTCCGGCGCGTCCACCACGCGCCAAGGGACCATGACGCGCGGAGTGTCCGAAAACCCGATGACCGCGACGGCGGTTGTCCCTTGCGCCGCCATCGCGCGGCCTATGGCGGGATCTGCCAATGCGTCCGCGTGCGCTTCTACCTGAGCGTGCCACGCATGGTCAGGGACGGACGCGGATGCGTCCAGAAGCAGGACCAGGGCAAGGCCGCAGATCACGGCGAGGCTTCGGGAACCAGGCCGATACGCTCCAGCTTCCACCCGCGCGATTGCAGCGGGCGAAGCATGGCGTTTGCCGTGACGAAATACGCCGCCCGGTGCGACGATGACCCCCAAAACAGGCCGAGCTGGCCCTCGGCCACGGCGAGGCTTTCCGCCAGCGCGGAGGTAGGGTCGCGCATGTCAATCGTCGTCATCTGCTCTGAGGACATAGGATGCAGCGGAGATATCATCGCTTCGCAGTCCCTCCCTTCGTCCGCAGTCCGGGCATTTGAACACGAGCGGCGGCTTTATCCTCGCCTCCGCCCATTCCGCCCCGCAGTTTTGACACTCCAGACTTAACTCGATGACCGGGCCGGGAGGCAGCCGCGCGAGGGCGCGAATTCGCCCTGTGAGCGGGCTTCGCTTCCTCATGGATCACCTCGCCGCGCCAGAAGGCTTGCCCGCGTAGCACCTCGCAGAATTCCGGCGGCAGCATGAAGCCTTCCCGGAACGTCAACACGGCGAAGCCAGATCCCCAATTCTTGGGCGACGCCTCGGCGTAGTCGAACTGCGCAAACCGCGCCTCGCTCAGTGTGCCGGTATCCACGCCGTAGCGCCGGCCGGAGTAGTCGGTCCAAGGCGTCGCGCAGAGCCTGTGCAAATGCCCGGTCACAATGGACCGCCCCGCCTTCAGGACGTTGTTGTATGCGCCGTGGACGCCGTTGTGCCAGCGATGCTTGACGACAGTGCCGCCGTTCACCTCGAACGCCCATGCCTCGCGCCAGTCGGGCATGTGGTCCCGCAGCATCATGCCGGCGAGGTGCCGATAATCCGGGACTTGCGTCGCAAGGCGACGGTCAAAGCGCAGATCATGATTTCCGATGGTGCGGGCAAGGATTGCGCCGCGTGCGGCCTCGGCGATTTCCGCCATATACGCCTTGACGGTTTCAAGCTCCTGATGAACGGATGGAAGGTTCTGCCATCCGTCCGGATCGTGGCGCGATATGCTTGCGCCGTCGAATACGTCGCCGTTCGCGATGACTGCCTTCGGCTTGACCTCGCGGATGACCTTCAACAGCGCGTCATGCGCAATGGTGCGCGGCGTTCCAGGCCACCAATGCGCGTCGGAAAACACGACAACGGTCCCGTAAGGGACGGCGAGCGGCGCCATCTGCTCGTAATTCCGCACGAGCGCGGTAGGGGCGTTGTGCCCGCCTGGCAGTGGATTGGTCGGGAGGAAATACCCGTTGCGTTCAAGCCGCCGGCGGCGGTGCATGATGTTGCAAGGCTCGATGTTGAGCCGCTTGCCTACGGCGGTCGGGGAGCCGCCGCACTCGTTCCAGATTGCGACGAATTCAGCGGCGGTGCATTTCGGCGCTGCCACTACGCCGCCCCGAATACGCGGCGCAGGAACAGCACGAGCGGATCGCCCGCGCTGATCGCTGTAAGCAGAATGCCAATGCCGCCGATGGCGATGTTTAGCTTGAAGTTGATCGCGCGATATCGCTCGCCGCATACCGCGTCGTGCACGGCAAAACGTGTTTCCAACGCGGCGACGCGGGCCTCATCAACCGGCAATTCGCTCATGACCCCCAAACGCTCCCTTCGTAACACATCCCGGCGCATGGACGCGCGCGAAAACATCGTCAAAAGTCAAGCGGAAAGGTGCAACCGTTGCGTGCGCTGGATTACAACCGCGCGGAGAAGGAAACCGTCGCGTCGTAGATGATGTAGAATCCGCCTGCTCCGGACGACGTGACCGAAAACTGCGCACCGCCCGTGCCGATATTCTCGATGATCGCGCTCGCGACGTTCGTCGGAAAGCTGGTGGAATTCGTGGAGGTCGGGGCAACTCGCATCTCGACGGGAAAGCTAACATGCGCCCGCTGCGCCCACGCCCCGCTGCTGTCGAACCCCTGCACCAGCATCGCGCGTCCCGTCTTCCACCAATACCTCTGACACGCCGCAAGCTCGTCCTCGTAGCGCGGGAATTCATAGGTCGGCGCCACGCTGCTGCCAGCTGTGTCCACATACAACGCAACGTCGAACAGATCGAACGTCGCGCTGCCCGTGCCCATGAAATTCGTTTGCGCCGAAGTCGTGATGATGTCCGCCCCGGTCCACGTATTCGCGGCGCCCTGGAAGTCCGTCCCGGCCGCCAGGCACCACCGGACCATAAGCCCCGCCGTCTCAGCCGTCGTCCACGTCCCGGCCACGTCGCCAGGAATGACAACCGTGCGCACAACGTCCGTGGAGACTTCCCCCGCCGCGATCTGGTAGGTGGTCGCATAGGAGCGATTGACCGCGCCGTTGCAGATCGAAAGGCCGAACGTGCCAGAGACGGACGAACGAACGCCGAACCGCAGAATGAGCGCCTTCGCGCCGCTCGTGCCGAGAAGCGCGTTGCTCACGCGCCAGCCCTCGATCTGCTGCCGGAGCATATAGTAATTCGCCGCCGCTATCGTGCCGTCGGATACCTGCGCCGTCGCGCGCAGCCGATATGGCGAGCCCTGCGGCGTCACGGTAGCGTTCTGCGCGACGCGCAGCGTCCCGCCCGGCGTGGTGGAAAGCACCGCCTCCCATTGATCCAGCGTGTATGCCGCCCCTGTGGTGGTATCCACGTTGGACGTAGTGTTCTGCTGCGAAATCAGCATCGCGCCGTTCACGATCCTGTTCGCGTAGAACACCGGGGAAACGTCGGGCGCCTCTACCGCGATCTCAACATAAGGATCTGCGGTCCAGATGGTCGCGTTGTCCGCGTCCTTCAGGATGACCTTGTATTCCTCGCCGCTGATCAGGAAGATTTCGCCAAACCGCCCCGCGCTGTCCGCGATCACGGGATTGGCGTTTGCCACGGTCAGGCCCGCATCGGAATAGGTCGCGAGCGGCGTGGACGTGCCGGCGATGTAGAATTCCAGCTTGCCGCCTGGGATGGGGTCGCCGTTGCCGTCAAAGGCAGTCGCGCGCGGCATAAAGAAGCGTTCGGCCATGGGTTAGAATTCCATGCTTGAGGATGACCGCCGCCAAGCGCGTTGGCGATGGGCGCAATTCGGAATGGCGTGCGTGTTCGGATGCGCAGCGTTCGTCGCGCTGCATCCCTCGCCGGAAAACCCCAAAATCCCGCTATTGGGCGGTTTGGTCGCTGGGTTCGGAGGGAGTTACGTTGCGACGTTCTGCGTGGTATGGGCGCGCTACGGATGGAAGTCGGCGCGCTCCATGCGGATGGGTTAGCGTGCGCCGTTGGTCAGTGCGGCGCGCGTTTCCGAAAGTCCCTGTTGCAGCATCAGCGCGGCCAAGGCATTGCGGGATGGCGCCCCCTGCGGCAATGCCTGGTTTTGCAAATACCGCTGCACGGGCGGCAGCATATAGACTTCTTGAACCGCGCGCGGGACCGCCGCGCCAGCCGCGAGCGTCAGCGGGTCAACACCCGCCACGCCCGCGCCGGTCAATGCGCCCATCATCGCGGCCCTCGGCGCCGTGCCAGACTGCGGCATCGGGCGCATGAACATCTGCCCGATACGGGAGAGTTCCGTAAGTTCGCCTCGGCCTAGAGCGTAGGCTCGCCGGTCGCGCGCGTTGACGGCGTTGCGGAGGAGCAGAGGCGAGATGTTGCCTTCCGCCACGTTTTCGCCGGCGCCGATGGCGCGCTCAATCGTCCGTTGCGCGGAATACTGGCCTCGCACAGCGCGCCAAGCGTCTTGCATGTCAGGCGGAACGGAGCGCCCCGCGACTTCATCCAAAGCGTCGCGCAGTTGGCGCAGCGCCTGCGAAAGCGCGGGGTCGTTCTGCTGATACGCTGAGACTTGCCGCGTCAGATCCGACCGCGCCTGCTGATAGACCGCCCCGTCAAGCGTGGTGCGCGGTTGCCCGGTCGCGGCGTCGGTCAGGATGTCGCGGACATAGTTCCCGAATACCGCGCGCTGTTGAGACGGCAGTTTGTTGCCGTAGCGATTTGCCGCGACGGAAACCGCCGAGACAAAGGGCGCGTCAAACTGAACTGTGGTTTGCGACGCAAGCCGCGTGAACTCGTTGCCGAGCCTTTGGGCGTTTGCGGCCAGCACGTCCGGCGTAGCCAAGTCGTCAGCAATGCCCGCGCGCTGCAAGACAGCGCGATTGAAACCACGGCGCGAGGCATCCGCGATGCCCTGTTGGCGGCCTGCCGTGGTCGGGAGACTTTCGAATGCGCCCTCCATGTAGCGGAGCGCCTGATTGCCGGTTGCCTGTCCGGCCGTAAGGGGGATGCCCTCGCGACGCGCTGCGTCGGCCAACGCCTGCCGTTCGGGCGACATGGGGAACGGCGTCACAGCCCGGCGCGCGGCACTTGCGATAACGGGCGTGGCAATGGCAGCAGCAGTCCCAAGGAGAGGGTTATCCGTGGCGTCGCCAACAGCCCCGCCAACAGCACCCGCCACGCCCTGCAAGACAGGCTGCGCGGCCAGCATCCGCCCCACGCCCTGCGCCACGCCGCCCGCCTGCGCGCCGCGCGCAACGGCAGTCGCAGGGACAAGCACGGACGCCGCGTCCGCGATCCCGCGCCCCGCGCCCTGCGCCGCCCGCTCAAGCGTGGTTTCGGGTGCTTGCGGAGCGCCGGTAACATACTGGATGCCCTGTCGCGCCCAATCCGTGTATTGACCGGGCGCCGTGGTCGGGATGCCAACGGCGCGAAGCCCAGACGCCACTAGATCCGGCGCGGCGCCAAGCGTCTGCGCGAGGCCCTCGTTGAACCCTTGCCCGACCATGCCTGCGGTGCGCGCGACACGCTCCCCGGTGCCGCGCTGAGAGTTGCGCTCGGC
>Ga0315900_10008055_pt1 | contig 13649 bp, 9 predicted proteins | sample LakEriMetagenome_FD_203521 | JGI IMG/M metagenome (GOLD analysis project Ga0315900, IMG submission 203521) | Freshwater fungal communities from buoy surface, Lake Erie, Ohio, United States - Buoy 12 MA114 | ecosystem: Environmental > Aquatic > Freshwater > Lake > Lake biofilm | place: USA: Lake...
TAAATTCCCGTTTGGATTTTGAAACTTTGTCTACCGAAATGTTTGTTTAAAGATAAATGTTTAATGGACTTTTGCAAAGCGAAAATTAAATAATTGTCTACCACTTTTGCAAAAGCCGAAGCCGAATGCCCAAATGGGATTTAGGTTGTGTTAGCGGCTGGCAATTTATTTTAAATTTAATATCTCTATTGCTTTGTCGAACAATGGGTCTTTCCCATTTAGTATATCGTCAAAACTTTTTTCAAGTAGTATATCGGGAATGAAATTTCTACCTTTTTTAGAATCAGGTCTGACTAAATATCTGCTAGAAATTGAAAAATCCAACTTAGAATTGGGCAATTTTAAAGGTGTCCAAGTAGTAGGAGCTGTCGGATTATTTGACACCTCTGTCCCTATCACTTCAGCAATATTGTTGTCTTGAAGCATTGTAGTAAATAATGCAGCTGCGCTAGCAGTTGTATAATTAGCTAATACTATAATCTTGCCTTTAAATATTGTGCGATTTGGAGGTACGTAATACGGTGAGTTTATATTTATTATTTTGTCAAATAAAAATTTTGTTGAATTTGAATAGCCTACAAATATTAATGAATCATTGTTTTTAATATTTTGCAATGAATTATTACTTGCAATGTTTTTAAATTCATTACCGAAATAATGTTTGTAAAAGTCAAGGTTTTTAACAAAGACACTAAAATCAGTGTGGTTGTCTTTTTCTGTTAAATGATATAGTAATTGTAGACAAATCATTTCACTTCCACCGTTATTATTTCTTAAATCAATTACCAAGTTCTTAATTCCTTTTGCATTAGATTCAGTAATCATTTTTTCAATATATTGATTGAATATAGGCCTTTCCGAATCAAAATATTTTCTTAATCTTTTAGACACTTTTTTCTTTTTTAATTGATTGTTTACGTATAAGTTAGCAATAGGAATAAGGTAAGGTTTTACATATGATTTCATTCCCTCTTTAATTTCTATTTTATCGTAACAACTATGAAATTGAAAGTATGTAGTTTTTAAACTATCAATTATTTCATAGTCAAAATTTCTATCTTTATTTTTTGTTACCGAATGTTCCTTAAAATCTGAATTTTTTAAATGCCATTTAGTATTTTTTGATAATTCTTTTTTTATCCATAAACTTTTTCCATTTTCGAAAGTAAGCTTAACACTATCTAATTTAGTTTTATTAATGAATTCATGTAATGTTGGTAAATACCAACAATTACGTATACTTTTTCTCTTAGAAGGAAGGTTTTCAGCTGAAACAAACTCAAATAATTTCTTTTCGTATATGTTAATTGGAATGTCGTTAAATTCAGTTATTTTTTGTCCTATTAATTGAGCATTATAATGTTGAGTTAAATTAAAAACATACCATGATGAGTCTTGATGACTAACAATAAATGGATACATTTCATTTTCAATTATCCCTTTCCAACTAATGGAAGTATGTTGATTGTTAAAATGAGATAAATACTTGGTTAAATAAATTCTAAAATCTTTGTCGGTTAATTTTTCATTTTTAAACTTATTGAAAATAATTGTTTCTAATTCGAGTCGTTCATTTTTATGAAAATATTCATCAATATTTGGGAAATATTTTTCGCAAATTGTTTTTAAATATAAAAAGTCTTGCTGTTTTGAATTAAGAACTTTGTATGTTTTTGTTTTACAAATTGGGTCTTTGTAATTTTTCGTAGCTTGTCTTTGAAGAATTGTCCCGCAAGAAGATAAAATGTAAAATAGAAATATTGAAATGATGAGTTTAATTGTCATGCTGTTATTTTTCTATTGCTTGCCGCTAACTAGCTTATACCCGATACAAACCTTCGGTTATCTTGCCATAATTTGTTAGATAACCGAAGTTCTATGGCGGATATTTATATATAAAATTATCATAAAATCATTAAATCCTCTACTTCTCTCCTTTAAATATATCTTTAATCTTATCTTTTAAATGGATCACTTTTTCAATATTTTCTTGAATAGCTGGCACCGTCATTTCGGTTATTTGCGCATCGCTTAATGATTTTAAAGACTCTGGATAAAACACAATAAAACTTGTGAACTCGTTATTTTTATTCAAAGTTTTTGGCATATTATCAATATGGTAATCAAAAGACACGGTTTGTTTTCTACTGCTTAAAAAGATAAATAAATCGTCCTCTTTCACCTTTTCAATAATGTCGCTATCTTCAAAATCATTCACAATTAAATAATTATAAAACTCACGTTTTTTATCTTTATTTAAAGTTGTAAAAGCATCAATGGTTTTTTGCTGACCGTAAACCAAAGCTATACTTCCCACTTGTTTTAAAATAGCATTAATTTTTCGCACCACGAGATTAAAACCACTTTCAAGTTCGCTATTAGGTGCTAATAAAACCACAATACGATTATAGGTATTGAGCGGCTGTATTACTTTAGATATAATAATGGATTGCTTAGTCTTTACTAATAAATTATCAGCTATACTTCCAAAAATTAAATTTCCTGAACCTTGTTGCGCTTTCCAACTAATTAATATATCCGAAATACTATAAGCCTTTGCCGAACGAGCAATTCCATCTACGATACTTAAGTCAACTTTTTTTAGCACCTGAACTTTTTTATCGCCAGAAGAAATTTGCTCCACTACTCCATCAATTACTTTTTTAACGATATTAATTTTTTCATCAGCATCTTCATTTTCTTCAACAATTGATAATGGATAAATTGGCTCTTGTGATTTATCATCTTTAATAATTAAAGATAAATCTATCAATCTAGCAATATTATCAGGATTGCTTACCGGTATTAAAATACGCTCTGTTCTATCAATAATTTTTTTAGATGTTTCTTTATCTGTCATCGCAATATTACGAGCCGCTCTCTCCGTTACAAACGAGCTCACCATACATGTTATTAAAATCAAAATAATAGTTCCATTAATCACATTTTGATCAAACAAGCCTATATCGTATCCTACTTTAATGACAGCTAAGGTGGCGGCAGCATGCGAGGCACTTAACCCAAACATCACTCGCTTTTCATATTTGGTATATTTATAAATTAAACCTGTTACTTGTGCTGCCAACCATTTAGTAACTAAGGCTACTAAACTTAAAATGCCTGCAAATACTAATGCATCTGTTCCTTTTAAAAACAAAGTAAAATCTACTAGCATTCCTGCGCTAATTAAAAAGAAGGGAATGAAAATGGTGTTACCAATAAAAATAACACGATTCATTAATACTGAATTATGCGGAATAACACGATTTAAAGCTAAACCTGCCAAAAAGGCTCCAATGATTGGCTCTACTCCAGCTAATTCAGAAAAGAAGCCTGAAATAAAAACAACTGCTAATACATATATGTACTGTGAACTTCCCTGACCTTCAATGTTTCTAAAAAACCAACGACTCACTTTTGGCAATAAATACAAAACAGCAAAACCTAACAAACCTAATGAAAGCACTAATCGAATCCAAAACATCGAGTTAATTTCGCCGCCAACTACATTTGTAATAACGCCTAATAAAATTAAAACAGCACTATCCGTAATTATTGTTCCACCAAATGAAATTTGAACTGCTCTGTTTTTTACAATTCCCATATTACTAACAATGGGATAACTTAATAAAGTATGTGTAGAAAACATACTGGCCAATAACAAGGCTGGCCATAAGCTAAAGCCAAACACATATACACAAACAAAATAACCTATAATAATGGGAATAAAAAAAGTGAAAGCTCCAAACACCAAACTTTTACTGCGGTTTTGTTTGTATTCCTGCATATCAATTTCTAAGCCAGCCAAAAACATAATATACAATAGCCCAGTTTTACTAAACAATTCAAAACTGGTTGACTTTTCGATAATATGTAAAGTGTGAGGACCAATAACCACACCAGCAATAATTAATCCTATAATGCCAGGAATACGAAAACGTTTTAAAACAAGAGGTGCAAATAAAATGATAAGGAGTGTTAATGCAAGAATTAATACCGGATTTTTTACTGGTAAGTAATGACTAAAAAAATCATGAAAGGCTTGTAAATTACCAGCAAACAATTGCATAAAACATCTTTATAACAAAAATAAAGAAATAAAGTGTACTAAAGACAAAATCCTAAAAATATACCCTTATTAAAACGTTAATACGTACTGAATGGCTGCCGTTCGAGGTGATTCAATCTTTAATGGTCTTAGCGAGTATTGTACATTAAACACATTATTACAAACCACCGATAGCTTTTGTTTTTTATCAATATTATAGCTCAACCGAGCATCCCAGATACTGATGTCAACATGCTTTTCCCAAAACTTGGTAGCATAAATTTGGTCAAAAAACATGTTAGCATCTTTTGTCAACTGTTCGATATCTAAAAATGCTTTATCTATATTTTGCATTTTAGTATAGTATTTATTGCTTACTCCAAAATTAAATCGGTAAATTTTAAATTCAATATCTAATTTAAACATATGTTTAAAACGGTATTTTAATATATTGTCTGTAGTATCCATACTACTATTTTTATATGTGAGAGCTTTACCAACACTACCGTCATTCATTTTACTGTATCCGTAAATACTATCTGGAGTTAAACTAACTGGTTCAATATATGTATAGCCCACTAAAGCTGATACACCAAAACGTTTATTGGTTTCGGCTGTTGTAGCTACAATTGAAAAATCTAAACCTCTTACCTGAGAGTTACCTGTATTTAAAAATTTAAAGCCAATGATTGACACTGTTGGATCCCATGAACCAAACAAATACTCGATATTATTTTCGTATTTCTGATGAAAAGCCGCTACATCTACAAAGCCTTTGCAATTTCCAATTTTGAATCCTTGTTTAACGCCCACCTCAAAACTTTTGCTTGATTCAGGTTTTAAATCAGGATTTGGAAACACACCAAACATTCCAGCCTTTGTTGTAATATATCTTTCGGTAATAGTTGGATAACGATATCCTGTTCCATAAGAGCCTCTAACAAAAGTTCCTCGTGTTAGTTGCAAATTTCCACCAAATCTGTATATGAAAGCATCATCTGCACTTAAATTATTTATTTTAAAATTCTCATAACGTATTCCGCCAGATAGATTTAAAATTCTCCAGAATTTTTTATCAAATTGAATGTATGCCGATGTATTCACAATTTTATTATCTGGCTGTCCGCTTGAGGCATATAATCTAGAAGTTGAATAGGAAATATTTCCTGTAGTTCCTGCAATAAAATTTAAATCTATACTTTTAAATTTCTTTTGAATTTGATACTCGCCAAAATACATCGTTCCTTTATTAGATTGATTATTTGTAAGTACGTTATCTGAATGAAACACACGAGTTTGCAAACTATGACTTAAACCATTTTTTGTAGTATATTTAATAAAAGGATCAACATTAAATAATACTTGGTCTTGTAAAAAAACAGCTCCTGGATAACCTCTGTATAAACCCAACGAATCATCTAGCCATGCAAATACCATATTTGTTTTATTTAACATAAAATTGGCATTTACTCCAAAATTTAAGCCTTCAAAGCGTTTTGAACGATAGCGCAAATTAAAATTAACTCGCGCTCTTTTTTTTATCATATCATTATTTGAAAACACTGGAACGGTGTCTTCCATATTCAAAGCTTCTTTTAAATCATTAGGAATAAACTTTGCTGCAGGCGGAGGACCAATATAACCTTGGTCGATATTAAAATTGGCACCAATCACAAAATCCAAATTATTTTTTATGATTCGAGAGTGAAATAAATTTAAATTACTAAAGCCTGGAAAAGAATTATTTCCACGAGTTCGATACCAATTTTCGGCAGGAGATTGAGGAATACTGTATTGCCCTGCCGAATAATTAATACTTGTTTTTGGTTTGGAACGTGGATATGCTGAACGAATATTGATTACTCCGTTTAAAGCAGATGAACCATATAATACAGATGATGCACCTTTAATAACTTCAATTTGCTCGATATTTTCTACAGGAATATAACTCCATTCTGGTCTTCCCGCATCTCCACTTAACAACGGAACTCCGTCAACTACAATAGCTACACGACTTCCTACACCAAAAGTAAAACCACTACCACCTCTAATTTGAGGATCATTGTCTATAATAGTTAAACCTGGAACTTGTTCTAAAGCCGTTTCAATACTAGTTGTATTTTTATTAGCAATTAGGTTCGGTTTTAAAACCTCCATAGACACAGTTAACTCTTCTAATTTTTGTTCAAATTTGCCTGAAGACACAACAACAGTTTCTAAAGTTTTTGAAGTTTGTTTTAATACAATGTTTTTTTGAAAAATTTCATTTTCTTTAATCTTTACCGAAAATGTATCGCTTTGTAATCCTAAATACGAACAAAGTAATTTATGATTACCTGTATCTAAAACCAACACATAATTACCCTCAATATCTGAGGCTGTTCCTTTAGATAAATCACTCAATAATTGAATAGTAGCGCCAATAATAGGTTCTTTAGTGTCTTTATCCAAAATACTTCCTTTAATCACACCAGTTCCGGTTTGAGAATAAATAGTCATTGAACTTATACTAAATACAGCAAATAAAAATAAACGATATATATACATAATTCAGAAAAACAAAACCCTAACTGTTATTAAGTTAGGGTTTAAATTAGTTATTTATAGCAAGTTAGTCTACAATTATTTTTCCAATTTTTTCATCAGATTTATTACCAATTACTTTATAAATGTAAATACCGGTATTTAAATTTGAAATATCAATGGTGTGTATTGCAACATTATCACACTTTTGTGACAATACAATTCTTCCAGTTACATCAAACAATTCAATAGTTGTTTGCTCTGTAGCTTTAGTACCAAAATTAACATATAATTTTTCATCAAAAACATACACTTTAGTTGTTTGTCCACTTACAATATCCTTTACCGAAGTTACTGAATTGTAAATAAAACTAATATCATCTAACCATATTTTACTTCCTGCAAATGTTGTTAATTGATTATTTGAAGGTGTCATATTTATCATGATATAAGATGGATTTCCAGCAGCTGTGTATACAAAAGGTGCCGAAAATCTTGTCCATGTAGCATTAGAACCAGTAGGCGTTAAAAATGTAGCTCTAGCAATTTTATCTGCTGTTGGGTCGGCGTGATAAGTGGTTGGAGTTTCAGGATCAAAGTAATTGTTATTGTGTAAGATAGCAGTCACCTTTCCCACTTCGCCAGTTCCACCAGAAGTGTATTGATACCAACCCACAATACTATCTGGACGACCAGTAAAAGCCAAACGGCGAATATCTGAGGATGTAGAATAATTTACTGTTCCAATATATCCGTCAGATTTTGTAGTTGTAGGAGCATTAATTACTCCGGTTGTTGCACTGCCGTTAACAATTGTTCCAATAATGGGAACTGTTTTATTTTCAAGTCTCATAGAATAAGAACCAGAATGTTTTACAGAACCATCTCTAAAGCATGTTTGAGGTCCAATTTGTGCCGTACTAGAGCCTGTTTTATTAGAATTAAAATCTACCGGCTCTTCGGTAGAAGTACCAACATTCTCCCAATTTTCAAATCCACCATTTGTGATTTGGGTTTGAGAAAAAGAACATAAAGAAATTGATAATGATAGTAAAGTAGTAAATGTTTTATTCATGCGTTTTTAATATTAAAGTAAATTTCTTTTTAAAAAGAAAATAGCTGATTTTTTAAATAAAATTAGTTTAACAAATTTACAAATTTTATACCGTTTTGAGTTTTTTTAAAGTTTATTTATTAAGACCGATTTTATAAAAATGTTTATAACAATAACCTAAAAAAATGCCTTAAACCATTATAGTTTAAGGCATTAAAATTGATTTTAACTATGTTGTTTAATTAAAACCTTTTTATTGTTTTTTTGAATCAATGTGTACTCCATTTTTATCTATAGTAACCTTAGATTCCTTTGAGTGAATTTTAACACCATTACTATCCACTTTTATTTTAGCATCTTTAGCATTAATGTTAACCCCGTTAACATCAATTTTAATATCTTTTTCAATATCTACTTCTTCATCTAAACCATTGATGTGATCTCCAACAGAAATTAAACCATCACAATCCATACATTTTAAACCATTTTCTGTCATTGTCCAACGGCGGTTTACCATATCTCCATCATACGTATTGGTTACATTTTCGATATCATATATCATATTTTCTAAAGATTTATCTAAGTAAATAGTTTTACCTACAGGTAACTTTACAATAATACTTAAATCTTGAACTCTAAATTTATCAGCATTATTTACTTTAAATAAATTATCAAATTCAATTAAACTATCTGTTTGAGAAACAACATAAGAAATGTTTTTAGCTCTTTCTGTTGCAGAAAACTTATTAGCACCTTTTGCTTCTTTTACAATTACAATTTCTATTCTACCAGATTGAGATTTGATGACGTTTAATTGAGCATGCCCTAATAAATATTTTATTCCATTGTTAGACCCAATCATATAATCATTATCTCCTCTGCTATGGCGACGATAATTACGCTCACCTTCTTCGTCATCATCACTTTCATGTAATTCGTTGGAATTAATAGGTGTTTCATGCATTTTTAAGAACAAAACCTCTTTTTGAATTACATTGAAATTCTCTCTCACTTTCGCCGTTTTATTAAAATCACTACCTGTTTTAACACCTACAAATAGCAACATGAATAAGCCAATTAACCAAATAACACCAGCTGTTAAATTTACCCAACGATTAGAATATCTAATTTTAAATAAAATTTTAATTCCTCCATATATCATCATCACTACAGGAACGCCTACAAACATTATAATTCCAAGTATTCCTAAATAAAAATCTTTGCCATCTAATAACATCAAATCAATCCAATCACCTCCATTTGAACTATCCGTCATAAAAGATAGACCAAAAATTGAGCTTGATAATCCTAAAAAGAAAATGATACCAATGATCACCATAAAAACGCCAATCACTTTTAATAATACTTTACCGATATTAGTTAAAACGTCTCCTAAAAAATCTACTATTTTCTCAACTGCATTACGGGGAGCATTTCGATTATCTGAAGCCATATTTTTAAAATCGTTACCGTATTTTTCCATACGTTTTTTTAAATGTTCAGCTTCTTCTTTTACAGCTTTTGATATGTTATTAATATCTGCTCTCTCCCCTTTCATCGCCAATTTTTCAGCAGTAGTTTTTGCTTCAGGTATGGCAATCCATAAAATTAGATACAATAAAAAACCTGTACCAGCAAAAAAGAACATCAGTAATAAAGCAATTCTCAACCAAACGGCATCAATGTCAAAATAATTACCAATTCCCGAACAAACACCACCTAATACTTTACTGTCTCCATCACGGTATAAGCGCTTTTTTATTGGTTCATTAGAGGTGTTTGTAGTTTCTTTTGAGTCATTTTCGGAAGATGTATTTTCATTAGAATCGCTAGCAAACTCTTCTGGTTTACCCATGCTATCCATTACATAATCCACATCGCTCATTAATACCACTTGCTTAATAGCACTGGTTTTACCTTGCAACATTTCAGCAATACGTGCTTCAATGTCACTCATGATTTCGCTACCACCTTCTGATTTATTAAAATAGCCTCTAATTGTAGTTAAGTATTTACTCAACTTTTCATAAGCTTCTTCTTCGATATGAAAAATAATGCCACTTATATTTATAGTTACTGTCTTATTCATTTGATTTAATTTTTTAGTCTTGTTTATTTATGGTTTTGTTTACTGCATCTACGAGTTCGTACCACGACAGATGTAATTCTTTTAAATACGTGGTGCCTATTTCGGTAAGCATGTAGTATTTACGTGGTGGTCCCGATGTGCTTTCTTCCCATCTGTAAGTAAGCAATCCTGTATTTTTTAATCTGGTTAAAAGCGGATAAAGCGTTCCTTCTACTACTACTAACTTTGTTTCTTTTAATTTCTCAATAATTTCGGTTGGATAAGCGTCGCCTTGAGAAAGGATAGAAAGTATGCAGAGTTCCAGAACACCTTTGCGCATTTGGGCCTTTGTGTTCTCTGAATTTACCATAATTATATTTTTTTAAAATTTAAAACTACGCTGTAAGCATTATTTGGTTTCAATTTATCTAATTTCAGTTTTACAAACTGTGATTCAATTGATTTTTTTAAAGATTCATTAGACGTATTTGCCAAAACTAAATTAACTTCTCCTTTTTCATTTACTGTAAACACTACATTTACTTTTTCTTGTTCATTAAAGTGTATTAAAAAATCAGGAAACTTAATATGCTCTTTAATTGTTTTACTGGCATCCGAAATCAACACTGATTTTGGATTTTCATTGTCTTTAGCATTTATGTTCATGCTTAAAAACAAACCTGCTGTTATGATGATGATTGTTTTATTAAATATTGTTTTCATTGTTGTTTAATTTTTTTTGTATATATTTTACTTTTTCGTTCTGGTCACCTATTTAATTAATCAAATCGCGAGTTTGATTTTTAAAATTGATGTTCTACCTTCATTAATAATCTGCAGTTTAAAATGAATTAAGAAAAAGAACGTGTTTTTTAGTACTATGCCAAGTTTATTAGTTGGTGACACAAAGATATGTATTTTATTTAGTACCTTGCAACACATAGTACTAAATAATATCATAACTAATTGATTATCAGTATAAATATTTTTTAGGTAAAGATTTAAAAAGCAAGTATATTTGTGTTTTGATATAAAAATATGCACAGTTTTGCTTCCGATTTATCCAGTTTACTTTCTGTAAATGGTCTTGTTACCTTATTAACCTTAACCATTCTTGAAATCATTCTTGGAATTGACAATATCATTTTCATTTCAATTGCTGTTGACAAGCTACCAAGGGAACAACAGTCAAATGCTAGAACTATTGGATTAGTATTAGCGTTAGTAGTAAGAACGGTATTATTGTTTTTTGTTGGTTATATAGCCGGCTTAAAAGAACCTTTCTTTCATATAGCAGGCTACGGCATTTCAGGAAAAGCAATCATATTATTAGCTGGAGGTATTTTTTTATTAGTAAAAACATGGCAAGAAATTCAAGAAAATATTCATGGAGATGAAGATGAAATTGGTCATGGAAAAAAAGGAAAATCAACATTTAATGCCATTATAATGCAAATCATCATCATTGATTTTGTATTTTCATTTGACAGTATTTTAGCGGCGGTGGGGCTTTCGGGCGTTGTTTTAATTATGGTTTCAGCAGTTGTTATATCCATGATATTGATGATTTTATTTTCGGGTTTAGTGGCAGATTTTATTAATAAAAATCCAGGCATTAAAATGATTGCATTATCTTTTTTATTGGTGATTGGTGGTATTTTAGTGGCAGAAGCCTTACTTGATAGTTATAACTCTACCTTACCTCACGAAAAGCATATTGAACTAAATAAAAACTACGCTTATATTGCTCTAGCGTTTGCAATGATGATTGAACTTTTCAATATCAAAGAAAGAAAAATTAAGCGTGCTAAAGACTTTACCCAAGAAGACAAAGAGTAATTACATATCGTTTACCATTTCTTGCATCACCTGATAGGATTTCATATCCATCAATCCTGGAATTTGCATTTTATAATAATGTAATAAGCAATCTAACAATGCTAAACGTTCACTTCTAGTTATTTTTTTTTGATTAGATAACGAATAAGAAAATAAGTTGGCAAACAATTCGGATTGCCAAAAATCAAAACCTAAAGGAAAGCTTTGGATTGTAGATTGAAACTTACCTTCCAGTGTATTAAAATATGCTAAATACTTGTCTCTATTGTTAGCTGGATAAAAGCCCAAATGTTTAGTTAATTCAAACAAAAAATAAATATGAGTATCTAAATATCCTTCATCTGCCTGATCTAACCACTGATAAGTATGGCAAATTAAATCAAACAAATCATCATTTGAAGTTTGTTCTTTTAATGTTTTATATAATACTTCGTTTAAAAATTGAGCAATACACAGTTTAGAAAAATTTGATTGTAAATCAGTATAAACAAATAGACACTTTACTTCACTTAATTGCTGAATATCTTTATTTTCTTTTAAAGAAAGAACAAACTCAATTTGCGTCAATGGCTGAATAACACCGGATTTAATTTTTGATTTTGGTCCACTACCAACATTAACGTTAGCAGATATTAGTCCAAAATCTTTGGTGTAAATTTTTGAAATAATTTTCTTATCGGCATATTTTATATTATGCAAAACAATGCCTTGAGTGGTATAGAGCATTAGTTAACAATCAATAATTTTGCTGTTGCAGACTTATCGCCAGTTGCAGAAGCACAATAAATCATGTAAACGCCACTAGCCGCTTTCGTACCAGCAAAAGATTGTAAATTCCAAATAACTTGTCCACCTTGAGATTTAGTTGACCAAATTAAGTTGCCACTAACATCAGTTATTTTCACATCAGATTCATCTATTAAACCAGTTATACAAACGGGGCCAGAAAAACCTGGTCTAACAGGATTCGGAAATGCGTGAACTTTTGTATAATCCTCATAACCTCTAATAATAGGTGTTCTGTATGACTGGATTCCTTTGTCAGTTGCAAAAAAAACATCTCCAGTAGTTTCATCAACTACAATGTCTCTTATTAAATTTGAATAAAGTGGGCTATTCTCTGCAGTAAAATGATAAATTTCTTTTTGTCCGTCAGAAGAAAGACAGTAGACGCCAGAATTCTCAGTACCTATCCATTTTTGATTTACACCATCAACTGCAATTGAATTGATGATATCATTTTCCAATAGAATTTTAATTTGACCATCTTGTTCAATTAATATTTGTTGACTATCCCAATTTGCACCAGTAAAAATATTTTCTGGATTATAAAAAACTGCTACTCCCTTAGCTGTTCCTAACCAAATATGTCCTTCTTCATCCTCACATACCGAATGCACATCAACAGAAGGAAGTTGTCCGTTTCCTACAGCTGTAGATAATAGTTTAGTATTACTAGCATTTGGCTGACTCAATCCATTAACATCCTTATAAACCATAACACCAACATTTCGTGGAAGAATAATCCACGCTTGATCTTGCTTGTCAAAAAGAATTTTAGAGACAGTAGGTTGCACCACAAATTGTTCAAAATCAAGTAAAGTCCATGTATTATTGGGTTTTCTCACCGCTACACATTTTTTACCTAAGGTGATAGAAGCCCATAAATTTGAATTTTTATCATATTTAACTCCAGTTATCCTAACATCGCTTGTACTATTGTATCCGATGAGTGGAGAATTGCCATAAACAAACACATTTTGAATTTGATCAGATTTAGTTTCGAGAATACCACTAGACATACAACCAAAACTAACATGCTCTTTATCTTTGGGATTAATAGTTACTGAGTTTACATCTTTAATTGAGTCTGGAAGAGAAATTTGCCTCCATTCTCCGTCCTGATATACATTTGGCTTGAACATCAAATATTGTGAATTATAAGTTTCTCCCAGATTAACTGGAGCTACTACTAATTTACCGTCCAAAATATCTATATCATTAGCCACATTATTAGTAGGTCCATTTACTTTAATTTTTTCGCTAGCAGCGAAAGCTCCTAAAGATTTAACTAAGCCGTGTCTTCTATCTGCCAACCAATATTTAGAATTGTCAAA
>Ga0315900_10008056_pt1 | contig 13648 bp, 16 predicted proteins | sample LakEriMetagenome_FD_203521 | JGI IMG/M metagenome (GOLD analysis project Ga0315900, IMG submission 203521) | Freshwater fungal communities from buoy surface, Lake Erie, Ohio, United States - Buoy 12 MA114 | ecosystem: Environmental > Aquatic > Freshwater > Lake > Lake biofilm | place: USA: Lake...
ATGACCGCAGTGCTCACATCCGATGGCAATGGCGAATAGTGCCGTTGTCACGCCTTCTTCACGAACTCGCTCTTGAGCCCCATCGCTCCGAAACCGTCCACTTTGCAGTCGATGTTGTGATCGCCGTCGGTGAGGCGGATGCCGCGCACCTTGGTCCCTGCCTTGATGGCCTTGGGCGCACCTTTCACGGGCAGGTCCTTGATCACGATCACGTCGTCCCCATCGTGCAGCACATTGCCGTTGGCATCCTTCACCACCGGTCCGGCCTCTTCAGCGGCCAATTCATCGGGGTTCCATTCATGGCCACACTCGCCACACATCCACGAGGTGCCTGTGGGATAAGTGATGGTGGAACGGCACTCGGGGCAGGGCTTGGTATCGGGCATAGTGGCGGTGAAAGTACCGGTCCTGCAGGACCCGCATGTGACCGCCATCAGGCGATGAGACCAGCTCGCTCTGCTACATGATGGCGGTGAACCCGGCGCATGCGATACGAAACGTGGTTCGTTCACCGGCCAGCATGTACGAGGACCGCGGTACACCGCGTTGTACCATCATGCGCCGCCCTTTGCTCCTCCTGTTCATGGCCCTGTTGCTCGCTTCCTGTGCCAGCAGCAACCACGTGCGAAAATGCAACGGCCATCGGGGAATTCGGGTTCCCATGGGAGTGATCTGAGGGCACGGAATGAACGGAAGGTCATTCCTCTTCCGAACTTCACCGCATGGACCGATCATCGCTCATTTCCCAGCTGGAACGCCACGCTCAGGTGTTCCGCGCACTGCTCGCCGACCTCTCGACAACAGAGGTCCTGTGGAGACCGGCGCCCGAAAAGTGGTGTCCGTTGGAAGTGGTTTGCCACTTGTACGACGAGGAACGCGAGGATTTCCGTGCACGGATCAGGTCGACGTTGGAGACCCCGGAGGCTCCCTGGCCCAAGATCGATCCGGCCGCCTGGGTGACGGAGCGCAACTACCTGGAACAGGACCTCTCCTCCACCCTTCGTGGCTTTCTGGAGGAGCGGGAACATTCACTGGTTTGGCTTCGCGCCCAGGACCATGCGCCTTGGACCAACGCCTACATCCACCCCAAGGTGGGACCCGTGAGCTGTGAACTGCTCCTGACCAACTGGGTGGCCCATGACCTGCACCACATCCGCCAACTGGTGAACCTGCGCTATGCCTACCTGAAAGCCCACACCACGGTACCGCTGGACTATGCGGGCAACTGGTAGCACCTAACTTGCGGCCACAATGATCCGTACCGGCCGCATCCAGGACCTGTCCATTCTCCGCCATACAAGCGATGGCCTTGTTCTCGGCGATGAGGACACCACGGAAGTGTTGTTGCCCGAGAGCGAGCGGCCCACGAACGATGCGATCGGTGGCACGGTGAAGGTGTTCGCCTATCGGGATGGTGCTGGTAAGCTCCAGGTGACCACCCTTGCACCGAAGGCCCAAGTGGGCGAGTTCGTCCCCATGCGCGTGAAGGCCGTCACCCCTGCAGGCGCACTGATGGAATGGGGACTTTCCCCGGACCTCCTTGTGCCGCATAGTGAACAGAAAAAGCCCTTGGTGGATGGGCGCTGGGTCGTGGTGCGCGTGGCCCTGAACGAGGCCACGGACCGCATCTACGGAAGCACACGCATCGAGGATTTCCTGGATAACAGCTCGCTCACCGTGAAGCAGGGCCAGGAGGTCGCTCTCGTGGTGTACGGACGGAGCGACCTGGGGTACAGTGTCGTGGTGAACAACCTGCATCATGGTCTGGTGCACGCCAACGAGGTCTTCAAGCACATTTCCGTTGGCGACCGGATCCCGGGCTATGTGAAGAGCGTCCGACCGGACAACAAGCTGGACATCACCCTGCAGCCCATCGGCTACCGACAGTACATCGACGCCAACACGGCCATGCTGGCCAAGCGCATCCAAGCAAAGGGGTTCATCGCGCTCAGCGACAACAGTTCTGCCGAGGAGATCTACGCCGAGTTCGGCATCAGCAAGAAGGCGTTCAAGAAGGCGCTCGGTGCGCTTTATAAGGAAAGGCTGGTGCGTATTGGCGATGATGGTGTGGTGTGGGTGGGATGACACCGGAACGCGAACGACCCACGAAAACACACCTGCTCACCATGAACCCGGTCCTCCGCAACGTGCTCGCTGTGCTTGTTGGCGCGGTTGCATGCTTTATGCTGAACGGCCTTCTGCTCAGCGTGATGTTGCAGATCGTCCCTCCGCCGGAAGGATTCGACGCCAATGATGTGGCCACCTACAGTTTGCTACAGGGGAAGCATTTGCTATCGCCATTTGTAGCGCATGCTGTTCCATCGCTCTTTGGCGGGCTCCTTGCGGCGCTGTTGGCAGCCACCCGCAAAATGACCTTGGCGCTGGCAGTAGGTGGACTGCACCTGATGGGTGGCATTGCGGCGGCCTTCATGATCCCTGCACCTGTTTGGTTCGTTGTGCTGGACCTCACTGTGGCCTACCTGCCCATGGCGTGGCTGGGCGGGCGGCTTGCCGGCTTGGCCAATAGATGACCTATCTGGGCAGGGCTTCGGATCACATCCTCCCTGACTCATAACTGAGGCCTTGAACAGAATGGACCCCACCCAACGCGCTGCGCGCATTTTCGGTGAATTTGCTGAAGCCTATGCGTTGAAGTACGGCGATGTAGGACGCTATGGCCCTTCGCTGGACCGCTTCCTGGCGTTGATCCCGGACGGTGGCCATGTGCTTGAACTGGCCTGTGGTCCGGGCAATGTGACCCGGGGTTTGGCGGACCGACGTCCTGATGTTCGGATACTGTCCACCGACCTGGCCCAGGAAATGCTCATGTTGGCGCGCAGGGCTGTACCGGAGGCCGAGCACCTACTGCTGGACATGCGTGCAGTGGGCACCTTGGGGCAGCAATTCCACGGCGTGGTTTGTGCATTCGGGCTGACCTACCTGGACCAACAGGCTGCGGCCAAGTTCATTCGCGATGTGGCCGGTTGCCTGCTACCCGGCGGAGCACTCTACCTGAGCACCATGGAGGACGACCCCGCCAAGAGCGGCTGGGAGGGCCCTTCGGAAGACCGGCTCATCCTGATGAACTACCACCTGGCCAAAGACCTTGGAGCGGTGTTGCGAACTGCTGGGCTCGCTTCGGTACTTGAGGACCGCGTGAGCTATGTTGCGCCGAATGGGAACGCAGTGACCGATCTGCTGATCGTGGCCCGAACTTACCTGAACCATGGACGAACAACTGATACGGCCGCTTGCCTTGGAGCTTCCCGGGGCCTTGGAACAAGACCACTTCGGCAAACCAGCGTTCAGCGTAAAGAAGAAGATCTTCTGCACGTGGTGGGTGCACGAGGAACGCGCAGTGATCAAGTTGACACCCGAGCAGCAAGCGGAATGGTGCGCCGAACTGCCGGATGCCTTCGCTCCCTTGCCCAATAAATGGGGGCAGCACGGCTGGACCAATGTGTACCTCCCCGTGGTGAACGAGCGCACCATGCGTCATATCCTGGACCGGGCATGGCGCAACGTTTGCCCAAAGTGGTTGTTGCCAACGAGGCAGGTGCCGCCTAAAGGATAGAGTGAATGGCGAATAGGAGCTGGTGAATGGATGCCCTCCGACCCATGAAAGCTGGTGGATCGGACAGGGGCAGATCAATGGAGGTCGGCGAATGGGAAATGCGCTTGCGCATATCACTTGGCGTGTGTGAGGAACAGCCATCCATTGGCCATTCACCAACTCCCATTCACCCTGCTCACTCCAACACCACCATGCGCTCTTTCGGCACCTTCACACTGTAACCGAAGGTCCACTTTTGGTTGGTGCGCGGCTCCACCTTCACTTTCCAGGTGAGGAAGCCCTTGTCGGTGTTCACCTGCGCACCACCGTTGTCGTCGAGCTTCACTTCGATCTCGCTGCGCACTGACACGGGGTACTGGTCGGTGATCACCAGGTCGATGGGCTGTGCCTTGTTGTTGCGCACGGCGATCTCCCAGCCCACGCTCTCCACACGCTTGCCGCCCACCACTTGGCGCTGGCTGAAATCCTTCCGCTTGGTACGCTGCACGGTAACACCCTTGTCGCGGCCCAGGCTGATGTCCAGCGTATCGCCCACCCCGGCCAGGTCCAGCAGGCTCTCGCCCACGTAGGTACCCTCGAAGTAGATGTAGGCCGGACCCGCTAGCAGGTTCAAGCCCTCCCAGCCCGTAACCTGCGCAAAGAGGAAAGCATCCAGGTCAAGCTTAGGGGTACAGTAATACTTGTACGTACTTGCCAGTTCCTGCTCCTGTACGCCCACTTGATGGTTCTTCCCATCGCCGGGGATCGTGTAAGGCACGCTGATGGTGAACTCGAAGCTGGTCGTACGTTCGGTAACGCTCTGTGCAAGCGCCTTAGTGGCGTCCATGTTCTCCTCCATTTCATCTTCATCGTACCTGACACGTTGCTTCTTGAACCGGGAAGTACGTACCGTTTCGACGCCGGCCATCGGAGCGAGCCTCATCAGCTGTGACGATGTGGTCGTTGTTCTTGAACCTTGCACCACCACTTCGCTCAACTGTACGGCATTCTCCGTCATGTTGATGTTCATGGTACCCGATGATATGGGCAACTGCTGTGTGGTGTAACCGATGTAATCGATGCGGAGGATCCGTCCGTTCACCGGTATCGCAATGGAGTAAAAGCCTTCCATGTTGCTGGTGGTGCCATTGATGACAACACCGCTGGCATCGGTGAGCACTACGTTCACAAAAGGCAAGGGCTCGCCGGTACTTGCATCGCGGATGATACCCCGCACGTCGCGCACGTTCGAGTTATAGCCTGGGCCGTTGGTGTTCGGGGCAGGATTCGAGCGTGGCATGCCGAAGTCGAGGCGCCAGGGATAGATGGTGGGCATGATGGCGTCCTTGTTGGGATCACCACTGCTAAGGGTCAGTTGCACATTGTCCCAATCCTCGCCGGTGCTCTGGTACACCTGCGCCTTGTAGGTAAGCTCCATAGGCTTGGTAATGTCGGAAACACGGATATCGTAGCTCGGGTTCCAGCCCGCACTGCGCACCATGTACTTCAGGGTAATACCAGCGTTCACCGGGGCGTTGGCGCTCACCTCCACCACCACTTCGCTGGTGGGACGCGTCCTCTTACCCTGCACTTGCGCCAGTTGCAGCTTCACCTTGCCCAGCTGCTCGTTCAGTGTGGCAAGCGTGTGCTTGATCTCCAGACGCTTGGTGGCCAAGGCTTCCTGCCTTCCACGCAGGTATTCGTTGATGCTCTGCAACTGCGACAGCGTAAGCCCCTGGTCGCCGGCCACCACCTCGTTCTTGGCCAGGCGGGCATCCTCGCGCTCCACCACGGACAACATGCTGTTCTCGCGTTCAATGTCGACCTCAATGGCCTTGATGCGGTCCTTGAGCTTCACTACCTCCTCGCGGTCCTGCTTCTCCTCCAGATAATTCAAGCGATGCTGCACACCCAGAATGGTGAATGCTCCACTGCCGCTCACCTGGATATTGGCCGGGTCCACCTCTTCGCTAAGTCCGTTGAGAATGAGCGTGCTGGTTCCCTTGGGTAGATCAACCTTGCCCGTGCGCGTCACTTCGGCCCCACTAAGGAAGACCATGACGGCGCTGATGCTTGTAGTGACGGGCTTTTCGGCCGAGCGGACCAACAAGGTCGAGGCGAGGCCAAGGGCAAGAAGGAGGTAGCGCATGGGAGCGAATGAGGTTGAAGCTTGCTCGTTGGATGCAGGAACGCACGCAATTGCATAAACGTGCCTCACGGAAATTTCAGGGCCGCGAACCTACGCAGGCGCTTACGACCGAACGCGACCGTTCCCCGGTCAGGTGCGCGCCAATTCCTCCGAGATCCATTCCCGCGCATCCTTCTCGCTGCGGAACAAGCGAGTTGGGAAGGTCTGCGGATGGTAGCTGTAGTACACGTTGGACATCGCATCACCCAACGCGTCCTGGGTCACAATGGCCAATGCGATGAGTTGTTCGTTCGCATTCGTGAGACCGAAGTGATCGACGTTCATCACCTTCACATCGGACAAGGTCCCCGCATGGAAAAAGGCGATCATGGCGCACCGTTCCCTGGTCAGTTCGCCCCGGCGGAGCTGCACTTCCATAAGACCCTCCTGGTCCAGGTCCATGCCTTCGCGGTAATGCACCTCGATCAGGTGCCCCTCCATGGTGAGGCGCATCTCGGCCAGCCGTGTCTCCACACGCACTTCCATAACATGAAAGTAGGCACATGGAACGCCCTTGGAACATGACCTTCGACATCACTGAGTAGTTTCGCAGCATGAACGCGCCCCTCTTGATCGGAGCGACGCTTCAACCACGTATCCCGGCCACCATGCGTATTTATCGTTTCCGCGTCCTTATCGATCACCCCAGCGAGGCCTTCCGCGACATCGAGATCGGGTCCGAGCAGACCTTTCTCGACCTGCACAAGGCCATCAAGGACGCGTTCGGCTTCATCGGGCAGGAAATGGCGTCGTTCTATGTGAGCGACGAGGAATGGGGCAAAGGACCGGAGATCCCCTTGGCCGATCTGGGCTTCGGGCAGGACGGCGACCTGAAGCCCTCGTTGATGGACGAGGTGTACATCAGCGACCACATCCGCAGCACCAACCAGCGGTTCATCTACGCCTACGACTTCCTGCACATGTGGATGTTCATGGTGGAACTGATCCAGGCCAGCGACCCCGAGCCGGACGCCGCCTACCCACGCGTGGTGATGAGCATGGGCAACGCGCCCGACGAACATTCCAAGGAGGACGACCTCACCGCCGGGATCCTGGATGAGGACCCGTACGCCATGGACAGCGAGGAATTGTACGATGAGGAAGAGGACATGGGCTTCGGTGAGGAAGGCGAGGACCATGACGAGTTCGGGCATGGTGGTTACGAGGACCAGGGCGATGAGTTCCGATGACCATGAAGGGAACGCTGGTGGTGATCGGTGGTCCCACGGCATCGGGTAAGACCCGTGCAGCGGCCACGTTGGCCCGAACACTGGGCACCGAGGTCATCAGCGCCGACTCGCGGCAGTTCTACCGCGCCATGCGCATTGGCACGGCACGGCCCCTCGAAGAGGAACTGCTGGGTGTACGCCACCATTTCCTGGGCCATCTGGAGCTTCATGAGACCTGGAGCGCTGGCGAGTTCGCTCGCGCGGCAGAGCCTGTGTTGCAACACCTGCTGATGGAACAGGGCACCGCCGTTCTTGTAGGCGGCAGCGGACTGTACATCGATGCGCTGATCAAAGGGCTGGACCCGCTGCCCGCCGGGGATACCAAGGTGCGTGAGCATTTGCAGGAACGGTTCCGGCAATACGGCCTGCCTCCTTTGCTTACAGAGCTTGAACAGCTGGACCACGAGACCTGGCTGCACATCGACCGGTACAATCCACATCGGGTCATCCGAGCGTTGGAGGTCTGCCACATCACCGGCAGGCCCTACAGCGCACAACGCACCACACCGCAGGACCGCACGGACATGCGCATCGTCCGTATCGCCATGGACGTGCCTCGCCCGCAACTGTACGCGCAGATCGATGAACGGGTGGACCGCATGATGGCCGCAGGGCTGGAGGAGGAAGCGCGTGCCCTACTGCCCCACCGCCAACTGAACGCCTTGCGAACCGTGGGCTACCGCGAGCTCTTCGACCACTTCGATGGACCGCTCTCGCTGCCAGCCGCCGTGGAACTGATCAAGCAGCACACCCGCAACTACGCCAAGCGCCAGACGACCTGGTTGCGGCGCGATGCCGAGTGGCATTGGTGCGCCCCGACGGACCACGCCGCCATGCACGCACTGGCCATCCGGGAAGCATGAACCCGAGCTCACGGAAACAGAACATGCGTGTGTGGTTCCTGGCCGCCGTGTTGCTCAGCGCCCTGGACCGTCTGATCATACTGCTGCGGTTCGGATACCGCTACGTGGGCAGCGATGACGCCATTTTCTGGCAAGCCGTGAAGGATTACGCCTCGGGCATTTTCCACGAACCGTACTTCTACGGCCAGGACTACACCTTCATGACCGAGGCCGTGGTCACGGTGCCGCTCTTCTGGCTGGGCGTTCCGTTGTATGTGGCCCTGCCTACCATCACTTCCCTGCTGGTCCTGCTACCGTTCTGGTCCTTCGGATGGTGGATGGTGCGCGCGGAAAGACCGGCCGCTGGCATCGCTGTGGCCCTTCTTCCTGTTCTGCTCCCGGTGGAATACGGCATCATCACCAGCATGCCACGCGGCTTCGTTGGCGGGTGCGCCATGCTGGCCGCCTGGCCATGGTGCCTGAACGTGGAACGACCGTGGTTGCGGGGACTGCTGGCGGGCCTTGTCCTGAGCACGGCACTATTCCTCAATCCCAATGTGTTGCTGTTCGCGGCGCCCGTTGGCCTGTTGTTCGCCTGGCAGCAACGTCGCGAATGGAAGGTGCTGATCATCTCTGTGTTGGGCGCCATTCCCGCAGCGGTCGGCTGGAAAATGGCCAAGCACTATTACGCCACCCACCCCGAACGGGTCCGGCACACCATTGATGACTGGATGTTGGCGTTCCATCCCGAAGGCATCACCGAGGCCTTGGGGCAGTTGCACAAGCACTTCTACGCTCTAATGCCCGTGAACTGGGCGAATGACGGGCAGTTAGTGTTCCTGCTCGTTGCGTTGGCAGTGATGCTGTTCATCAGTCGCGCCTGGATGCCCGCCACCACGTTGCTGCTCGCTATCGTGCTCGTGCTCTGGTCGTTCGGTTTCGCCAAGGTGCACGATGGCCTGGCACATCCGTTCTTCCCGTTGTCGCGGATGTTCCTTGCGCTCCCGTTGGTGCTCGCTTGGTGGGGTGGCATGCTCCAGGACAGGAACCGCGGCCCTGCTCGCACACGCAACGTCGTGTTTGTTCTGTTCGCGCTGGCTTCTGTCACGTTCACCATGAAGGCGTTCCGTGGGCAGGCCGTCATCGACCGCACCCTGTCCGGCCAACAGGAAGTACCGGTGCAAGTGCGCAGTGTTTCTGAACTGAGGGCCGCTTGCGCCATGATCGACGAGAACGCGCAGCGGATCAACGCATCCTTGGTGGTGTTCTTCAAGGCACCGGACGACCATGCGAGCTTTCTGCGTTGCTACACCTGCGAACTGTTCGAGCCGACCTTACCTGCTACTGTTGGAGCAGGTTTCGACCGACGGGCGTGGCGACGAGCGCTATTGCAGATGCCAGCGGAAGGGAATGTGCTGGTGGTGGGCGGAAACCCCGAACAATGGGTGGACCTTCAAGGGTCACCCTCGAACGCTGCGGATACCGAGAACGCTGTCATCCTTCATGTCTTGCCCCAAGGGTCAGGCTCCATTCGCGAACGCCTGAAGTTGGAGGGGCACTGAGCGGCCACGGGTCATACCTCAAGCCCGACCAGCAGCACATCGTCCACTTGCTCCTCGCGGCCTTTCCACAGGCGGAATCGGTCCGAAATAGCCTGCTGCAGCACGTCCACCAGAGCGCTTAGAGCCCCGCCAAAGGCCAGCATTTTTCCGAACTGGGACCGGCTGATGTACTTCTTCATCCCCAACAGTGAAAAGCCGTATGCGATGAACAGCAACACCGACCCGAACAGATGGAAGTCGATCCACAGGAACACGGACGAGACCACTGCCAGTTGCAGGCCAAGGATGGAGCATGCATGCGTTCGCTGGAACAAGGGCAGCGCTAACTGCCTTCAGCACTGAAACGCTTCCGAACGGGGGATGGACCAGGTCCCGCCTCATTCATTCCACGTCGGCCTCAGGGGCACCACACGTAGCTTCGCGCTCCGATCGATCGTATCGCCCTTGACGTGCTTGTTGCACGGCCGAAGCGATCGGACATACCGCCACATTGAACGAAGACCTCGCGACCATGAGCGCCGAACGGATGCAGCAGCTACAGGCCATGTTGGCCGAGGAGCCCGGCGACACCTTTCTCCGCTATGCCATTGCCTTGGAGCACAAGCGAATGGGCCAGATGGAGCAGGCCATAGCGGACCTGCAGGCCATTCTCACGGATGACCCCAAGCACGTTCCGAGCTACTACCAGTTGGCCTCGTTGCAGGCTGAACTTGGACAGGTGGCGAACGCCATCCACACCTGCGAGGCCGGTGCCCTGCAATGCATCGTGACCAACGATCCCAAGGCGCGTACGGAACTACTGGCCCTGAAACGCGCCTTGCTCGACGAGGAATGAGAACGCTCTTGCGCGGGAGATGGAGAAAGCTGTTCGCGGCCCTCGCCGGGGCCTTTCTGCTCGTGCTCCTGTTCGCGCATCCGTGGTTCGCGGTGACGCGCCCCAGCGGTGGCAAGGCCTTGGTGGCCGAGGGCTGGATGCACACCGAAGGTCTAAGGGAAACGGCGAAGCTCTTCGGCCATGGCAGCTATGATCGGCTGTACCTCACGGGCACCATCCGCCCCTTCGCTTACTACCTGTTCAGCGGTGACTCTGTGCATGTGGACTTCGAGACAGCGCAACACGGGCTGCTCAAGCTGGGCATCGGTGGACTTCCCGGTGCTACTTGGGAACTGAACGCCTTGGGTGAGGTCCTGCTTTCGGGTACAGTGGATGGTGCCGTGGAGGAACACACCATTCGCATTCCCGAAAAAGGCCTTTGGGACTGTTCCCTGGTGATCCGCTCGGCCACCTCGCCTGGACCGGAAGTACCGGTAGCGTTCGTGGCCCGCTTCACCGTGGATGAACACAACGTGCATGGGCTCATGAGCGGCATGCGCATCCATCAGACCGATGGCACCCAGCGTCCGGGTGAGCCCACCTACGCCGAGCAAGGCCGAAGCGCGCTGCTGAAGGAGGGCGTACCGGCCGACCGCATCACCGTGGTGCCCACGTTGCAGGTGGAACGGAGCCGCACCTGGTCATCGGCGCGGTCGTTCACGAGCTACGCCGCTGCGAACGGCATCACCCGGTTCGATGTGGCCACCCTGGGCGTGCATGCCCGCCGCACCTGGCGCATGTACCGCAAAGCGGCCGGCACGGATGATGGTGTGGGCATCATCAGCCTGCACGACCGTTGGTGCCAGCGCTGGACCTGGTGGACCAACTACTACGGCTGGTACCAGATGGGCAAGGAACTGGTGGCCTGGCCAGCGCCCTTCCTCGTGGAGGAGCAGTGAACCTGCGGCCCTTCCCGCGCACTATCTTTTCCCCATGAACGCTTGGGGACCACCGGAAACGAACGAATGCAGCCCGTTCTACCGAGGCTACATCGAACGCATGGGCAGCACCGATGTGCACGCCGCTCTGGAGCAGGTAAGCCTGCTCACTGAACAGTTGCTGCAACGCATACCGCCCCGTCTGTCCACACATCGCTACGCCGATGGCAAATGGACGATCAGCGAGGTGTTCCAGCATCTGGTGGATTGTGAACGCATCATGCAGTACCGGGCCCTGCGCTTCGCTCGGAACGATGCCACCGAACTGCCCGGCTTCGATGAGGATGAGTACGCCCGGCAGGCGGACACCAGCACGCGTGACCTGCGCGAGATCGCGGATGAACTGGCAGCCGTGCGCCGTTCCTCCCAACTGCTCTTCCGCAGCTTCCCCGATCACTTGGCGCTACGGCAGGGCGTGGCCAACGGCAACCCGGTCACTGTGCGTGCGCTGGGCTGGATCATTGCCGGGCACACCATGCACCACTTGCAGATCCTGCAACAACGTTACCTGACCCATGAGCCGGCGTAGCATTCAGCAATGGTTCGATGCCTATGGCGAAAGCCACCAGCATCCCACCAACAAACTGATCCACTGGATCTGCGTGCCCACCATTTTCTTCTGCGTGGTGGGCCTTCTGTGGAGCATCCCTTCCCCGTTCACGAGCAGCTTCCTGTCCACGGGGTGGGTGGCCAAGTGCGTGGTGGGCCTGGTGGGGCTCTTCTACCTGCGCCTTTCACTGCCCATCATGGTCGGCATGCTGGCCTTCAGCATAGCGTGCCTGGCCCTGGCCGCGTGGCTCGATGTGCATGCGCCCTGGCCGCTCTGGGCCATCAGCCTGGCGCTGTTCGTACTGGCCTGGATCGGGCAGTTCTACGGCCACAAGGTGGAAGGCAAGAAACCCAGTTTCCTGGATGATCTGCAGTTCCTGATGATCGGACCGGCGTGGCTGATGGGCTTCGTGTACCGTCGGCTCGGGATCAACTACTGACGGGGCTACAGGATCTCGCGCAGCAGTTCCAGCAACGATTCGCGCACCGTATCGCGGCCCTTGGCAATGGCCGATGGCCGCTGCTCAATGGTGTGCCGCGGTTGCTCGCCGTGATCGAACGGACCATCGGGCGTGCCATCCAGCACATAGCGGAACAGCGGCACGTTCACACGGATGCCCGTGTTGGGCGCGGTGAATACCAAAGGCGCACCACCCGTTGGGCCGATGGACACCGTACCCGTTTCCTCTCCCACGAAGCGACCACGACCCGTGCGCTTCACCAGGGCCACGAGCGCCGCTGCGGCATCGGTGGTCATGCCATCGCCCACGATGTACACATTGCCACCGAAGGCCTTGGGCACCGGTCGCCAGGTGCGCACCCGCTTATCATTTTCGGGTAATGATCGGGAGCCCTGTGTACCCGAACGCACACCGACGGACTGCGCTTCGCTCTGGTAGGCGTCCTGCTGCGCATATGCCGCGAACGGCGGAGGGATCGGCGTGCGCATGACCACCTGTCGGGTGGCCTTGAACGGCTCCTTGGCGATATGCGCGAACAAGTGTCCGGCCACTTGCGGATCGGAACCACCAGCACCGCGGACATCGATCACCAAAGCCTTTGCCTTGTTCTGCTGGACCTCGTTCAACACACTGCGGAGGAACTTATCGGGCCGTTGTCCGGCAGCGGCCAGCGAATCGGGATGCAGTGTGCGCAAGGTCACCCACATGGTGGAACTTTCAGCCTCCCACGATGCGCTCCAAGGCAGCAACGGCGCGCCTGCAGGCTTGCGCGAACGCTCCATCTCCTCGCCCGTTATGGCGAACAGCACCTGGTCGCCGGTGGTGCCATCGGGGGCCACGTAGCGGATGGTATGCCCGCTCTTGGGACCGAACACACGATATAAGGCCCAAGGCAGGTCCTGCTCGATCATGCGCGTGCGGTAGGTGCGGATATTGCCATCGCCGAGATAGAGCCCTTCGAGACGATGTACGATGCTGTCGGACGGAACACCATTGATCGACAGGATGCGGCTGCCGGAGGGCAGGCTGCGGAAGCCTTTCAGTTCTTCCTCCACGTACACGCCGGTGGACAGGATACGCACCCGCATGGGCAGCACGGCGCGGTGCCGGTACAGGTCGGTTCGGATGTGCTCGGGCAGTTGCGGCTGGCAGTTGCGATCGCCAATGGAGCGCATCACCGCGGTCAGTCGTTCCTGGAAGGTCTCCACGCTCATGGGCACACGGATGGAATCCTTCAGCGCTTCGAAACGGGCAACGATGGTGAGGCTGTCCGTGAAGCGGAAGGGATCGGGATGGCAGGTGAGCACCACCTCGCGCAGCAGGTCCACATCCTGATGCAGCTTTTCAGGGTAGAACAGCACATCGCGCCGCACCTCCTGGGCAGCAAGCGTGCCGCACAGCATGAACGCCCACACACCAATTGATCCGACCCGCACCATGCCTTTGCCCAAT
>Ga0315900_10008057_pt1 | contig 13648 bp, 12 predicted proteins | sample LakEriMetagenome_FD_203521 | JGI IMG/M metagenome (GOLD analysis project Ga0315900, IMG submission 203521) | Freshwater fungal communities from buoy surface, Lake Erie, Ohio, United States - Buoy 12 MA114 | ecosystem: Environmental > Aquatic > Freshwater > Lake > Lake biofilm | place: USA: Lake...
TGCGCGGATCGCGAGCTGCCCATCATCGGGAAGATCGCCAAGGGCTCGCTCAAGAACAAGCTGCTGATCCTGCTGCCGGGTGCGCTGGGGCTCAGCCTCGTCGCGCCGTGGAGCATCACGCCGCTGCTGATGGCCGGTGGGGCGTTTTTGTGCCTGGAGGGCTATCACAAGGTCATGCACCTCGTGCGTCCCGGGCATCATGAGGACAAGGGCGATGCCTCGACGGCCACCACGGCGGAGGAATTGGAGCAGGAACGCGTTTCGAGCGCCATCCGCACGGATTTCATCCTTTCGGCCGAAATCATGGCCATCACGCTCGCCGCGGTGTCCACCTCGCCGCTGTGGATGCAGGCTTTTGTGCTCGCGGTGGTCGGCCTGGGCATGACGCTGCTCGTTTACGGAGCCGTGGCACTCATCGTGAAGGCGGATGATGCCGGTGTGGCGCTGGCACGATCCGGCACGGGCCTCGTGAGCACGCTGGGCCGGGCTCTCGTGCGTGGGATGCCGGTTTTTTTGAAGGTGCTCAGCTTCGTCGGCATGATCGCCATGCTGTGGGTCGGTGGCGGCATCCTTATCCATGGATTGCATGAACTCGGCGTGCATGGACCGGAAAAGGCGGTGCATCACGCGGCGGAGGCCTTCGCGGCTCTCGTGCCCGCGATGCATGGCCTGCTCGTGTGGCTCGGCCAGGCTGGCATTGCTGCGGTGCTCGGCGTGATCGTCGGTGCCGTAGTCGATCCACTGGTGAATCACGTGCTGCAGCCGCTTTGGGCGCGTTTTCGGGCGAAGAAGGCGTGATTCAGAAAGACTCGCCCTTTCCGCCATCACTACCGATTTGCCAATCGACAGGTTTTCAAACACGGCCTAACTTCGGCTCGCGTTTCTCTTTTGTCCCCCCATGCAAACCACTTCTGAAAAGCCTGCCACGGAGAAGAAGGTCGAGAAGACCGAGGCGGGAAACTACTTTGTCTCCAATTACCCGCCGTTTTCCTTCTGGAAGCCGGATCAGGTGCATGTCGTCGAAGAAGTGCTCCAACGGCCTGCGCCGAAGGACATCCCGCTCGGCGTGTATTTCCACATCCCGTTCTGCCGCAAGCGCTGCCACTTCTGCTATTTCAAGGTGTACACCGACAAGAACGCGGGCGAGATCAAGGCCTACATCGACGCCGGCATGCGGGAGATGGAGCGCCTGTCATCGCAGCCGTATCTGAAGGGACGGAAGGCGCAGTTTGTTTATTTTGGCGGCGGCACGCCGAGTTATCTTTCCGTGCCGCAGCTCAAAGACCTCTCGGACCGCATGAAGGCGCTTGTGCCATGGGATGAGGCTGAAGAAGTCGCGTTTGAAGCCGAGCCTGGAACGCTGAACGAGGTGAAGCTCACCGGAATCCGCGAGATCGGCGTGACGCGTCTGAGCCTCGGGGTCGAGAACTTCGACGATCACATTCTGGAATCGAACGGTCGCGCTCATCGCAGCGGGGAGATCGGCAAGGCCTACAACTTCGCCCGCAGTCTCGGCTTTGAGCACATCAACATCGACCTCATCGCTGGCATGATGAATGAAACCGAGGCGAACTGGAAGGTCTGCGTGGCGAAGGCCATCGAGATGCAGCCGGATGCGGTGACAATTTACCAGATGGAGGTGCCCTACAACACCACCATGTATCAACAAATGAAGGCCGAAGGGAAGGTGACGGCCCCTGTGGCCGACTGGCAGACGAAGCGCGACTGGGTGAGCTATGCCTTCGATGAATTCCAGAAGGCCGGCTACACGGTGACGAGCGCCTACACGGTCGTGAAGGATCCGAAGCGCATCAAATTCGTCTATCGCGACTCGTTGTGGGACGGCGCGGACTTGCTGAGCTGCGGTGTGGCCTCCTTTGGCCACCTCGCCGGCGTGCATTATCAAAACCAGGCGGATGTCGGCCCTTACATGCAGGCGGTGGATGCCGGAAAGCTGCCAATCTTCCGCGCTTATGAGACCACCCACGAGGATCGCTTCGTGCGGGAGTTCATTCTCAAGCTCAAGCTCGGCCGCAGCGAGTGGGCGCACTACATTCAGAAATTCGGCGAGGATCCACGGAAGCATTTTGGCCCGCAACTCGACTATCTGGCCAAGGAGGGCTTTGCCACGCTCGACGCGGACGGCATCTCGCTGACGCGTGACGGATTGCTGCAGGTGGACCGTTTGCTGCACGACTTCTTCCTGCCGCAACACCGCCAGTATGCCCGTTACACCTGATGGAATGACGAATGAGGAATGACGAATGACGAATGTGTCCAACGAGGCTCCCAGGCAGGATGAGGACATCCTGGCACCGATCATCTTTTTTTACGGCATCGGCAGCACGCGCCCGAGGGTGACGTTTGTCGAGCCGGACCTGCTCGCCGAGCAGGAGCGCAGCCTGCTCGTGCATGAAAAGGACATGACGCCGCGACTGCGTGAATTCCACGGCTGCGAGATCGACCTCGATGTCGCAGCCCGGGCGCGCATCGGCAACTATCTCGTCCGCGCCAGCGTGCTGCACCGACGCAGCGATGGAAAACCGGTCGAATTCGGCGCGATCGGCATTCATCTCGATCTTCTGCCGGAGGAGGCACAAAGGCTCGTTTTGGAGGGCCGTGTGCCGTTCGGGGCGATCCTCGAAAAATTCGCGGTGCCGCACTCCAGCCATCCGCGCGGCTATTTCCGCATTTCTGTCGATCAACGCCTCGCGGACCTGCTCGGCGCGACGAGCGGGCAGATGCTCTTCGGGCGTTGCAACGAACTGCGCCATGGATCAGGCCGCGTGCTGGCGGATGTGGTCGAGGTTTTGCCGAGAGTGGCTTGAATTTGGTATTGCGCCTAAAAGCTGTTCTGGCTTAAAACGCCGGAAACGTATGAACCTGCAAATCAACTGCCCGTTCTGCCAGATGCTTCTGGCGATTAATCCACGTTTCGCCGGACAGCAGATGCAGTGCCCTTCCTGCCAGCAGTTGTTCATGGTGGCTCCGCCCCCGGTTCCAGTTGTTCAGGCCCGGCAGGTGTCCGCGCCTTCACCGCAGCAACGACCCGCCGCCAATCCACAACCCGGACGTGCTCCTGCCCCGCGCACAGCACCAAAAAGCACGGCCAAAACTCCGGAGGCGGCAGGTGGCGGCGGGATGGCCGCGGCGATCATGATCGGCCTGGTGCTGCTGGGTGTGGGAGTCGTCGGTGGTGGATTTTATTATCTCAACAGCGCGTTGAAAAAGCGTCAGTTGGCTGAAAAAGGCCTGGGATCGGAGATCAAGAGCCAGCTTGAGGCCAAACGTGCCGCCAACGCCAAGGTGAAGGAGGAGGAGGCCGCGAAGCGCACCGCCATGCTCACCGCGCTGCGCAAGTTCCTCACGGAGACGCTGTGCGAGGGGAATGACAAGGTGGCCGGCGAGATTATGCGTGAAGTCGAGGAAGTGGGGAAGGAGGCGGACAAGCTCTTTGCCGACGCGGACTCCAACAACGATCCGAAGGACATGGGGGCGTTCATGGCCGAGAAAATGGAGCCGCGGGTGAGTTCGAACCCGGTCATCTTCAACTGGCTTGGTGGTCGAGCATCTCCGAAGCAGTTCTGCGCCATGCTCTTTGGCCAGGAGCGTGAGACGATCAAGGAACGCGGCAAGGTGGCGGACTTCCTGATGGCCGGAAATTATGCTGGGACCGGGACTGGATTTTACATTTCGCGTGATGGATGGCTGCTGACGAACCAGCATGTGGTCAAGGACGCCACGGAGGTCGATGTGCGCGGGGGCGATGGAGTGATCCGCAAGGCCGTCGTCGTGAAGACTGATCCAGAGGGAGATGTGGCCGTATTGAAGACGAAAGAGCCGGCCTCCAAGTGGCTGTCTTTGGCAGGGACCGAGGGAGCGATGGGCGCGGCGGTCTTCACGGTGGGATTTCCAGATGCCGCGGTCCAGGGGGTGAAGCCGAAGTTCACTGACGGCCGCATCAGCAGCCTCTCGGGCATCCGTGATGATCCAGACAACTACCAGATCACCGTGCCCGTGCAGCCCGGGAACTCCGGCGGCGCTCTTGTGGATGTGAAAACCGGCGCGGTGGTCGGTTTGGTGGCATCGGTTCTGAGAGGGCGTGAAAACGTGACGTATGCGGTCAAAAGCCGTGTGGCCATGGCGCTGCTCAAGACCGTGCCCGGCTATCCTTCGAACACGGCCATCGTTCTGCCCGCCAACACAGAGATGGAGGCACTCGCCGCCGAAGTTGGCGAGGCAACCGTTTTGGTGATGACGCCGGACAAATGAGTTTTGCTTTAACCACGCATTGAATGCCCTCCTTCGGGCGTGGATTGCGCGCCATCGGTTCTCCCCCGGTCAAACCAGTTGCGACACGAGGGGATCACGGCTTGATTCCAATCGTATCAAACCCGCTTTCCACATGAAAAAACCTGTCTTTGCGTCTGCCCTCGTCGGACTGGCCCTCGGAACCCTTAATCTCACTGCCGCGCCGCAGGGCACGAAGGGGGTCGAGGAATTCGATCCGCTCGCTTTTCCGGGCAAGGTGGTCGATGACGTGGTCGTCCCGGTGCCGAGCGAGGTTTTCTCCGTGCTCGACAAGCTTGGGGAACCGAACTGGCGTGCCGAACTGCGCAAGGCTGAAATCCCGACGACCAGCGACCGCACGAAGCTCTCGCTGCTCTTTGGCTACACCGTGGCGGAGGGCTTTGTGGCTGTGGAGGCGGAGGACAAGGACGCGGTGAAAGATCTCGGACGAGATGTGATCGACCTCGCCAAAAGCCTCGGCCTGAGCAAATCCGTGCTGCCGCACGCGCAGAGCATCCTGGACGCCGCCGACAAATCGAACTGGAGCGCCATCCGCAAGGAGTTCGACCAGACGCAGAAAACCGTGCGCGACACGATGGAGCAGATGAAGGACATCGACCTCTCGCAGTGCGTCAGCCTCGGCGGCTGGCTGCGTGGCACCGCCTCGGTGACTTCGGTGGTCAAAAAGAGCTTCTCCGCCGACCGTGCCGAGCTGCTGAACCAGCCGATGCTCGTGGAGCATTTCGTGAGCACCATCGAAAAAATGCCCGCCAGCACCCGCGATCACGACGTGGTGAAGTCCATCCGCAAGGGACTCGGCTCCGTGCTTCAGCAGATGGAGGGCGCGGTGGACGGCTTCTCGAAGGACGCCGTCTCCGAGATCGGCAAGACCTGCGACAGCCTGCTGGCGGAGATCCTCGCGAAGAAATAAACCGTGACCGCCTTTCCCATGAATTCATCCTTTGCAAAAACCGCCTTTGCCGTGCTGGCCCTCGCCCTGGCCACGCTGGTGCATGCGACGGTGGACGAGTCGCATGATTTCGCGATGGAGGCTGCCATGCCGTTTGTCGAGCAGGGCTTCATCGTGCGCGAAGACTACTGGAACGGCGAGGTGAAGAGCGGCCAGAAGCTCATGATCACGCACCAGCTCTTCAAAGGCAACGAATACGCCTTCTGGCTCGGCACGGCGAACGAGGGCGTGGCGCTCGACATGAAGGTTTTCGATGAGAAAGGCCAGCCGGTGCAGATCAACGCGAAGGCGGACAAGTTTTTTATGAGCGTGCGCGTGAATCCGCCGAAGACCGGCACCTACCGCATCGTCTTCGAGCTGAAGTCGAAGAAGGAGCCCAGCGTGATGTGGGCGCTGGCGTATGGATACCGCTGATGCCCGTCGAAACGCTCACCTACGAGACGCCGCAGTTTCTGCAGAAGCTGATTGGCAATGACCTCGGCAGTCTGCGGCTGGTGGCGGAGGTTTTTGGCGTGGCTTTGACCAGCCGTGAAGGTTGGGTGCGGATCGAAGGCGACGCGGACAAAATCGCCTCCGCCCGCGAGGTGTTTGTGCAGCTCGAACGAGTGCGCCGTCAAGGCGGCGAGATCACCCCGGGCATGGTCCGTCTCGTCACCGAAGGAGTGCAACGAGAGACCGGTGACGCGCCTGCTGAGGCGATCATGCAGCTCAAGATGCTCGGTTCCGGCAAGCGTCCTGCGGTTCTGGCGAAAACACGCGGCCAAATCGCTTACGTCCAGGCCATGCGCGAGTGCGAGGTCGTCTTTGGCATCGGTCCTGCCGGCACGGGCAAAACTTACCTCGCCATGGCTCAAGGATTGCACTGGTTGAAGGAAAAAGCCGTGCAGCGGCTCGTGCTGACCCGTCCGGCCGTCGAGGCGGGCGAGGCGCTCGGCTTCCTGCCGGGTGATCTGAAGGAGAAGATCTTTCCCTACCTTCGTCCGCTCTACGACGCGCTCTACGACATGCTCGAACCCGAGGAGGCAGAGCGCCTCATCGAGCGTGGCAGCATCGAGATCGCGCCGCTGGCCTACATGCGCGGCCGCACCTTGAAGAACGCCTTCATCATTCTCGATGAAGCGCAGAACACGACCACCGAGCAGATGCTGATGTTCCTGACCCGCCTCGGCGATGGAGCGCGGTGCGTCGTCACGGGCGACCCCTCGCAGGTGGACCTGCGCCGTCATGTGAAATCAGGCCTCAGGGAGGCCGTCGAGCTGCTTCAGGATGTGGAAGGCGTCAAATTTGTGGCATTTGCTCCAAAGGACATCGTTCGCCTGCCGGTCGTGCAGCGTATCATCGAGGCTTATCAGGCCGGTCGCAGCCAGAATTCTGTGCCACAACGGCCCAAGTCGGGTGAAGGCGAGGGGAAAGCTCCTTGTCCGACCCGGGATGTGTGATAGGCTCAGTTCCACTTTCGCCCACAAATCATGTTCGAGTCCATTCGTCGTGCCCGCTTGCAACGCGAAGGGCTTTCTTGCGGCAAAACCCGCCGGAAGCACCAGGAGGGCGATCTTTTCGACGAGATGCGCACCCATCCCGCAGGGACGGTCGGTGTCTATGTCCTCTTCTTCGCCGGTGTCGCTGTTTTGATGCGCCTGGGAACCTTGGTGGAGGACGGGCTGCCAGCCCTGAGCTGGCTGCATGCCTTATTTGCCGCCGCCATTGGCTTTGCGATGGTTTCGCACGAGCGCGTGGCATTGCGGGAACAAATTTCCGACAACAGCATCCTCCTCCTCGTCCTGGGGATAATCCTGATGCACATCGCCCTGATCGTGCTGATGCTGGACATGTCCGCAGGCCTGAGCTGGGGCAAGACGCTGAAGGCTGTCGTTCTGCCGCATGCCTTTGGTCCGCTCGTGCTTTCGGTGATTCTTGGCCGGCGCATCGGCCTCTTCGCGGCGATTTATGCCACCCTCTTTGGCGTGCTCGTTTGCATCTCAGTTTCAGCGCCGACTTTTCTGGCCACCTCGGCCTTGATCGGTTTCACCGGCGTGCTGCTCACGAAGCGTGTCCGCCGCCGCAACCGTCTCTTCATGGCCGGACTTTATGTGGGCCTTGTCGCGATGGCTTTCTCGCTGCTCCTGCATGAGGCCGCGGGTGTCATCATGGATGAGAAAATCAGCCGCATGGTGGGCCTGCCGCTCATCATCGGCATCGTCACGGGGATGGTGGTCGGTGGACTGCTGCCGGTGCTGGAGAGCGTCTTTGGCGTCACGACAGATGTCACCTGGCTGGAATTGGGCGATCTGAACCATCCGCTTATGCGTCGTCTGAGCATCGAGGCTCCGGGCACTTATCATCACAGCCTCGTGGTGGCGAATCTATCCGAAGCGGCCGCCGAAACCATCGGTGCGGGCGCGAACATGTGCCGTGTGTGCTCCTACTTCCACGACATCGGGAAACTCAGCAAGCCGGAGTACTTCATCGAGAACATGGACCCTGCGGCCAATCCGCACGAGGACCTCACGCCGCGCATGAGCGCGCTCGTCATCATCGCGCATGTCAAAGATGGAGTCGATCTCGCCATCAAGCACAACCTCAACTCGCGCATCATCGACGTCATCGAGCAACATCACGGCACCTCGCTCGCCTACTATTTCTATCGTCAGGCGCTCGATCACAAGACCGAGCAGGAGCGTCTCGTGAAGCTCGGCAAGGTGAAGGAGGACGACGTCCAGCAGGTCAGCGAGGAAACCTTCCGCTATCCGGGTCCAAGGCCGCAGTTCAAGGAATCCGCCATCATCTCCCTCGCAGACGCGGTCGAGAGCGCCTCACGCACGCTGGAAAAGCCCAACGCCTCGCGCATTGAGACGATGATTGACGAGATCGTGCAGGCCCGCATGGCGGACGGCCAGCTTGATGAGTGCGACCTCACCATCGCCGAACTCGCGAAGATTAAGGCCAGTTTTGCCAAGACCCTGCTCAGCATGATGCACGGCCGCATCAAGTATCAGAAGGCCGTGGAGGCCAGGCCGGCTGTCGTAGCCGCCGTCGAGGCCAAACCGCGGCTCGCTGCCGATGACGAGCCTGTGATCGCCGCCAGCACCGGCAACATCGTCGAAGCCTCTTTCTCCTCGCCTTTGACCGAGCAGCCGGCTGTGGTCAAGAAGCCCCGCGGCCGCAAAACTTCCGCTGCGTGATGCTGCCAAAGCTAAGCATCTACAACCGCCAGCGCGGACACAAAATCGCCCTCCCTTGGCTGCGCAAAATTGGAGCCGCCGCGATGCCCGCGTGCGTTGCGGCGATCCGGTCCTCCGAGGCTCCGCTCTCCGACATGCCGTTGGTCGAGGTCTCCATCGTCAGCGACAAGGAGATCGCCCGTGTGCATGGCGAGTTCCTCGATGATCCCACGCCCACCGACGTCATCACCTTCCACCATGGCGAAATCCTCATCAGTGCCGACACTGCGGATCGCCAGGGCAGGGAGCATTCGCAACCCTTCGACCACGAGATCGCCCTCTACCTCGTTCATGGCCTTCTTCATCTCGCAGGATGGGACGATCACGAAAAGAAGGATGCCCGCGAGATGGCCCTGCGGCAAAGCGCGATCCTGCGCGATGCCTTGAAGGCCGTTTGATTACTGCTCCAGCACCTTCAGCGCGTTGCGCAGCAGGGTAAGACCGGCTTCCTGGCTCTTTTCCGGGTGAAACTGCACCGCGACGAGATTTTTCTTCGCGATGCCGCTGATGAAGCTCACGCCGTAATCCGTGCGGCACAGCGCCAGCGATTCATCCTGCACCTCGGGGTAATAGGAGTGAACGAAATAGATGTAAGTCGGGTTTGGCAGGCCGTTCCAAACCGCTGACTGGCTCGTTTCCCACCGTGCCACGTTCCAACCCATGTGCGGGATCTTCAGACCGCTGGCGGCATCGAATTTACGCACTTTGCCAGCCACCGCGCACAAGCCCTCGACACCCGGACATTCCTCGCTGCTCTCAAACAGGAGCTGGTAGCCCAGGCAGATACCGAGATACGGCTTCTTCGCCTTCAACCAGGCCCGCAGCGGCTCCCACAGCCCTGTTTCCTTCAAAATGCGCACGGAATCACCGAACGCGCCCTGTCCGGGAAACACTAGCACGTCGATGCCGTCGAAGTCCTCTGGCTTCGTCACGAGATTCGCATGCGCTCCGATGGCTTCGAACGCATTCAACACGCTGCGCAGATTTCCTGCGCCATAATCAAGCACGCCGAGTTTCATCAGAGAACGTCCTTCGTGCTTGGGATGCCGGTGACGCGTGGATCAAGCTTGGTGGCGGCATCCAATGCGCGTGCGAGGCCTTTGAAGATCGCCTCTGCCATGTGATGAGCATCGCGTCCGCGGCGGATTTCGACGTGCAACGTCGCCAGCAGGCTCGAGGCGAAGGCACGCAGGAATTCCTCAACGAGTTGGTAGCTGAAGCGGTTCACGCCGCCGATCGCTTCGACATTCTCAGGCGCGTGATAGCTCAAGAAGGATCGACCACTAAGGTCGAGCGCGACTTCGGCCAGCGTCTCGTCCATCGGCAGCAGCCAGAAGCCATAGCGCACGATGCCCGCCTTGTTCCCCAGCGCCTCACGGAAACAGTTGCCCAGCACGATGCCGGTGTCCTCGACTGTGTGGTGGTAATCCACCTGAATGTCACCCACGACTTTCACCTTGAGGTCAAACAGGCCGTGCTTGGAGAACAACGTCAGCATGTGGTCAAAGAACGGCACTCCTGTGTCGATCTGCGATTTGCCGTTCCCATCGACATTGAGTTCGATCTCAATGTCCGTCTCGGCGGTTTTGCGGTGCTGCTTGGCGGTTCTGCTCATGTGAAGCGAATGAACACTCTTTACGCGAGAGAGCAAGCGGCACGACGGGTGGAAGAATGACGAAACCAGAATGGCGAATGACGAATGAATGCCCAAGTCCCAAGGACTGCTGGACTTCGGCATTCCTCATTCTGGTTTCGTCATTCTCGCCGTCAGGCGAGCAAACCCTTCACCAGCTTTCCATGCACATCTGTGAGGCGATAACGCCTCCCCTGGAACTTGTAGGTCAGCCGTTCATGGTCGATGCCGAGCAGGTGCATGAGCGTGGCGTGGAAATCGTGGATGTGCAGGCCGTCCTTGACCGTGTTGTAGCCAAATTCATCCGTCTCGCCATACACCGAGCCCGCCTTGATGCCGCCACCGGCAAACCACGCACTGAAGCAGCGCGGATGATGATCGCGGCCGAAATTCGTGCTGATCTTGCCCTGACAATACGCCGTGCGGCCAAACTCGCCGCCCCAGACAACCAGCGTGTCATCCAGCATGCCGCGTTGCTTGAGATCCTTCACCAATGCCGCAGCCGGTCTGTCGGTTTCTTTGCAAAGTCTTGGCAGTGCACCCGGCAGACCGCCGTGATGATCCCAGTCCTGATGGTAGAGCTGGATGAATCGCACGCCTTTTTCCGCTAGGCGACGTGCTTGCAGGCAGTTAGCCGCAAACGTCCCCGGTGTCTTCACATCGGGGCCGTAGCTGTCTAGCACATGCTGCGGCTCGCTACTGAGGTCGGTCACTTCCGGAATGCTCGTCTGCATGCGGAAAGCCATCTCGTAATGATCGATGCGATTCTGAATCTCCGCGTCCGGTGTTCCGGCAAACTGATGCTCATGCAGCTCCTTCAGTCGATCCAGCATTAGCCTGCGACTATCCGCGCTCACACCCGCCGGATTGCCGAGATACAGCACTGGATCCTTCGCCGCACGGAACAGCACGCCTTGGTGCTTTGTCGGCAAAAAGCCGCTGCCCCACAGATGCGATCCCAGCGGCTGCCCACCCTTGCCCTTCGTGATCAGCACGGTGAACGATGGCAGATTCGCATTCTCTGCTCCAAGACCATAACTCAGCCACGACCCAAAACTGGGTCGTCCCGCGATCTGTGATCCCGTTTGGAAAAACGTCACTCCGGGGCCGTGATTGATCGACTCCGTGAACATCGACCGCGCCACGCAGATGTCGTCCGCGATGCTCGCCGTGTGCGGCAGCAACTCGCTGAACCATCCACCCGCCTGCCCATGCTGCGTGAACTTGAAAGGCGATCCCACCATCGGAATCGACGATTGATTCCCCGACATCCCCGTCAACCGCTGCCCACCGCGCACCGAATCCGGCAGTTGCTCGCCGTTCCGCTGATTAAGCAGAGGCTTGTAATCGAACAAGTCGAGATGCGACGGCCCGCCCGACATGAATAGGTAGATGATGCGCTTGGCCTTCGGTGCAAAGTGGGTGCCGCCCAACACGCCATGGTCCGCAGGTGACGCGGCTTTCGCTAGCATCTCATTCAAAGCGATACCGCCGAGGCCCAAACCAAAACGATTCAGGAAGGTGCGGCGGTCGAGATTAAAGTGGGGCATAGCGATTACTCTTTGGCGATTTTAATTTTGCCCATCAGTCGTCGGCCACCAGACTGCGTCGTAGCCAATGGCGTGCCCGTCATTCGCTTTTCTTCATGCTGAATGTTTTTGGTCGAGCTTGAGGCATCCTGCGAAGGTGGTGGCGGAATGGGCGTTCCGGTGGTTCGGCAGCTCGGAATGCAAAGAGAAGTCAGTGCCGCGATAATAGTAGCCAGCCACCGAGGCAGCAATGAAGTCGATTGAATCTTTAGCCATGATTCAGCATCCACATGCCGCGCGTCTATCCGGGCAACGTAGCTGATGCATTTCCGTGTATTGCCTGGGGAAAGAACTTCGTGCTGCTCTTTTGGAGTCATTGCCGAAAGATTGTGGACGTGAAGTTGGCAATGCTCGCAGTAGCGCTTCTTCTCATCGCCTTTCATTTTGTCCCAGCTTGCAGGGCAGGGCTTCTCAATCGCGGGAACGAATCGTGAGTTCATGAATCTGATGATAAATATTTTGTGTTACAAAGCCAAGCTCAACGTTTCACCACGCAGGCGTCATGATTCATCAAAGCCTGCGCCAGAACAGCCGCCGCAGCCGCTTCAGGGACCGGAACAGAGCTGACCCGCTTGGCGTTCCCCGTTTTCAGCAGTTCCTCGGCTTCCTTTGGCACCGCTTTGAAATGAGCGAGCTGTTCCTGGTAAAGCTGCGTGCATATTTGGGCTTCCTTCGCATCGGGCTTGCGGCTCAGGCAGCGCAGGAAGCCGAGCTCGATCATCTTGGGCAGGTCGCCCTTTGTTTCGAGATGCAGCTTCTCGCCGAGCACGCGTGCGGCTTCGACATATTGAACACCGTTGAGCATGATGAGCGCCTGGAGCGGTGAATCGGTGCGCTCGCGCCTCGAAATGCACACGGCACGTCGTGGCGCATCAAAGGCGACCATGGCCGGTGGCGGGCTGGTGCGGCGCCAGCTCAAGTAGAGGCTGCGGCGATAGACGGTGTCGCCAGCGCCAGGAGTCACAGGCTTGAAGGCCTCGGACATTTCATAGGCATGCACGGGTGGGCCGCCCAGCGTGAGTTTGATCAAGCCTGCGGCAGCCAAGGCGTTGTCGCGAATCACCTCCGCGGGCAGGCGGAAGCGTGGACCACGGGCCAGCCATTGGTTTTCGGGATCGTCTGCCATCGTTTTGGCATCGGCGAAGCTGTTTTGGCGATAGACCTGGCTCGTCACGATCTCCTTCACCAGCGCCTTCACATCCCAGCCGCTCTGGATGAACTTCATGGCGAGATAATCGAGCAACTCGGGATACAACGGCCTCTCACCCTGGCTGCCGAAGTCTTCCGTCGTCTTCACCAAGCCGCGACCGAACAGGCTCTGCCACAGGCGGTTCACCGTGACTCGCGCCATGAGCGGATGATCCGGCGCGGTGAGCCATTGTGCGTAGCCGAGGCGGTTCTTCGGCGCTCCTTTGGGAAACGGTGACAGCGCAGCAGGAGTCGTGGGGCCGACTTCTTCGCCGCGCTTGTCATACTCGCCACGCGTGAGCACGTAGGCCTTCTTCGGCTGCGGCAGCTCCTTCATGACCATCAGCTCCTTCTGCGCATCCTGAAACGCGAACAGCTCTGCACGCGCTTTTTGCAGCTCGGTGTTTGTTTCTGCGGTCACATCACGGCCAAAGACGCGAAAATCATCGATCATCCCGCCTTTGAAGCCGCGATCCCGCATGCGTTCGCCGAGGCTGATGTTGTCATGACCGCCGCCAGCGATGGTTTTCGTCAGGTTGTCTTTGATGACATCCACAGCGGCCCGTTTGCCATCGAGGAGGATTTTCAAGCCCTCCGCCCGGCTGCTGCCGTCATAGGTCACGATCACATGCAGCCACTGCTTCAGCGGAATGTTCTCCTTGGTGCGGATGCTGATCGCATTCCCCGGCCAGAAGTGAATCAGCGACCACTTGAGCTTTCCTTCCTCAATCAGCAGTTCGTAGCCGCGGCTCGCTGC
>Ga0315900_10008060_pt1 | contig 13647 bp, 11 predicted proteins | sample LakEriMetagenome_FD_203521 | JGI IMG/M metagenome (GOLD analysis project Ga0315900, IMG submission 203521) | Freshwater fungal communities from buoy surface, Lake Erie, Ohio, United States - Buoy 12 MA114 | ecosystem: Environmental > Aquatic > Freshwater > Lake > Lake biofilm | place: USA: Lake...
GGGGACGATGCCACACTGGGCACCAGCCTCATCGAAGGCCTGGTGGAGCAGTTGAACGGATTCGTCACGGTGGATTCCGGCGCCAAGGGCACCACCTACCACATCCGCTTCAAGCCCGCCTGAGCGGCCTCAACCCTTGGACAGTTCCGCCTCCACCTCCTCGGTGAGGTCCATGTTGTGGTACACCGCGTTCACATCATCGTCCTCCTCCAGCATGTCCACAAGGCGCATCACGTTGCGGGCCGTGGTGATGTCGGCCGGCACGGTGACCAGGGGGAAGCGCTTCAGTTCGCCGCTCCTTGCCTCCACCCCGAGCTGCTCGAGCTTCTGGGCCATGGCCCCGAAGCCCTGGAAGGGCACATAGACGGTGAAGCCCTCCTCGTCGCGCACCACATCATCGGCGCCGGCATCGATCAGCTCCATCTCGAACTCATCGGCATCGCGACCCTTGAGCGCGGCGTTCTCGATCACGAACTCGCCCTTGCGCTCGAAGATGTGGGCCAGCGAACCGTTGGTGCCCAGGTTGCTCTCGCACTTGCTGAAGTAGCTGCGCACGTTGCCCACGGTGCGGTTCACGTTGTTGGTGCTCGCGTCCACGAACACGGCCACACCGCCGGTGGCGTAGCCCTCGTAGGTCACCTCCTGGTAGTCGGCCTCGCCCCCGCCGGCGGCCTTCTTGATGGCGCGCTCGATGTTGTCCTTCGGCATGTTCACGCCGCGGGCGTTCTGGATCGCCATGCGGAGGCGCGTGTTGGCCTCCGGGCTTGGGCCGCCGGCCTTCACGGCCATGGCGATCTCCTTGCCGATGCGGGTGAAGAGCTTGCTGAGCTTCGCGTTGCGGGCGAAGATCTTGTGCTTGCGTTTCTCGAAGATGCGGCCCATGGGTGCGTTCGCTTTGACGACCGCGAAAATAGGCCGGATCATCGACCCGGAACGCACAGGGCCGCCACCGGACCTCGCCGGTGACGGCCCCTTCCCATCGGGCGGCCGAGCAGGTCCCTTGTTGCGCGGGAGTGCCCGCCTTCCGCTCAGTTGAACCCGACGAGCGTAAGTCCGACGTTGAACGGCGTGAGCGACGGGCCCTTGCCGTTGGCGAACAGTTCGGTGAGGGCGTATTCGCCGAAGAAGTTCAACCCGCCCCAGCCCAGGCGCACGGTGGCCGCGGCCCGGTAAGGCAGCAGGTGGTAGTCCCCGTTCGAGCGGTCCTTCTGCCGGTCGCCGTACTGCGTGTACTTCTGCTTGTACATGGTCTCGAAGTACCAGGTGCCCACCACGCCCACGGCGATGTGGAAGTTCCCCTTGCGGCTGTAGCCGCCCGCAGCCTCCAGGGCGCGCACCTCCGCGGCGGTGGTGGGCAGCGGCGCCCGCTTGGTGTTGAACTCGAAGAGCAGCGGCACCCGGATGCCGGTCTGGCGCAGCTTGTTCTTGCTGTATTGCGGCTCGTCCACCTCCACCCCGTAGACCGAGTCGTTGTCGTAGGCCAGGTGCACGTTGTTCATCAGGTGGTAGCTCGTCCACTCCAGGCCAAGGCCGGTGAGCAGGCCCGCCCGGTGGCTGCCGAACTCGACCTTCTGCTCCATGAAGTTGATGGCGAAGAAGCGCGAGCGGGCCGCATCGAGCTGCATGAACTCCGCATCAGCGTCAAGGTCACCGCTGCCGTCGGGTCCCACCCAGTTGTTGAGGCCGATATCAAGGCCCGCCCAGTAGGTGAACGTGTTGCGCCGTTCAAGGGCCAGGTCGTCGATGTGCTCCTGCAGCGTGTCGCCCACCAGCATCGAGTCCTTCGGTGTCACCAGGATGGTGAGGATCTTGCGCTTGAGCTCGATCCTGATCGTGTCCTGGTCCGGCACGTCATCCCCGTCGTCGATGTGCACGCCGGCGCCCTTGCCGGGGGCCATACCGATCCATACGCTCTGTTGACGTGCCTGTGGAACGGGATCGGCGCGCACGGTGTCCGTTTGGGCGCTGGCTTGAACCACTGCCAGTGCAAGGAGAAGGGTGATGGGCTTCATGGTGATCGTCGTGCGTTCAACCGTAGGACGGGCGTCCCACCGGTTAGTTACAGCACCCCCGAAAATGACCGCCGGCCCGCCCCCGCATGCGGGAACGGGCCGACGGCGTCCTGGCCGGACATTCAGGCCTCGGGCCGGAGAACGAAGCGGATGCGCGAGGTGCGCCACACCCCATCAGTGTTCTCCCCGATGTCCACGCGCACCGGCCGTTGAAGCACACAGGCACGCAGGGCGGCGTTGGTGCCCGTGGCCTCGATCACCTCCAGGCGGCCGTCGGCCCGCACGGCAAAGCTCACGGTCACCTCGCCGGTCAGGTCCTGCGCGGCCATCACCGGATACACCAGGTGGCGGTTCAGCTGCCGTTGAAGTGCACGGTCACGGGTGGACCCGGGTGCGTCCGAACGACCATGGAAGGAGGCCTGGGCCATGCCCATGGTGAGCGCCAGGGCCGTGGAACTGCGGATGATCTTGCGGTCCATGATGGATGGCGATGTGTCGCACCCTTCAGACGGACCACCATGGCCGCCTGTTACGCTGTGCGTGATGAACGGTCGGCGTTGTGACGGGAACTGTTCTCGCTCCCCATGAACGCAGCGAGCCCCGGTCCCCCGGGGCTCTCCTGCATGACCGGTCACGAAGGCTCAAGCCTCCGGACGGAACACGAAGCGCATGTGCGAGGTCTTCCACAGCCCTTGCGGGTTGCTGCCGATGTCAACCTGGCCCAGCTTGGCCAGCACATAGGTCCGAAGGGCATCATTGGTGCCGCTGGCGCTCAGCACCTCGATGCGGCCGGCGGCGTTCACCACGAAGCTCACGATGACCTCGCCGGTCATGTTCTCCTTGGCGAGCACCGGGTAGGACAGGTGCTTGTTCAGCTGGCGTTCGAGCGCGCGCTCCAAGGTGCTCTTGGTGGGCGCGTGGAACTTGAAGGGCTCTGCGGCCTGGGCGCTCCCCATGGTGAGGACGACGGTTGCGAGTGCCAGGGCGGTGCGGGCGATCATGCGTTTCATGGCGATGTGGTGTTGGTCTGTAGGCATGGGACGAGGCCGGGGGAGCCGCAGTTACAGGCTGAAGGGCCGATCAGGATGAGCGGTCGCCGTAGCGGGATGAGCGGCCGGCCTGACGACCCATGCCGACACTGCCTTGTACGGATGCGGGGATGCGGTCTCAGCGCCCGATGCTGCCGCTGAAGGCGAGCCCTTCGCCCAGCCGCACCTTGAAGCGGTCGCGCTTCGACGTGCGCTGCACCTGTACGCCGCCTGCACCGCCGGTGATGCCTTTGAGACCCTTGTCCGCAAGGGCCACCGCGTCCGAGCGGTCCAGCGGACGCTCATCGGCGGGCTGCTCGAGCACACGCTCGCGCACGTTGGAGGCGAACAGCTCGCCCACGGTGAGCGCCTTGGGTGCGGCCTGCGCGCGGGCCGTCCGCTCCAGTGGCACTTCGGCGACGAGGATGGGCTCCGCATCGGGTACGGGTACCGGAAGCGTCTGCTTCGGCGCCTGGTCCGGTGCAGGCACAGGCACCTGGGCAAGGGCCGGCTCCTCCACCGGAACCTCCTGCGGGGCAGGCATGGTGCGTGCACCGCCCGCCCGTTCCGGGGACGTCCTCTTGGCCGGCGCAGTGGCGGGTAAGGCAGGCACGTTCCTGTCCTGCGTACCGTTCACCGGCACGGCTGGCTCACCCGGGGCGGTGGCCTCACGCCCGTTGACCGGGGGTGCGGGCGCTGGTGCGGGCACCTCGTTCCCGGCCACTTCCCCACCGGCCTGCGGCGCCTCACGCAGCGTCCACCAGGCCAGGCCCAGCAGCAGCAGCACGCTGGCGGCGGCGGCCCAGCGCACCGCCCCACCGCCGATGGACCACAGCGGCACCACCCGGGCCTCACGCTTCTTCAGCCGCTCCTTGCTGGGGAAGGCCACCGCGACGGGCTGCACGCGCGATGCCTTCAGCAGGCGCTCCTCATGTTGCAGGCCGGCATCGGAGGCCACGAGCGTAAGCAACTGCGAGGTGCGCGCAGCGTCGAGGTCGCCCTCGTGCGCGGCGATGAGGAAGTCGGTGATGCGGGCGCGATCGGGCGCGCCAAGCGGAGGGAAGTGCTTCTGCAGGAGCTCCCGGCCGGGCATGGCCACCTCGTCCCGGCCCACCTTGCTCGCATCCAGCAGACGCGCGGTGCGCTCATGCTCCGGATGCTCATAGAGGAACCGCTCCAGTGCTTTGCGCTGTTGCGGGTCCAGGTCACCCTCGCCACGGGCGATCAGGTGGTCCTGCACGGTGGCCGCGTTCACCAGGCCCACCGGGGGAATGGCGCGCTTGAGGTCATCGGCACCGCTGAAGCGCATGGGCTCCGCGTCGATCCGGGGCAGGTCCATCGGATCGGCCTGTTCCCGCAGGTCGGGGTTGGCCGTGAGGAACGCATCGAGCGCGCGCTCCTGGTCCGCAGTGAGCCGCCCTTCCAGGCGGTCCAGCAGCCAGGCCTCGTAGTTGTCGCGATCGATGTTCATACCACCACGTCCAATTTTCCGATGTACTCCTTCAAGGCCGTTCGCCCGCGGTAGATGTACACCTTCACCTGCGTCAGGTTCAGGCCCGTGAGCTCGGCGATCTCCTCGTACGTGTACCCCTCCAGGTCGCGCAACAGCACCACGCTCCGCTGCACGTCGGGCAGCGTGGCCAGCGCCGCGTCCAGGATCTCCTTCAGGTCCGGCTGTCCGCCTTGCGAGGTGTACTGCAGGTCCTCGTGGTGCTCCTCCATGCGGGTGCTGCGTCCGCCCTTGCGCACCTCGTCCACCATGATGTGGTGCGCGGTGGTGAACAGGTAGCTCTTCACCTTGGATGCGTCCACCTCCTCCACCTTCATCCACAGGCGGGCGAAGCTCTCCTGCACAACGTCCTTGGCCACATCCTCGTCGCGCAGATGCTTCAGCGCGAAGCGGTAGATGCCATCGGCATGCACGTCCACGGCGGTGTTGTATTCGCTGACCGTCATCAGAGGAAGGGGGACCTCTATGCGTGGGACGGGGAGGTTGAACGAAAGTTACAGGCCGGTCCCCGGGATACGGTCAACGCCCCCAACTTTCCGGCCCGTCCACCGAACGATGGTCCGCGCCCACCTCCTATGCCTGCTGCTCGCACCAGCCCTTGCGGGTCACCTGCGTGCCCAAGCCCCGCAGCGGTACACCTCCTTCACCGAGCACTTCGCCGCAGAGGGCTGGTTGAGGGCCTCCGAACGGTCACTGAGCCCCGAGGGGTACATCCTGCACGAGGGCCGGTACCATCCGGTGACCGTGGCCACCGGCGGCATCCTGGCCTATGAGCGCTTCTTGGACACTGGTGACAGTGCCTGGTTCCACCTGATGCGCGACCAGGTGCGGTACTTCACGGACACCGCCCGCACCGACCGCCGGGCGGACGGCCAAGGGACGGCCATCCCGTACGACTGGGACTTCGGCCGGCACAAGGCGCCCTGGTACAGCGGCATGGCACAGGGGGTGGCGCTGAGCCTGCTGCTGCGCCATGAGCACCTCACGGGCGACACCTCACTGGCCCCATTGATGCGGCGCATCGCCTGGTTCATGGTGCTGCCCGAGGAGCAGGGCGGCTGCCGGTCCACCACCATGGAGGGCATGACCTGGATCGAGGAATACCCGCACAGCGCCGAGCACCGCCACGTGCTCAACGGCTTCCTGAACGCGCTGGTGGGCCTGATCGAGTACGGGCGGCGCTTCCCCGATGACAGCCTTGCATGCGCTGTGCGCGACAGCTGCTTCGCCTCGCTCCGGCGCTGCTGGGACCATTACGACCGCACCGAGTGGAGCGCGTACGACCGCTCCGGCGGGGGGCTCACGGCCGGCTACCTGCAATACCAGATCGTTCAGCTCCAGCACTTGGTGGAGCTCACGGGCGACCCGCTCCTGCGCGACCAGATGCGGCTGTGGACCGTGTACGCGACCGACCGGCCCAACAACGAGAAGCGCTCCTACATGCGCCGCCGTGGCTGGCAGGCGTCCGCACGCCTGGTGGCCCAGGACAGCGCCTCCCTGCGACCCGATGTGCGCGCCGCCGACCCGGAGAAACGACGCACCGCGCACTGGACCACCGGGCCACCAGGACGAGCGGGCGGCAAGGGGCGTGCGTCCACGGCGGCGAAGAGCCAGTGGACCGTGCATCACACCCTGCCGAGCGCCCTGCCGGTGGAGCTGCTGGAGATCGCCCGCGACACGCTGCCATGGCCGCTGGAGGTCGAGGTCGCGACCCGCGACACCCTCCAACGCCGCTTCCGGCGCCTTTCCGCCCAGCCGATGAAGGCCGCGGTGGACCGTATCAGCATCCGCGTTCCCCGCACCCGCATGAAGGACCTGCGCATCCGGATCACAGCCCCTGGAACGGCCATGCCCGATACCGCCCGGATGCTGCTTCGCCTGGGGCTTCCGGGGGCCAACCTCGCACCTTGGACGGCCTTCGAGCGCATCGGTCCGGTGAAGGTGGTGCCCGAGCGGCCTTACCGCGTGCAGGTGCATCCCGATCATGCGGCCGATGCCACCGTGTTCTACCGCACGGGCAGGGACATCAAGGCCATCCGCTCCACGCCTTGGCGGGCGCGCAACACCGTTGGGCAGGGCCGCGTGGTGGTCACCGACAGGCCGTTCATCGAACTGCTCGTGGTGCACCCGTTGCGCACACCCGACACGGTGTACCGCCCAACCCGTTTGGAGGCCGCGACTGCGGAATAGCGTGACCTTTGCTTCGACCGGGACCGGAACATCCCCCATCATGCCGCTCCATCCCCGCACGCTCCTTCCGCTCTCCCTGATCCTTCTGCCCAGCCTGCTTTCCGCACAGGGCGCCCCCATCGTGATCGATGGGGGGTTCGCAGACTGGACGCCGGGGCTGGCCACGTTCACGGACAACAACGCCCCCACCACGGGCATCGACCTGTTGTCCATGCAGGTCACCAATGATGACAAGCACCTGTACATCCGGCTCACCGTGGGCAGCGAGATCGACCTGCTGGACGACCTGGTGCCCCAGACGATCCGCCTTTACATCGATGGCGACAACAACCCCTCCACGGGGACGGCCGTGCAGACCGGGTACGGGGCCGAGGTGCAGGTGCGCTTCGACACCCGCACGGTGACGGAGTACTTCGGCGCCAGCTCGAACGTGTCGTGGAGCACGCTCGACCTGGTGCCATTGCCCACGGTGACGGCCACCGGCTTCGAGATCGCGATCGCGCGCACGGCGAAGCCCGACGGCGTGAACGACCTGTTCAATGGCGGCACCTGCCGCATCCTCTTCCGCGAGACGGACGGCGGGGATGCCATGCCCAACAGCGGCACCACCTTCAGCTACACCTTCGACAACACCTTCGCGCCCGCGCCGGACCCGATCGACGTGGCGCGCCTGCAACCGCAGCATGTGCGCATCACCGCCTGGAACGTGCTGGGCGACGGCATCACGAACAGCGCGCTGCAGGGCCCGTTCCAGCGGCTGCTCACGGCCCTCGCCCCCGACGTGATCGGGTTCAGCGAGTGCGTGACCAGCACGGCGGCGCAGGTGAAGACCCGGTTGGACAGCTGGCTGCCGATCGGCGGGGCGGGATGGTACGTGGTGAAGGACGACTTCGACATGGTGATCGCCTCGCGCTGGCCCATCCTGCAGTCGTGGCCCGGTCTCTCACGCCAGTTCCCCGCGCTCATCGACCTGCCCGCCACCTACGCCACCGACCTGCTCTTCACCGCCGCGCACCTCAACTGCTGCACCGCCGATGCCACGCGCCAGGCCCAGTGCGACGCCTATGTGCAGTTCGTGCAGGACGCGAAGAGCCCCGGGGGCGTGGTGACGGTGCCCGCCGGCACGCCCATGGTGTACGCCGGCGACCTGAACACCGTGGGATGGGCGCAGCAGCTCACCACCTTGATCGCCGGCGACATCCAGGACAACGTCACGTACGGTCCCGACGGGGCCATGGACTGGGACGGTTCGGGCCTGGCCCGCGCGGGCTGCCGCCAGACCGATGCGCATATGGCGTACACCTGGCGCAACACGGCCAGCGCCTACCCCAGCGGGCTGCTCGACCACCTGCTGTACACGGACGCCGTGGCGCCGCTCGCGAAGTCCTTCACCCTTCGCACGGCGGTGATGCCCCCGGCCACGCTGGCCGCACTGGGGCTGCAGAGCGGGGATGCGACCGCGGCAAGCGACCACCTGCCCATCACCGCCGACCTGAACGTGCCACTGGCGGGAGTGAAACTCCAGGTGCGCGCCTTCCTGGAAGGACCGTTCAACGCGGCCACCACGCTCATGCACGACAGCCTGCGCACCAAGGGGCTGATCCCGGCCGCCGAACCGTACACCGGCCTCGGCCTCCCCGGGGTGAACGGCAGCGGCGGTGAGATCGTGGCGCCCGGTGTGCTCTCCGTTGCGGGCAACGACGCCATCGTTGACTGGGTGCAGGTGGAGCTGCGCTCGCCGCTCGCCCCGACAGTGCCCTTCGCCACGCGCTGCGCCCTGCTCCAGCGCGACGGTGATGTGGTGGCCACCGATGGCTCCTCGCCGGTGAACTTCGCCATGCCCGCCGGCACCTACCACGTGGTGCTGCGCCACCGGAACCACCTGGACGTGATGACGGCGGCCGGTGTGGCGCTCACGGCCTCGCCGGTGACCGTCGACCTCACCACGAACAGCACCACCACCTACGGCTCCGGGGCCACGAAGACCATGAGCGGCAAGCAAGTGCTGTGGGCGGGCAACGCGCTGCGCGATGGCACACTGCGGTACACCGGCACCAACAACGACCGCGACCCCGTGCTTGTGGCCATCGGCGGCTCGGTGCCCACGGCCTTCAACAGCGGCTACAGGCAGGAGGATGTGAACCTCGACGGCGTGGTGAAGTACACCGGACCGCAGAACGACCGCGACCCCGTGCTGGTGAACATCGGCGGCGCGTTGCCCACGGCCACCCGGGCTGAACAGCTGCCCTAGTCCAACTTCAACACCGCCAGGAAGGCCTGCTGCGGGATCTCCACGCTGCCCACCTGACGCATGCGCTTCCCTTGCTCGCCGTAGCTTCAGCGAAGGCGAGTTCCCTAGTCCAACTTCAACACCGCCAGGAAGGCCTGCTGCGGGATCTCCACGCTGCCCACCTGACGCATGCGCTTCTTCCCCTCCTTCTGCTTCTCCAGCAGCTTGCGCTTGCGGCTGATGTCGCCGCCGTAGCACTTGGCGGTCACGTCCTTGCGCAGGGCCTTCACCGTTTCGCGGGCCACGATCTTGGCACCGATGGCGGCCTGGATGGGGATGTCGAACTGCTGGCGCGGCAGCAGCTCCTTCAGCTTGCTGCACATCTTCTTGCCCAGCTCGTGCGCGTGGTCGCGGTGGATGAGGGCGCTGAGCGCGTCGACCTTGTCACCGTTCAGCAGGATGTCGAGCTTGATGAGGTCGCTCTCCTTGAAGCCGATGGGGTGGTAGTCGAAGCTCGCGTAGCCGCGGCTGATGGACTTAAGCTTGTCGAAGAAGTCGAACACCACCTCGCCCAGGGGCAGTTCGAAGCTGAGCTCCACGCGGTCGGTGGTGAGGTAGTTCTGTCCGATGAGGATGCCGCGCTTCTCGATGCACAGCGTCATGATGGCCCCGGTGTACTCGGCCTTGGTGATGATCTGCGCCTTGATGTACGGCTCTTCGATGCGCTCGATGTGCATGATCTCCGGCAGCTCGCTGGGGTTGTGCACATCCACCACGTCGCCATTGGTCTTGGTCACGGTGTAGCCCACGTTGGGCACGGTGGTGATCACCGTCATGTTGAACTCGCGCTCCAGGCGTTCCTGGATGATCTCCATGTGCAGCAGGCCCAGGAAGCCGCAGCGGAAGCCGAAGCCCAGCGCGGCGCTGCTCTCAGGGGTCCAGGTGAGGCTCGCATCGTTGAGCTTGAGCTTCTCCATGGCGTCGCGCAGCTCCTCGTACTCGTCAGTGTCCACCGGGAAGATGCCGGCCCACACCATGGGCTTCACGTCCTCGAAACCCTTGATGGCCTCGGCGCAGGGCCGATCGACCTGGGTGATGGTGTCGCCCACCTTCACCTCGCTGGCGGTCTTGATGCCGCTGATGATGTAGCCCACGTCGCCCGCGCTCAGCTGGTCCTTGGGGCGCAGGTCCATCTTCAGCACGCCCACCTCGTCGGCGTTGTACTCCACCCCGGTGTTGAAGAACTTCACCTTGTCGCCCTTGCGGAGCGAACCGTTCATGATGCGGAAGTAGGCGATGATCCCGCGGAAGCTGTTGAAGACGCTGTCGAAGATCAGCGCTTGCAGAGGCGCGTTGGGGTCGCCCTTGGGCGCGGGGATGCGCTCCACGATGGCCTCCAGCACCTTGTCCACGCCCAGGCCGGTCTTGCCGCTGGCGGCCATGATCTCCTCGCGGCGGCAGCCCAGCAGGTCCACGATCTGGTCCTTCACCTCCTCGGGGTTGGCCGAGGGGAGGTCCATCTTGTTGAGGATGGGGATGATCTCCAGGTCATGCTCCAGGGCGAGGTACAGGTTGCTGATGGTCTGCGCCTGGATGCCCTGGGTGGCGTCCACGATGAGCAGGGCGCCCTCGCAGGCGGCGATGCTGCGGCTCACCTCGTAGCTGAAGTCGACGTGTCCCGGGGTGTCGATCAGGTTCAGCTTGTAAGGCTTGCCCTGGTACGTGTAGTCCATCTGGATCGCCTTGCTCTTGATGGTGATCCCCCGCTCGCGCTCCAGGTCCATGTCGTCCAATGCCTGGTTTTGCATGTCGCGGTCGGCGATGGTGTTGGTCATCTGCAGCAGACGGTCGGCCAGGGTGCTCTTACCGTGGTCGATGTGGGCGATGATGCAGAAGTTGCGGATGTTGTCCATGGCGGTCGCGGAATGCCTGAGGCTCAAGGATTAAGCCCTGTAAAAGCGGGCAAAGGTAGCCATTGGCGGGGTGCCCACCCCCCAGGCCCTGCGGAACCGCCGTAATTTCACGGGGTTCCGGGCAACCTTTCGGCCATGGATCGCATCATCACCCCGTACGCCATGACGGACGAGCAGTTGGTCGCCGGGTGCCTGAAGGGGGACCCGATCGCGCAAAAGGCGCTGTACAAGGCGTACTCGCGGAAGATGATGAGCATCTGCATGCGCTATGCGAACGGGCGTGAACAGGCCCAGGACATCCTGCAGGACGGCTTCGTGAAGGTGTTCCAGAAGATGGACCGCTTCCGCGGGGATGGCCCGCTGGGCGGCTGGATCGCCAGGACCATGGTGAACACCGCCCTGGACCACATCCGCCGCAACAAGCCCTACGACCACAGCGTGGACCTGAGCGATGCGGAGCACCTGCACGCCGAGGACGAGCATGTGCTGAGCGGCATGACCACCGAGGAGATCCTGGCCCTGATCCAGGCCCTCCCCACGGGCTACCGAACGGTGTTCAACCTGTTCGCGATCGAGGGCTACGCCCACAAGGAGATCGCGGAGATGCTGGGCATCAGCGAGAACACATCGAAATCACAATTCATGAAGGCGCGGGCCTACCTGCGCCGCCTGCTTCCCAAGGAAGCGGCCGAACTCTATGGTGATGGCAGCGAAGGATAACCTCAAGGACCTCCTCCAGGAGCGCTTCTCCGGCCACGAGCTTGACGTGGACCCCGGCGTGTGGCAGGCGATCAGCGGCCAGCTGGCCACGATGCCCCCCACCGACGGCCTCTCCAAGCTGTTGAAGGACCGGTTCAAGGACCACGAGCTGAACGTGGACCCCGGCGTGTGGAGCAACATCAGCGGCCAGCTGGGCCATGGCGCCGCCGCCGGCACCGCAGCAGGCCCAGGCATGGGCGGCTGGCTCGCGGCCGGCATCGCCGCCACGGTGATCACGGGCGGCGCCCTGCTCTGGACCCTGCGCAACGGCCAGGATCTGCAGACACCGACCGCCGCTGCCGTGGTGGAGGCCCCCGCCCCGGCCCCTGCCGAGGTACCCGCCCCCGACGCCACGGTGATGGCTCCGGCCACCGGATCCGCTGTGGCCGCCCCGCCGATCCCCGCCACCAGCCCCTCCGATGAACGCCCGACGGCCGGCGCGGTCAATACCACCGGCGCACCGCAGGCCAGCAACAACGCGGACATGCCCGGACCCGGCATCACGCCCCAGACCTCCGCGCCCGCAACGAACGATGACCGGCCCACGGCCACCGATTCCGACCAGGAGCGGGTGAACCGCATCATCGAGCAGCTCATCGAGCGGACCGCCAGCAGCCCGGTGGTGGCCCAGACCGAGAGCCTGCCCGATGCCGGCCTGGTGGCCGGACAGGAACCGCAGCTGCCGGAGGCGGAGGAGACCGATGTGGTCGTAGCGGCCGCCGCAGCGCCTGTGGTGTGGATCCCGAACGCCTTCAGCCCGGGCATGCGCGATGGCGTGAACGACGACCTGCGCGTGGTGGCCGAGGGGCTCACCGACCTGCGCGTGCGCATCTACTCGCTCGACAGCCGCCTGGTCTTCTCGGCCAACGACCTCCACAGTTGGGACGGCCGGGACCTTTCCGGGCAGCCTTGTCCGCAGGGTTACTATTTTTATGCGATCGAAGGGCTTGATGCCAACGGGCAGCCCTTCAGCAAAGGCCAGACGATCCACCTGTTCCGCTGAACCCCATCACCATGACCCGCCTGCCACTCTCCGGTCTTGTGCTGGTGCTTGGGCTTGTGTCCCTTCCGCAGGCATCCACCGCCCAATCGGTCCCGCAGGCCGTTGAGCTCAAGGATCACCAACGCCTGAAGGAGCGGGGGCTGCTGCCATCGCAGTTCAGCCTTCCACCGGCCGAAGTGCCCAAGGGGCTTGCACGGGGCGGGGGCGGCTTCACGCCCCCGGGCAATCTTCGGGGCGGTGGCAACGTGTGCGATTGCTGGATCCAACCGGATGCGACCTACACCCTGGCCATGCCGCCCAACGACGACCAATCCACCGGCGTCATCCCCTTCCCCTTCACCTTCAACCTGTACGGCGACCCCTACAACGCCCTGTACATAAACAACAACGGCAACGTCTCCTTCGGGTCGGCCTGGGGCACCTTCTCCTCCAGCGCCTTCCCCAGCGCCAACTATGCCATGGTGGCCCCGTTCTGGGCCGATGTGGACACCCGTGGCGCAGGTCAGGTATGGTACAAGGTGACGCCCACCGCCGTTTACGTCAACTGGATCGGGGTGGGCTACTTCAGCATGCAGACGAACATGCTGAACACCTTCCAGCTGATCCTTACCGACGGCACCGACCCGGTGATCGGGATCGGCAAGAACGTGAGCTTCTGCTACCAGGACATGCAGTGGACCACCGGCTCGGCCTCGGGCGGGGTGAACGGCTTCGGCGGCACGCCCGCCACCGTGGGCGCCAATCGCGGCAACGGCATCGATTTCATCCAGTTCACCCGCACGGACCAGCCGGGCACGGCGTATGACGGTCCGTTCGGACTTAATGACGGGGTGAGCTGGCTGGACAACAAGAACTTCGTGTTCACCACCTCGGTCTCCACCTCCAACATCCCGCCCATCGGCAGCGGTGTGTTCCTGTGCGATACCCTGGTGGCCTGCGTGGGCGTGACCTCGCAGCTCGACATGCAGTTCCTGAGCCCCGAACCGGGCCAGACGACCACGG
>Ga0315900_10008062_pt1 | contig 13643 bp, 6 predicted proteins | sample LakEriMetagenome_FD_203521 | JGI IMG/M metagenome (GOLD analysis project Ga0315900, IMG submission 203521) | Freshwater fungal communities from buoy surface, Lake Erie, Ohio, United States - Buoy 12 MA114 | ecosystem: Environmental > Aquatic > Freshwater > Lake > Lake biofilm | place: USA: Lake...
CAAGTCAAATAAGTTAGCTAAAAGAGTATTTAAAGATAGGATTGAGTTTGATGGAGATAGTCAAGTTGGAACTAGATATGGAGATAAAATACAAAGTAGTAATGATGCTCAAATAGCTGTACTTAGATTATTTGCTAAAGAAGATGATATAGAGTGGTATAAGGCTAAAAAGGGTATGACAAGAGATCAAGCTATTGCTGCTCATACTCAAAGTATTATTTCTCAATATAATTTAAAAGCAGAAGAATTAATAGAAATAGATAAACTATTACGAGAAAGTGTTAATTGGGCTAGATCAGACCAAGGAAAATATACTAGTGGTCCTAATAAAGGTAAGTTTAAAGCTGCTTTGTTACCTAACTGGGGTTTATTACCAAAGACTACTGTAGAAGTAGAAGATAGAAATGGTAATTTAAAAACTGTAACTGTATTTGGAGGGATTCAAGAAAATGAAGAACAGAAAAAACAAAACAAAAACGGTTATGGTATATCTCCATGGAACAAAGAAAGTTTTCAATATAAAGAAAGAGAGATAACATCAACTAAAGATGATCCTTATCATGTTCCTGCTTTAACTTTAAATTATTGGGAGAAGAATGGTATCACATTAATGGAGAATGGTAAAACAGTAAAACCATTAGGTGATAAGTTTAATAAATCTATATTTAAACAACAAAAAATGCTCCTTAGAAATAAGGATGCTAATGGAGAACCTTACTTAAAAGGTGATGATCCAATTTGGGGTGTAGGTTTGACAGGTAGAATGGATGATGCTACATCAGATGCGTTAAGAAGATTTAATGAAGATAAAAGAATTAAATCTAGGCAAGAAAAAATGCCTTTGTCAATATTAACTGGAATTGTAATAGGTAAAGGTGGTGAATCTTATCAAGTAGATAAAGACAATCCTTTTTATATTTTTTATAACACTGGTAAAATGCCTAACGTTTCTTTTGGAGGAAAGAAAATGTCAGAAATACCATTTAGCTCATTTAAGAATCTTAATGAAGCTGAATTATGGGCGTCTAGGAATTTACCTAATAATGTGAAAAAAGTAACAGGATTAACAACTGATATTTTAGATCAAGACCAAAACGATTTTAAAAAGTACATTGAAAAATTAGGCATAGGAGTAACTGTTAAACCAATAGGTAGAACTGTACTTACAGGTGGAGATGAAGATTTGTATGAAAGGGCTACTATGTTTGATTTGGATAGAGTTATCTTAAAAGCTCCTAAAGGAGTAATCGCTCAAGATTTAGAAATTGATTTAGGTGAAGATGACGATAAGAATGAAGATAGAGTAGAAAAGCTACAGAATTGGTTAAATGCCGTACAAGAAAGTCCATATACTAAGTTTGTAGATATGTGGTCTCAAGTATATGATCCAGCTAATTACATTGGTCGTTTTAGTCAAGTTCAAATAGATAGAGGAAATAGTCTTTTATTTTCTGCTGTAACAGATCAAAATAAATTTGTAAATGTAAGCTATGGAAAATGGGACATGGACAAATCATTGAGGAGTCAAGAAAAAACATTTAACTATGGTGATTTTACTAAGTATGTAGAAGGAGAGCAACAAAGATTAGGTACTGATATTCAAAACTTAATAAAGCAAAAAGAGCAATATGAAAAAGCTACTGCTCCACAGATTCAAGAATTAGAGAGAGTTAAAAAAGATGCTCAAGAAAAAAAGAAAAAACTATCTGAAGATTTAGCTAAGTTAGATTCTGATTTTGATAAAGGGTTAATTAAGGAAGATGAGTTTAATAGAGCTTATAATGAATTAAGTACTAAGTATGCTGAGGTAAGTACTAATTTAAATAATGCTATTAAAAATGTTAATTCTTCATTTGAGAATAATAAAGAAACTTATGACAATATAGTAAACCTTCAAGATCAAATAGAAGAGAAAAGAGCTAGAATAACTGGTATAGGAAAGGATTTAGAACAAACATATACTAGTGCTGTAATTGACATTAAAAATAATGTTTATGGGCCAAGTACTGTAGTAGGTTCTTTAGCTTCTAGCTTTGTTGAAGGAATTGGTAAATCAGTAGCTTCTACTATTAATTTAATGATGGATTTAGAAAAGTCATTAGGTATAATAAGTGAGACTGATCAAGAAACAATAGATAGAAAAAATAAAATCTATAATGACGATGTAAGAGATTTCTTAGACTTTTTTGATTTAACACAAAGTCAATCTTACAAGGAAAATAAAGCAACTGTTGAGCAGATATTATCTGGTGTTACTGAAACTATGGGAGGAATAGTAAATCCAATCACTAGAGTAACTAAAGGAACGCCACTAGAAAAAGTAGGCCAAATAATGGGATTCGCTACTGTATCTTATGCTGATATAGATAAAGAAGTATCATCAAATCCTGAGTTAGCTAAATTATCTGAATTTGAAAAGAAAATGATTACGCTACCCTATGCTATAGGGATGGGTGTAATGGAAGATTTAGGATATGGTAAGATATTAAGAGGAGATAAATCATCAATAGCAAATAAGGTATTAACAGGTATAATTGGTAATGCTTTAAAATCATTACCTAAAAATGCTACTTTAGAAGGTATTGAGAAGTTGATTAAAGGAGAAGTAAGTAATAAATTTTTAAATTATTTTTCTAAAGTTGCAAATGCTGCTGGAACAGAAGCTGAAGCTGAAGCTATATCTACTTTAGCATTAGATATAGGATTTAAAAACCTTGTAGATAATATGCATAATGTAGATGTGTTTAATCAAAATTCTACTTGGCCTGATTATCTTAAAATGGTTGCTGAAAGTTATGTTGGAGGAGCTATAGGAGGTTCAGCTATGAGTGGAACTTTTAATGCTGTAAATTTATTCTCCAATAACAAGATTCAAGATATAGACCCTAAAGAGTATGATTTCTTTAGATTAACAGCTAATGATGAAAACTTAAAGAAGATATATCAAGAAAATTTAGCTAATCAAGTATTACAAGGAAAAATAACAAATGAAGAAGCTCAAAATCAAGTAACTAAACTTGAAGAATTTTCAGCTTTAGATAAAAAGATTAGCAATGAAATCGTAGGAGAAGATAGAGTTAAGATGGCTGATTTATTGACTAAAAAACAAAAGCTAGAAGAAGAACAAAGTCAACTAGATAAAAGCCAATCTCAACTACCTAATCCTGCATTAGATCAGGTTAATAATGATATAGATGAAATAGTAAATAGCACATTAGAAAAAATTAAAACTCAAGAAAAAAATGTTGAAGAAAACAAGTCAAGGGTATCAAGTGAAGTCGGAGAAGGGCAAGAACCTATCGAAACCCAACCTATCACTGAAACAAGCCAAGAAGAGATTAGCCCTAGTGGAATGGTTCAAGAAGAACAAACAGAAGTAACACCTACTGAAGAAATAGTAACAGAAGAAACAATTACACCTACAGCGGAAGTAACTACAGAAGCTCCTATAACAAATGAGTTTGATGAGTTGGCTGAGATAAATAAAATGACATCTCCTACTAAAAAGAATAAGGCGATGAAAGCGTTTAATGAAAAATATGGGGAGAAAGCTACTCGTATTTCAGAAATAGATAGTAAATTTACATCCATTGTAAATAAACTAGAGAGTCAAAATATAATTAAGAAAAAATGTTAATATGGAAAATCTATTAAGTTCAAAAGAAATAGAAATGATTAATGAGTTAGGACACATGGAGTTGGAAGCAAGCCAACTTTATTTGCATTTAGCTAACTCTATGAAGAGTATAAACTTTTTTGGTGCTGCATCATTCTTTATGAATGAGTCAAACACTGAGAGAGAGCATTACAGCAAGTTAGAGGACTTCATGAACAATATGGGAGAGCAATTAGAGGTTAGAGCATTATCTGCTGTTAAAGCTCCTATAAATGACTTAATGGAAGCATTCCAAGCCGCATTAGAAGCTGAGGTAGATTTATTAGGTGAATATGAGGATGCTTGGGAGAAAGCAAGTCCTAAGACTAAAGCATTATTTCATCACTTTATTGAATTACAGACTGAGAGTGTTGGAGAGTATGGAGATTTAATTGCTAGACTAAGTAGAACTAGCGAACCTATTTTAATTGACCAAGAATTAGCGAAGTAGTATGGCAGATTGCGAATATCAGATAGAAGGTAGCGATAAGATTTATTCTGAAAGCGAATTTAAGAAGTTACTTAGTGAAGGGTATCTTGACAAAGTAATGATGGATAAGGGTATTAAGATTAGAGGGATTAAGGCTGATGAGGCCTTGGCTTCTTCTTTTCAACTTCCATCTGTTGTTCAACCACAGGTTCAGCCTACTGCTGAAGTTACTGAAACTGTTACTCCTACTGCTGAAGTCACTGAGACTGTTACTCCAGAGGTTAAAACAGAAGAAGTAGTTACTCCTACTGAAACTGTCACAGAAGAAAAATCATTTGATGATAGGGTAGCTGAAGAATATGCTAAACTTACAGATCAAGTCTCATATAAGGAAAATCCAAAAAAAGAGACTGAATACGCTAAGAATAAGATAAAAAATTCTTATAGATATAAAAACGGTGAAATATCTGCTAAAGAATATTTAGAATCTACAGGACATTCAGATAATACTATTATAGGTGATAAAAGATTTTCAGAATTATCTGATGATGAAATAAAATATGAAGCAGATACAAATATTGAATTTTTTGATAAACTTATAAATGGAGCTAGACAAAAAGTTCAAGATGAAACTGTCACAAAAACAGAAGAAGTTGTGACAGAACCAACTGCTGAAACTAAAACTGAACAAGTTAACGAAAGAAAGAAAATATTATCTGAGGAATTAGATAATGCAGATATAAATTCATTAAGAACCTCTTTAAGGAAAAAAGATCCTAATGGATATACTTTACAGATATTAGATGAGCTTCAAGAAGCTAAGAAAAATGAAAACCTTGTTTTAGATGAAAATGTTGCGTATATGTTAGATAATGGAATTACGTTATCCAATGTTAAAAATATGTTGATTGAAGATGGTTTATTTGAAACATCTCAAGAGGTTGATAATTATTTTATGCAAATAGGAGGTCAAAAATCATCTGGATTATTTAAAAGATTATCTGGACTAAAAACAGAGAAAAAAACAAAAGCTCCTGCCACTACTGAAACTAAAGAGCAAGAACAAAAAATAAATGTTAACCCATTACAAGGATATTCATTTACTTATGAATCTGAGCAAGATATACCTAATGAATTAAAAGGTGTTAGTCCTATCGTTAGATCAGAATCAACTGTTGGAAAAGGTAAGAAAGCTAAGACTAATATAAGATTAACTTTTAGTGGCCAACAATTAATAGATGCTGGACTTGGACAACAAGAAGAACAACCAACTGCTGAAACTAAACAACCTACAAAAGAAATACAAGAAAAGAAAAATGAAATTTATAAATTAGAAAAACAAAAAGATGACCTATTAAAATCTCAACCTACTCAATCAAATATTAAAAATACATATCAAGATTTACTTAATGAAAAGTGGTCAGATACTAGTGGTTATTTATCACCAGCACTTAATAATGCAGAAGATAAATTTATTGAAGGTAAACACATGTATGAAATAAGGCCGCTTGGTAATAATAAGTTTGAATATAAAATAGTTTCTAATAAAGCTTCTCAATTTAGAGCATTTAGTATTTTGGATAAAGTTATTGAACCAGTAGCTCAAGGATTAAATAGGCCTGATAATGCAGATATAATAGTTACTACGCAAACAGGTATTTTTAGAAAAGATGGTGATAAATATATAGTTGAAAAAAAGGCTAAGGTATTTTATGCTAATTCAAACACAATAGGCAATAAAGTAGAAGGTACAACTGCAACACCTACTGCTAAAGTGGATACAACAGAAATAGATGCTAAGATTACTAAATCAAAACAAGAATTATCTGATTTAGAAAGCGCTAATGCTAAAACTAAACAACCTACAAAAGAAGCTGTTGCCGCTAAGAATATGGCTGACATATTACGTAAGGCTAAGATTAAAATGGAAGGAGGGACTGCAATGTCTAGTGTAATTCCTGGATTTGATACAGTATGGTCCGCTACAATAGAAACTGTTGCTAAAGCTATTGAACTGGGGGGTGTTACTGCTGGTAATTTTAGACAATCTATTGAAGCTGGAATGAAAGCATTAAAGAATAGCGATGCATATAAAGCTATAACAGATCCTAAGCAAAGAGCTAAGATTAGTGCTAGATATAAGAAAATATTGACATCAGCATATTCCGAAGGTTACGGTATAGATACAGATGATTTAAGAAACGCTGAGTTTGAAACATTCAATCAGAAGCTAGAAGAAAATAAAGGTAAAACTTTATCTGCTAAAGAATTTAATGCTATAAAATCTGAAGCTAAGAAATTTGTAAATGATAACTTACCTGCTGATAAATATAGAAAATCAGAAGTTCAATCTTATGTTAGGAATAATTTTGACAAAGCTAAAACAGTAGAAGATATACAAAAGAACCTAGATAAGGTTAATAATATTATAATAGCTAAAGAAGAGAAGATTCAAAAAGAAACAGAGAAAGAAGCAGCGAAAGACAGAAAAGAACTAATCAAAGAAATTCAAAGCAAAATTAAACCAAGCTCTAAAAGTGTTGTAGGAGCTGATAAAAAAGGTAAAATATCTTTAGATTCTCAAAGAGTATTAAACTCGTATGTAGATGACTTAAAAAGAAGAGGTGTATATAATTCATTAGACACATTGACAGATGCTGAATTGTCAGATATGAATGAAGATCTTAATACTATAATAGATACTGGAAAATCAGAAAGAAAGGCTCTTAAAAGTATAGAAGACAGAAAGAAAAAAGAAAGTCAAGCATTAATATTACAAGCTTTAGCCAAGGGGAATCCAATAATTCTTAATGGAAAAGAGGGAATAATGGATAAGTTAGAAAAGACTAGTGGCGTTGTTATTATTGATAATCAAGCTATGAATCTTAAAGACTTTAAAGATTATTCTACTCTTAATCCTGATGCTGAATTAAGAGATATTCCTTTCTATAGAAAAGAAACAACAGAAAGAATAAAAGAAAAAACTAAGCCAGGAATATTCAAATCATTAAAAACAAAATATACATTATTTGGTCTTGCTGATGTTGAGACAGGATTAATAAAATTAGGTACTGGTTCTAGTAAATTAAAGACTTGGTTAGAAAACGAAATTTGGGCGCCTATTCGTGCTGCTGAAAGAAAGAAAATAATTAATGAAGCTCAATTAGTTGCTGAATATAAAGATAAGGCTAATGAAGTATTTGGAACTATAGAGATACCTGTTCCTTTCAAAGAGAAAGGGATTATGGTAAAGTCAATGTTGTATTCAGCATTAGCTAAACCAAGTGGAATAAAAAGAATTGATCCAAGTCAAGTAACTGGAGAGACAGATGAATTAACAGCTGGTAAAGTAGTTCATCTTTATGGTATATTAAATAATCCTGATATTTCTAAGGAAGAGAAACAAGCTGACATTGATAGATTGAGAAGATATAATAATGTAGATGCTAAGGACATTATAAAATTCATGGAAGATCCTAAAAACAAAGAATATTTGGATTACTATAATGTAATAAAAGATTTTTATAATGGAAAACTTGGAGATGAATTTAAACCTAGTATAGAAGATCTTTATAATATAGCTTTACAAGATAAATATTATTATCCTAGACCAGCAGCTGGAACTGTTGTAGAAGGAGAGAATTTAATCACTCCTGAATCTGGAGTTGGAGCTTTATCTGCTATAGCACCAAACATGAGACCTAGAGAAGAAAAGACTCCTACCACTGCATTTGCAGAAGTTGATGCTCATGAAATGATGATGAATTATATTGATTCAATGACTCGTGCTAAAGAATATATTCCTATTGCAAAAGCAGCTAATGTTCTTTTATCTGATATAAATAGACCTTATGTTATCTCTAAGTTTAATGATTTAAATGCATATAATACTTTCATAAAAGATTTAAACTTGTCAATATTGGGAACAACTCCTACGCAGGATTTCCCTCAGTTGAACAAACTAAATAATATGGCTAACTTAGGTTATTTATGGTTTAGGATTAAATCTGTTCCAACACAGGCTATTGCATTTGTAAATTATTACTCAGCAGGTATAAAAGATGGTATAACTCCAATGCATATATTAGCAGCAACAGCTCCTGTGAATAAAGCTGAACTTGAATTTTGGGATAAATTCTATACTGATAATCCATATTTGTTATATCGTTTAAGTGGAGGTAATATAACACCAGAAACTCAAGCTATACAAAGAGAAATAGAATCGGCTGCTAAAAAATATGCTAAAGGATTAATGTCTCTTGTTACTTTTACAGGTTTATTGGAAATAAAAGGAGGTGATTTACTTGCTATAGCATCCCCATTAGGAGGGGCTAGTTTTGCTGCTGCTGAATTTAGAAAGAATTATAATCAGTCAAAAGATTTTGATGATGCTAGAGAAAAAGCAATGCAAAGATGGTATGAAGAAACAGAAAGAACTCAACAGTTATCAGCAGCGAAAGAGATTGTATCTAATGCAAGTTATTCGTTAGGATATAGGTTTATGTTTCCTTTTTCTTCTGCTCAAGCTGGATACATGAAGAAAGCATATAAGGGGTACTTAAATTTAAAAGATTGGGATAGCTTAAATAATAAAGAAAAACTACAAAGTTTTTCAGATATGATTTATTATCCTTTATTTGCCAACGTATCATTCTTATTAGCATCTGGTGGCGCACTTGCTTATTGGCAATTATCAGATGACAAAGAAGATGATGAAAAAACAAAATCTTTGAAAGAAAAACAAAAACAAAGAGTCAGATATGATTTATTAATGGATGATCTTCAAAGTAGTATTCAAATGATGGGCATTCCTGGTAGAATATTAAATGGATTTTTAAATACTCAAAGAGGAAGGGCGCTTTTCAATGAAGTTCCATTATTTCAAACGTTTTCAAAAGCCTATGATGCCTTTACACCATTAATGAAAATTGATCCCAATTTGAAATTTTCTGAAATGACTAAAGAACAACAGGAAAAAATTAAAGAAAGATACCCTAGTTCTATATTCTCTAATCCTATTAGAAACCAAAGTGAAAAAGAAGCTGTAGATAAAGCATTTCAAGAACTTAGTGCATTTGAGAAAATAAGCATTAAAGAGAAAGAAAAAATGTTTAAAGCATTCATGCTTACTAATCCTATAAACTTTGCTAATAATTTTGCTGAATACGCTAAAGGCGAAATGTCAACAAGCGAATTTGTACAAGGCAAGAAAAGAGATCCGAAAAAAGCTGATGGAAGCTTAGTAATAGATTATTTTGATGATAAGCCTAGTGAAGAAACATTGTATAAATACTATGATGAAATCACAAATAAAATAGCAGGAAAAGACGTTGAAGCTGAATCTTACTTTACAGAAGAGATGAGACCTAAAAAAGAAAAAGTAAAGGGAAAAAGAGAAGGAGGCAGATCAAAAAGAAGAGGTAGGAGAGGTAGATAAAAAATTATATGATAAAAAATGTTAAATTTGTAACAATTAATAAGAAATGGCAACACCTATAACAAATCCATATAAAACTTCATTATTAGTTGACAACTGTAGTTCTTTAGAATTGTCTTGTGATTGCAAGAAAATTACATTTAAGGACACATCCAACTATGTTGATAGTGATATGCCAGGGCATTTATCTACTGACTTTACAAGTAGAACAATAACAATAACTAGAGGAGATGGTTCAATATTCCAGCTTATTACAGCTGATGTAAGAACGAATAATCCTACTGCTTACCCTTTATCACAACAGGGTATCAGTTATAACATTATACCTTCTCATTTAGCTTCTAACAATACTTTTACATACAACTTTACTTCATCTGACGTTGATGGTATTTATTCAGTGGAATTATGTACATATCCAAACTGGAGATCAGATGTATATTACGAAACATATTTGAAACCAATAGTGCTGAGGAATGGGATATTATATCAAGCGGTTACGTCATCTACAAACTTGGATCCAGCGGATCCTGCGAACAGTGCTTATTGGACTCCTTACCTTGCTACTGGTGATTGTGATTCTACTCGTTACTGTAGTAAGCAAAGAATTGTTGTTCTGTGTATCTCTATTGAAGATTGTTACAGACAAGCTGTTGCAAATGCTTTTTGTGGTATGCAGAAGAATCCATGCAAAGATATGTGCGATAATAAAGACTTTATGAAGGCTATGAAGATGAGAGTTGTAATGGATGGATTAGAGTTTGCTGCTTGTGGGTTTGATTGGGATAATGCTCAAGACCATATAGATATTTTAAAATCACTTTGTTGTTGTAACTAATGAGTTGTAATTGTCCAGATACTAATAAATGTCCTACAGAAGAATCATGTTTTTGTGGTATAGACTTGAACATCTATAATCCAGAAAATGTTTCTGTAGAGACTATTCATGCAGATTATTATTATGTTGGTGAAGCAAGTATTTATTATGAAGTTACTGGATCTATTGCCTTTCAACCTGTTTTAGGTCCTGGATATATCCTAACAATTATATATAATAATATATATGACAGGTGGGAAATGTCTTATTTTAATTCTGTTTTAGGAGAGACTATTTTATTAGGTGTTATATATACAGATAATAATAATTGTCCTATATCAAATTGTTGGGATTTAGATTGTATTTCTGTTGGTTTTAATGTATTAGGTGTATTTGATACTTATTTTTCTTGGCAAGGAGGATATACAAACAATAAAAAATCATACACATTCAGTAGTGATTGGTCTGGTTCTGATACGAATTATAGAATATATTGGATTTCTGATTCTTCTACGATACCTAGTTCGGGTGCGCCTGCTAATACTCCAGCCTGGATATTAGAAGAAGAAGTTAGTCCTGGTGTTTGGTCTCCTACAGGTTATTTATTTAATAGTAATCCATGTCCTTATGGACAATATGTTGCTGAATTTGGAGGATTAGATACTAGATTCTCATTTAATGATTTAGGTGTTACTGGATACGATATGAAAACATCTGCTACTGATTGCGGATGCTGTGATGAATCAACTATTATTGATATAACTTATAATGATATTACATATAACAATATAGTAGCAAATATTGTAAAAGATGAATATGGAAATATATTAGGAATAAATGGAAAGCAATATTATAAATTCATAATACCTTTAACTCCAACTCCTGCTATATTCTATTTGTATTTTAATGGTACATATTGGATTATGAGTAATGCTATTGATGGTAGTGGATATGTTTACGCTTACTTTTCAAATGAAATAGATTGCCCATTTGGTAAATATTTTTTAACTGAAAGTCCAGTATCATTATTTTATGTTGTAGGAAAAGAATGTTTTGATTGCTGTGATTACGATACTCCTAAGAATAGAAATTTACTTAAGAAAAAGAAAGCTATCTTTGTAGATGAAATATCAGCTATAAGAAACCAAGAGATATTTGGATTGAAGTGTGGAGGTAGTTGGGAAGATTTATTTAGAAAGCACTTGATATTTGATGTATTGTGGTGTTTGCCTTATGGTAAGATATGCGATGAAGAGCAGCAATGCTTGATTAATAACTTGAATGAAAATTGTAATTGTTAAGATATGAGTTGTAATAGTTGTGGAAATTTAGGATCAAATTGTTCATGTTCAGATAACTGTCCTACAAGGACATCTGACATAACTACATTTGACTGTAATAATTTTAACGTAATAGAAGTTCCATGTGATGCTTCGTTATGTGATGTATTAGGGTTATTGGAGAGCTACACTACTAATATGGTTAATGAGTTAAGCACAATGACAAGTGTTGTTATAGGAGCTGAAAACTGTATAGGATTAGCTGCTGGTACTTATGGTATTCAACAGGTGATTGATGCTATTTTAGCTGAGATATGCGCTCCTAAGACTTGTCCTTTGTTTGTTTTCATATCTCAAGGAGGAGGGAGTGAATTAATTGCTACTGCTTCTGGTGGTACTGCTCCTTATTATTATCAATGGAATATTCAAGATAACATTGATAATGTAACTATAGTTGGATCTACTACGGGAAGTTCAATAGTAGTTGGTGGTGAACCTGGTCTTAACAGATTTGGTTTAGTTAAAGTTACAGTAACTGATAATAACGGATGTTCAACAAGTGATACATTTTTTTGGAGGTTACCAGTTATAGATTAATATAAAAAATAAATTAAAATGAGTATAATAGTAAATAATGTAGATAATCAGTTAAACATTAAGAATAATGATATATTAGATGTTTATACCGTAAGATCTATTAAGTCTGTAAGCAAAGGTCTTGATGCTAGTGGTAATTATTATATCACTATAAATTTTATTGCTAACGATAAAAACAATTCTTTAAGAATCTATTTGAAGGATGTAAGTTCTCCTGTATCTTGGACTAATAATTTGGCTGGTGCTAATACTGCTATAGCTGATATTAGAGATTGGTTAGGGGAAATCATAGAGGTTCAGATTAGTGAAGCTAATGATAGTATTCTTATCTATGGATATGATTCATCTGCTCCTGCTAATATACCTGTTAGTGTAGATAATTCAGGTGCTGTTGCTATCCAAGATAATGGTGGTAGTATTACAGTAGATGGTGGAACTGGTTTATTAAGAACTACTGGTTTAATTAGACCTAGTGGAACTTCTGGAAACTTAAATACTGTTGCTCCTCAATTTTATTCTGTATCTGTTGCTAACGTAGGTTCTAATCCTGGTACTGTATTAGGTCAAACAATTAAATCAGGAGAAGTATTAAATTTCTCTGCTGATGCAATAAACAACTATTTTAATTCCTTTGCTTATAATGCAACAGGAACTGATTTTGTAATAATTTATGTAGCATAATATGCCTGTTATCTTAGGTGGAAATACTGGTATTTATTTAGCATCATTGGCTCCAGCTGTGGATCCAGATGCTCAAGCATTCATAACAGCAGCTTCAATTACAGACCCTACACAACAAAGTGCTATCAATCAATTAGTAGTTGACTTGAAAGGATATGGTATTTGGACTAAAATGAAGGCTTTGTATCCATTTGTAGGTGGCACTGCTTCAACACATAAATTTAATCTTAAAGACCCAAGAGATTTAGATGCAGCCTTTAGATTGGTATTTAGTGGAGGTTGGACACACTCAAGCACAGGAGTTACACCTAATGGAACTAATGGATATGCAGATACTAAACTAAGTCCATCTGGTGTGTTAACATTAAATAATACTCATATATCTTTGTATTCAAGGACAAATAATGCAGTAGCTGGTGCTGATTTTGCAAATGCAGAAAGTGGTGGTAGAACAATGGGATTTAATATAAAATGGTCTGATAACAATGGTTATTATGATATGTACAATCAAAGCACAAATAGAATTACATATTCTATGGCTTCAACTAATTCAACTGGATTATTTGTAAATAATAGAACTTCAAATGTAGTACATAATATATGGAGAAATGGAGGTAAATTATCTACAAATACAAACACACAAAGTGGGACTTTAACAACTTTAAATTTATTTATAGCTGCTCAAAATGCTTCTGCTGGTATTGCTTATTATACAAATAGAAATTATTCATTTGCTTCAATAGGAGATG
>Ga0315900_10008063_pt1 | contig 13643 bp, 17 predicted proteins | sample LakEriMetagenome_FD_203521 | JGI IMG/M metagenome (GOLD analysis project Ga0315900, IMG submission 203521) | Freshwater fungal communities from buoy surface, Lake Erie, Ohio, United States - Buoy 12 MA114 | ecosystem: Environmental > Aquatic > Freshwater > Lake > Lake biofilm | place: USA: Lake...
ACCACAAAAAGTTGCGTATTGTTTTGCCTCCCACGCGTCCCATGCGCCAATGTGTAAGACACCCTTTGGTTTAAATCCTAAATTATGAAACAATCCATGAGGGTTCCCAAAATTTGCAATACCTACCATGTTAGGGTCATTATCGTGTCCAAGACCCCAAAACGCTCCAAATAAACTCATTATTGATATTTTACGTATTCTTTTACCTCTCTTATTTCTGAGTCGGTAATTGCATTAATTTCATTCTTTAATCTGAATCTTTCATCGTTTGTGAAGTATACTTTTCTTGCAAAATCTATAAACTCACCCTCGAATCTTTTTTCAGTCTCAATGACTCTTAATCGGTCCTCTACATCCCATAACTTTTCATTGATATCACACAACTGATGATACAACGCCTCAATATCAGGACTGTCTAAATAAACCGATGACAAATTATATAATAATTCGAATTCTTTATTTACTAAAACCAACTTTTCCTCGTTGGTAATTTTTGTTTTTTTTACTTGAAGTATCGATAATTTATCGATTAGTTCTCCAACACTAACTGGTACGTAAATCATTTTATATAAGTTAAATCTTTATCAAACATGTGTTCCACTTGGTGAAAACTTGGGGGATTATGTCTTGAATAAACTGTTACGTTTTTTAGACCTAATTTACTTATGATATACAATATCGAAGTTTCTACCGTGTAGATATGTTTGGCTTTAAGTAGTAGTCCAATCCAATCAAAAAGATTGTCCCAACCAAGATATGTCATCTCTATCGAGTTTTCATATTCACCCATATGTGAACAAGGTTTAGAATCTGGTGGAGAACCAAACATTCTGTTGACAAACACAAACTCTCTATCGTCCGCATTAAAGTGGTCAATTAATTTTTGTTCTCTTTCTAAATTTCTTTTGAATGTAAAGTGTTCAACCCAATCACTAAAATCCATGTCCAATAATTTATATTTGGCATGCATTACAGGACCATTATAGTGTCTATCAAAATGTTGTATTGGTAGATAAACATCATTCACATTAATCATCATAGGTTTGGAATACCCTTCCATGTAGATATTTCTGTGAGGGAAATCGGCATTTTCATTTACAAAGATTAAGTTATCAATTTTGATATAATCTTTAATGAATTCAAACTGAGAGATTACTGGCCATATCACGGTGTATCCCCTCGATATATAATCCTTTGCGATTTTTTGTGTGAAGAAAATATCACCAATACCAGCAGGTTGTCTTATCAAACAAATTTTAGACATATTCTTTTAAATAGTTTTCGAAAATCCAATCATCTAACACACTAAACTTTTGAACTCTATCGTAGTTGTCTTTGATTGCCTCCATTTTTGATTGGTACAACTCTTCAGTTAATGTGTTTACATCAAAAGTACCATCAAAAAAGATTATCCCATCAGGGTTAAAATATTCTACAACTTTTTTTGTGCCCATGTAAATTGGTATGGTACCCGTTGCAAAACAATCCAATATTTTTTCGGTGAAATAAGTGTCATATGTATCATTTTCAACACAGAATGAGAAACGATAATCTTTAAGACCAATTTCTTTATTTGGTATTTCTTTAATACCTCTACCAAAAACATCAATCTTATCTTGATTCTGCATTGCAAAATCATATCTAATTTCGTGTTGACGGGTCCATCTTTTATTTGATGTAATCATAGACGCCATCTTAGTTTTTGGATGAATACCAAATTCTTTGATATAACTTCCATACGCTGGTGTCCATTTGAACTTAGAATGTAAAGAAATTAATTCATCGTTATGTGTCCATATTTGTTCATAAGTGTTTAGAACCGCGTCTAAATTACTTTTGACGTTGTCTACCGCACCACCGTCAAACTTGCGAGATTCAATAATCCATAGAAACTTTTTTAATCTCCCTCTATCACCCTTGTGGTCCTCAATACCTTTGAATAGGTCATTATCCAAATAAACCGATATTGGGTTGTCATAACTATTAAAACACCATTCAACTAATTTTGGAGCTTTATTTGCGGTTGAACCTTTGTCATGAGCAAAGTTTCTTGACAACATGTTTAATTTAACCATCCGTCTTCGTATTTTACTTCAAGCACGGTCCAGTATGGCTCATAAATGTCTTTATAATTTTTTGGACCTCTTGGTCCAAACCAAATTGAAGGCGCTACTATTTTTTTATTAGGGTTTTTGTTTAGGAAACTAGCCCACCATGAAAATGTAGAATTAACAATGATGTTATTTTTACACAACGACATTAACCACATTTCTCTATAATCCTCGTCGTCTACGTATGTAACATCATTAAATTTTAGATTATCTTTTACCCACTTCTTGTCATCACTAAAAACAAATACGTGGGAAAATTTTCCAACTTCTTTAACGGCTCTCTCGATGTACTTTTCAGTTGCAATCGGATGGATATCAGGATTCATAAAACAATCACCTCTTCTGATGTGTACAGATAATGTATTTTCTTGTTTCAATTCGGGATGTTTTTCCATCATCTCGTTTATAAATTCTTCTGTTGGTGAAAATATCTCTCTGATTCTTTCGTCGTACCCCAAAAAGTTTTTTGAGCTTTGAAAGTACCCGTCAAAAACGGTATTACCTTCTTTAACAAAAACATCGGTATATTCCCAAGGACCTTCACTAACTTTTTCAAATCCTTCGATACTCTCAACAAATTTCATGTTTCTGAAAATGTTGTTAAGATAGTTTTCGGTCTGTCTACCTTGCATTGGGGTCCACGACTTTGGTACGAACACCGTTTCTCTATTATGACTTATCCCTTGTGCAATTGCGTGAGCCGCTTGAAAAATTTGATTTCCCAAACCACCCATTAAATTACATGAAATTAAGTTGCTCATCTAATTAACTTATTTAATTTTGTTTTATTTCTTATTATGTTCGCGCATCTTTCCTGTTCTTGATGACCCCCACCTGTGGCACTACCTGGTTTGTGGTCATTGTAAGGTGATTCTGCATTATAAACATAATACAATTCAGGTAAGAATCTATAATTCTCTTCACCTGCTAATTCCAAAAGTGAAAAAGTATAAGCAACGTCAGCTGCGGATTTGAAGAATTCTCCGTTGTCATCCCTTAAATAATCCTTTGGAATTGATTTCCATAAGAATGTTTTCCAAGTTCTTAGATGGGAAAATCTAAATGCGTCTCTACGGACTGTATTGGGGTTACATTTTTGTGAGAACCCTGGGTCACCGTTTGTATACATAAAAGACCCGTTGGTCAACCAAACTTTTTTGTCAGAATAAACTTTACGAATATCGCCAACAACGTTTGGGTTGAGTAAAAAATCATCACCGTCTAATTCAATTACAATATCTTCATCATCAAATGTTGTAATTAAATCATCTAAATTTTTTAGTTTAAATTTTTTTTCTTGATTTATAATCAAATTGAATCTTTCGTCTCCTTCAATTAAAGACTTTATAATTTCTACAGTTGTATCAGTTGACATGTCGTCAATGAGGTAAACTTTGAAATCTGTATCTTTTTGGGATTTTAAAGTTCTTATACAGTTCTTAATATATTTTTCTGCGTTCCAAACGCAAACCACAAATTTTATCATTGTAAATTTATAACAAAACCTTCAGGTGTTGTACCTGGTTTATAAAATTTCAACCGACCATTATACTGTTCACTCAAGTCAGAAAGTTGTTTGGTCACGGCATCGATTTCAATTACATTCAAGTAATATCCTTCTTCTAACAAATCTAAACACAATTTGAACTGTTGGGATTCTTCAAGAATATCTGTACCTCTTTTGTATGTAACATAATTCATAACAAAAGGGATACTTTTATCAGGGTTTTGTTTGATAAAAAGGTTTTTCAAAAATGAGGCATGTTCATTGTTGAATTCATCCACAGTTAACGGAAGGTTTAATTCCATACCGAGTTCTTTTGCGTAATGGCCAAGTGCTCTGTTGTCTCTTGGTAAACAAGGTCCACCAAAACCGAATCCATATTTCATATATTTTTTTCCAACTCTTGTGTCACCACCAATTGCGTTCAAAACTAAATCAATTTCATTAGAAAGATTTGATTTGGTTAAAATATCACCCATCATGTTGGCATAACTAATTTTTGTTGTCAGAAAACAATTGATACCAATTTTTGTAATCTCGGCAGATTTAAAAGACATAATATGTGCATTCACAGGCGTTGTTTGAATTTTACCATAAATTCCAATTAAATCGTTTGCCAACTCCTGATACTCAGTCCCAATCAAAACTATATCAGATTCCTCAAGACCTCTAACAATCTCTCCTTGAGCAATAAACTCAGGATTATATGCAACCTGAATGCTGAACATGTCAAGCTTCTTCTGAATTTGTTCAACATCACCAGGGTTGGTTGTACAACCTACAATAAACTTTTTACCAAATACTGGTATTTCTAATCTTGATGCTTCGTAAAAATCATTTGCCACCTCAAAAACTGCTGATGTATCATAACTTCCATCTGTTGTTGATGGAGTTGCCACAAAGGTGAATATAATATCACAACTTTGAATAATTTCGATGTTACTTGTTGTTGCACTGAATTCATGAACCTCAAATAACATTTTCTGAATAAGGGGTTCGTTAGTGTTACAAATTCCTAAATTCAAGTTGTTTACGTAATCTTCTCTTTTATCTGAAACCACAACAGAATATCCAGCTTTTTCACAAAGGAGTGCGAATGTCAATCCTAATCTACCTGCCCCAATAACTCCTATTTTCATATAATTTCGTTTTCTTTTAAATCGAAAATTGGTATTGAAACCATTTTATGTTTATTTTTTTCGTTGAAATTCAAATAAGTTTCAACAATATTATATTCTTTTTTACTATATGATAACTTGTCTACACCATACTCCATAGCCCATTCTAACTCTTCGTAAGTTGCACCTATTTGAGTTTCATCAACTCGGTTGTCATCCCATAAACCATCAGTTGGTTCTGCGTTGATTATTTCTTCACAGACACCTAAATGACGACCAAGATTTCTGACCTCTGTTTTGTATAGGTCCGCAATTGGAGATATGTCCACACCTCCATCACCATACTTGGTGAAAAAACCAACACCAAAGTCTTCAACTTTATTTCCAGTACCAACAACAATACCACCTACAGAAGTTGCTATTTGGTACAATGTTATCATCCTCAATCTTGATTTTGTATTTGCAAATCCTAACTCAGAATTGTAAAGGTGTTTAAAAACAGGATGGGATACAAATTCTTCATAGGTATTGGATAAATCAATGTGAAGTCCAACAACATTTTCTTTGTATTTTGAAGATATCTCAGCAATGTGTTTTTCTGATAATTCAGTGTTTCTCGGTGTTGAATTTAATGGCATTCCTACAACTATAGTGGGTATACCTGTTTCGGCACACAAAGTTGAAACAACCGCAGAATCAATTCCACCTGAAACCCCAACAACTAATGTTTTGATATTGTTTTCTTCAACGTAGTTTTTTATCCAAGTTTGGATTTGATTTGATAAATTTTCATAATCAATAATTCGATTCATTATAAAACTTTTTTATACTCTTCTTTTATTTGTGATGCAACATTTGACGCGTAATATTTTTCAACATCAGACGGTGGGTCAAATTTTTCTTTAGATAGTATGAACCCACCTGAATCTACTTTATAAATCCAACTTGGTTTACCACACATCCATCCCTCGATAGTTGTTCGTCCTAATTGAATACCCGCGGTCTCAGAACACTTTTGAACATATGGTTCAACATTCCACGTTGGCGGTAAATGCTTAACATGTAAGTTGGTTAAAATTTGCGGTAAATAATTAGATTTGTCTTCACCAACTAACCACAATTCTTTGTTGTTTTCACTTGTATAATCAATCAAGTCCATTATTGTTTCTTTTCGTAGATAATCAATTGTTCCAACAAATAACACGTAATTTTCTTCTTTAACCGTTTTTGGTTTGAACTTATCGTTGTCGATAGGGTTATATATAACTTCAACCATGTCTTCATCAATGTCAAATTTACTTACAATATGTTCCTTGATTTCTGGTCTGATTGCAATGTATTTTTTAATTGATTCATGTTTTATTGGGTCTTCTAATTCAATAACCTCGGAGTGAATAGAATAAACCTTATCTATTTCAGGGTAAAACTGAATCATTCTTTCGGCAACTGGTTTGTGTTGCATATGAATTATATCATAGTTAACATCTGAAACACGATACATCACATTTGGTTGTGATGGTTGAAATCCCTTTTCGTTTGTAAATCCCCACTGTCCATCTCCTAATTTAAACCCTGGTGACTGTTCAAAAGAAAGACATTTAATTCCTATTCTTTTTGCCATATCAGTCAATGGACCACCTATTTGAGATAGAACTGTTACATCACAATTTTGTTTGATTAATGATTTGGCTAATTCGTAAACATATAATTCAGAACCAGTAAATGTTCTGAAAAACAAACAACTTATTAAGACCTTAATTTTTCTTTGATTATTGAAAGGAAGTTTTAAGGGTAAATTAGACTTGTATTTTTCTTCAAAAAGTTTTCTGTTTTCTTCCCATTGTTCGTTAGTCTGACCTATAGATTTATGCGTAATTCTTATGTTAGTTATAACACCAACTTTAACACCTTCTAAATGGTTTTCAAAACAAAAAGGGATATCATAAAAATGGAATCCCTTAAATTCTTCATTAAATGTTTTTTTAATTCTTTTTTTGTGGATAGCAATAAAAAGCCCGTCTACAATAACCGTTTCTAATATTGAATTCCCAACTGAGTCAGCATATCTAGATTCCCATTTTTTTCCACCGTTTTCATGGTTCACAATACCAACCATTTTTTTTCTATCTTGCCACCACATTCCTGTAGAAGGCATCGAGGTTGTACCCGCCATTCCTATAATTCCATATTCGGTTTTTTCAAAATGTTTTAAAAGTTTACTATACCATGAGGAGGTATCAAAATAAATGTCGTCATGACAAAGAACAACAATGTCAGTTTTTGCTTCAGACAAAATTTCATTATAAACTTGAGACAATGATTTATCTCCGTTATTAATTTTTTCAATAACTTCAAGTTTCTTATAACCCGAACTTTTTTTAAGGTACTCAATAAACTCAGGTTTACTTTCTCTTGTAGAATATCCAACTGTAATCATTATTTTATTCTTTTTTTCTTTGCTTTTTTAATAATTTCGTGTGGTGATAAATCAGGTTCTTCTTTTGTAATTTGTATGCAATCCAAAATGAATTCAGCTAATTGGTTCTTTTTTTCCGCCTTTTTGATTAACTCAATTAGAGTATCAAGGTTTTCATAATATTTCCCCATACTTTTTATTTTTAGATTCCTGTACTTCCAAATCCGTTGTCACCTCTTTCTTTATCCTCAACTTTTTCAAGTAACTCTAATGAAACATATTTTCCATTAACAACAGGACAAAGAACTGCTTGTGCAATTTTCATCCCTTTTGATATTGTTACTGTTTCATTGTTAGTGTTGAAAACAATAACTTTGATTTCACCAACATATCCTGAATCTACAGTGCCAGGTGTGTTCAATACGGTAATTCCTTGGTTTAATGCAAGTCCACTTTTAGGTCTTACTTGTATTTCATACTCGTCGGGAATAGATAATTTTAAACCTGTAGGAATCAACGCTCTACCGAATGGGGGTAGATTATATTCAATTGTAGAATATAAATCAAAACCAGAGTCTGACGGGTAAGCGTAAGTAGGAAACTTTGCATCATCATGAACTAACTCAACACCAACGGTTTTGGTTTTAATCATTTTCATATGACCTTCATTCATTTCATCAACAGACATTCCCAATAAGTCTTCTAATTCGGACATGTATTCTTCATCGGGTTCGATACCCGCATCTTGTTTAATTTTATTAAATGTTTCTTGTATTTCTGACCAAATCTCAGGGTCAATACCTTCGGGTAAATGTTGCATTATACTAAATTTGTAATTTTTTTTATGACATCGATTAAAACTAAAACATCTTTTTCACAGTATTCAACAATACCTTTAATGTCTTTTTTAACCCAATATGCCTCGTGAACTTTATTTCCTGTCACTTCCATGTTTTTTGATGATTCGACACCCATGCAAACACACATTAGCTCGAGAGATGCGATGGAACCGTATCCTCCGTATTGCCAAAGTTCTTTGGTATCCAAAGCTTTAATTTCCCAAGGTTTTGTATCATGACCTGGTAATATCTTTGGGGGGAGTAATCCGTTCATAATCATTCTTTTAGCCAACATGGGGATGTCAAATCCTTTTACATTGTGACCACATAAGAAAAATCCTAACTCACCAACTCTTCTGAGTAATTTTTGAACCTCAAGTAAAAGTTTTTTCTCATCGGTATCACTAAATGATTGTATTTTGGTTTCACCTTTTTCTGTTACAAAGGCAACACTAATACATGCAATTTTTGCAAACTCAGGTACTAAGGCCGCTCTGTTTACAAACATCTGTTCAACACCTTTATCAGCGTCTTCAGGAAATCTTTTTTGAAACCAATCAAAATAATTTCTAAACTGAAATGCTAATTCAGGTCTATTTTTTTCTAATGATTCCCATTCAGGTTGGATACCAACGGTTTCAATATCAAGGAACAATAATTTAGTAAGTGGGATGTTTATCATATGATTGATTTATAAAATTCTGCTCTTGTTTTTGTTACGACATTTAAATCGTATTTGTCTTTAACGGTTTCATATAATCTTTCACCCATATCTTTAACAAGATTTGGATTCTTGATTAATTTCTCAATGTATTTTGCCCAATCACTGTGGTTTCTAACTTCTTTAACTAACATTGCGTTTCCGTCAACAAAGTTACCATTATCTAAACAATGTTTCAAATCTATTGTGTATGGTCCAATTTCAGAAGCAATTAATGCTTTTTTATAAAATCCCGCCTCAATAACTTTAAGTTGAGATTTCATTCTATTGAACATAGTGTTTTTAATTGGTGCCAAAGATACGTCAAATTTTGAATAATTCTTCGCATATGAAGTAACTGGTTTTGTCCAAACCCTCAAATATGATTCATTCATTTCATTAGGGTATGATTCCTGATTATACTTCAATAAGTGTTTTTTATAATCTTCAGAAATAATTGAAAAGTTTTGTGTGAATATTTTTTCATATTGCGCCCACACGGTTTCAGGTGGTAATATGTTTCTCTTGGTTTGTTCCCCCGTCTGTGCATTTATTTCTGTTACAGTTCCTCTCGTGTCAAAACCACAAAGTACGTATTGAACCTTATCTTTGTGTGTTGATAGTTTAGAAAATCCGCTATCTAACAGTTGAATATCGTGTAAGTGAGATGACCCACCTAACCAACCAATTCTAAGTCTATCAGAATCTTCAGTTGGTTCTTTGAACTGTGACTCGTTTGGATTAATTGCGTTAGGGAATACAACAACATTTTTATTTGCCTTTTTTATTTCATCGGCAAATAGTGTTGTAGTTGTTGTTACGTATTTTGAAACCTTTAAGTTTGCAACGATTTTTTCGTTAATCTTGTTAACACGAATAATATCATGAATAGGATGTTCTTTACCTGGCATCCAATAATCATCAATATCGCAAACGGTAATAACTCCTAAGGAATTAAGCATTTGAATTAATCGGTGAGCCTTTTCAAAATCAGGACCGATACTTCTGTGGTAGGCAACAATTTGATATTGTGTCCAAAAGTTAACATCGTCGTATGGTGGTTCATACACAATATCAACGTGAAAATCTTCTGGGTATTGATTTTGTAAGAAAATGTGAGGGTCAACAGACCTGAATTTACCAACTCCCGACCTGTCGGATGGTACAACTAAAACTTTGATTTTTGACATAAATTAAGATATATACCTCAAAATATAAGGTTTTATGTCAAATAAGAAAAGGGGTTAGGACAACTTTTTAATTTTGGTTACCTTACCTTCAAAAATATGTTTACCAACTTTAAAACTGAACAACTCGTTAGTTTTTTCTGATGATTCAGCAATTAGTCCGTTTTCTTTAAGGGCTTTATTAACAGCCTCGTTAATCATTTTTTGTAAAACTTTATAATCTAAATTACCTGATGGTTGAGTTTGAGTTTGTTGTTTTGGTTTTGCCGAATCAGGAACGTATTGACCTGAATTCTCTTTCATTAATCTTGAAGCTCTTTCAATCAAATCATTAGAGAGAGTTGGGTTTGATTGTTGAGGTTGAGCAATCGGGTGCTCCATCATTAATTTTTTTATTTCATCAGGAAGTTTTGAATTTTTGATGGCATCTACAGTAGGTACTCCAACTGGTTTGGTATTAACCTTTGGTAGTTCAGACAAATATGGTTGATTCATTGGGGCCTGCGGAGATTCTTGTAAAAATTCTTGTGGTATATTGTATTTCACTTGAGGCATATCAAACTCCTGTAAAGAAGTTGGAGGTAAACCTTGGTTCATTGAGTTTGTACTTTTATTAAACTTCGGGCTGTCCATAATAGCTTTAGACGCCACTAATCTACTCATTAAATCGTTTTCGTTCATGTTGACTTTTTTTACTGTTGTGGTTCGTTAGTTGGTTCGGTTGGTTGTTCAGGTTGAGGTTGTGGTGTAGGTGTGTTGTCAAACTTTGCGTTTATTATAACACTAACCATACTCTTGTCACCGTTAAAATTATAACCAGGTCTTGGGGTATTGTAAACTTCACCCGTTGGTTTTAAAGATAAGATTTTATCTAATCTGAAAATTCTCCAACCTGGTAATGGTTGCTCTCCTGTATAAGCGGTGTGAGACGAACCTTCCTCATCCCACGCTCTAAGAATTTTGTTACCTGCCTTACTTGTTCCTAAACACACAGGTTCAACTTGTCTAATACCTCTACCACCAGGTTCATCACCATCATAGTAGATAACCACCTTCTGTCTTTTTTTGATTGCGTCAACAACGCTATCGACAGAGGCGATTTCACAAATTAATCCTTTTAGTGCGTTTTGTAATTTCATTAAAAGTTAGGGTAAGTTTTTGAAGAGTTGTACTTGTTGATTTTTATCTCATTTTTTCTTTCCACGACATCATCAATTGTTCCAGCGTTCACGTTATAAACATCTAAGAATGTTCCAGTACCTCTACCCATAGAATCACCATCGGCAACGGCATCTCTGTTCACAGATGAATATTCATTACCAACTGCATTATAGTCGTTCTTAGGGATTAGTTTAGCTCTTTCCGCATCTGCGATTGCAGTCAATGCGTTTGGTTCGTTTTGAGATAAGTCGATTGTAATTTCGTTTGCCATAATTATAATTTTCTCATTATTTCGTTTATTCTTTCAACACTTTCATTCACCGATTCTGTAAAACTTGTTATCGGACTTGACGAGTGTCTTTGGGATTGTCTAACATTATTGAAGTTTTTCTTTTCATGAGGTTTTAAAAATTGATTCATCATACCAGCATCCATTTTATTTTTCTTGGTCATTTTGGTGTAATCCCTCATTTTTCTCAATTCATTGTTTACCCAATTTTTCATTTCAGCACCACCATTAAGTATGAACGGAGCTTCATTTTGGTTACCAGTAAAATTGTCAAAAAAGTTTTTTATCCTTTTTAATTGTTTATATTCAATATAGTTTTTTCCTTGTAATTCTTGGTTTCTATTATATCCTTCGGTATTTTCATCTGCACCCTTAACTTTGTGGAAACACACTCTCATGTGGTCCCTCATCGTATCAGGAAATTCAATTTCACCTTTTGCCGAATTATATAAATCCTTATTCACCTTGTATTAATTTGATTAGGTCTTTTTTTGAAACACCTTGTTTTTCCGCCTGTTTGATTAATGACTTGATGTTTTTCTTTATAAGAGTTGGAAGTTCTTCAGTTTCTTTTTTGTTGATGTCTGCAGAATCAGAACTTTTCTTTTTAGCCAACATGTCCTCAACAACTTTGATTGCTTTTTGTTTTTGGATTTCAGATAAAGTCGCTCTTGTTATAAAGTTAGGGTCTCTGTAATATTTTGATTTCTTATCTTTCTTACCTGAAGGGTCTTTACCTTGTTGTTTTGTTCTCTCCTTTGCTTCATCTGGTTCCATACCCATTTTCTTAACCAAATACTTAAATGTATCTTTACCATCCATTTCTTCAGTCTCTTCATATCCGAATGCTCCTGACATATCAATTTCTTTAACCTCACTTTCTCCATAATATGTTCTATATCCACGAGAAATTGGGTCGTTAGTAATCCTTGCAGCAGAAACAGTTTGGTCCATAGTTTTTCTTGGGTGTAATCTTGGGTCCAAGATAGGAATTTTAGAATTTGCCATTGCACCATCGGCATTTACTAACTCTTCAATATCGGTCTTCAGAGTTTTTGTATCTTTGATTTTCTTTTCTTTGGCAATTTTTTTTAGGTGTTTTTTCACTTTTTCTCCCTTTTCTTTTGAGAAGTGAACTACCTCATCTTTCTTGCGTGCTTCGGTCAAAGTATTCTCCACAGAGAAATACAACGAATATTTATTTCCTTTATCTCTCATAAGGAAATAATACGGTGATGAAAAAAATTCAGTGTCTATTGAAATCATCGCTTCTTTTTAATCTATAAATACTATGACACAAGGTATTTATCATTAGTTTATGGCATATCAAAATATTAATCAGTATAATTTTAGACGTTGGGGGATTAGACCTGTCAATGAAATTACGGATATATGCTTGGCGTCAGACGAGAAAGACTACGACCAAGAGGTTATTTTTTCTCCACTTTTGATAGGTGAGGAAGATGGTAATCGAATGCCGTTCAAGTTTGATATTAATAGTAGTGGTACTACGATAAGCCAAAGAGGTCCTCGTACTTTTGACAATGATACTATTGTATCTGAAAACTATTGGAATCCTGATGACATTGACCCAAATTTCTGTCCCAAAACCGCGGACCTTTGTGACGTTGGTTTAACAGGAATCGATAATGGTCTTGTTAAGGAAATGTCAGGTGAGACAATTCAAATCACTACAGGACTTTACACTTCAAACACAGACAAATATAGTAGATACAAATATGATAGGAGAATGAAACTTCACCCTATCACAGGTTTTACTACAACACAGAATAGATTGTGGAATGATGACTCGTATGATTATAATTTAAACTATGCAACAGACGGAGGAAGTGTCGGATATTTTGCAAGATTAAATGGTGGATTCTTCCAAGGATTCTACAAAATCCCTGGATATGATTATCAAGTTTTCCCTCAAAGACCTTCGTTAGGGTGGACCGCGGAGTTCATGTTAAGATATAGATGGACAGGAAATACTGATGTAGGTCTAAACAATAGATACCCTGACAATAAAGGTACGTTTTTCTACATGGGGGCCAGAGCTGAAAACAAATTCTACCACTATGCCGATGGACATCCAAAAGGAGATACAGGTTACACAAGAGTTACCTCAGGTTTAACTTGTATGCACACTTGCGGTTGTGCAAGTTCTGCAAACACTGCGTCAACTTGTCTACATGTTTACCAAATATCAGGAGGAACATCAACTAATTGTAATTGTGGATGTCCATGTAGTTGTACCGTTAACGCCAAGTACGATGAAAAAGACCCACTATATGATGGGGTGTCAAATGGTCTAT
>Ga0315900_10008066_pt1 | contig 13640 bp, 12 predicted proteins | sample LakEriMetagenome_FD_203521 | JGI IMG/M metagenome (GOLD analysis project Ga0315900, IMG submission 203521) | Freshwater fungal communities from buoy surface, Lake Erie, Ohio, United States - Buoy 12 MA114 | ecosystem: Environmental > Aquatic > Freshwater > Lake > Lake biofilm | place: USA: Lake...
TAGATGTAAACGAAGCCTTAATTACCAAGCTAGATTTACAAATAGAAAAGGCAATAGAAAAATATCAAGTAGAATTAGATTTGCTTCAAACAATTGATGGCATTGGTAAAGATAGTGCGATAGCTATTATAAGTGAAATAGGGGTTGATATGAAACAATTCCCAAACGAGCATCACTTATCAAGTTGGAGTGGAGTAAGCCCTGGTAATAATGAGAGTGGCGGTAAAAAAAAAGCACAAGAACCATCCACGGCAACAAACACTTACAAGCAACCTTAACACAAAGCGCATGGGGAGCCACTCGAAAAAAAGAGGGTTACTTCAAACAAAAGTATCAAAAACTATTAGTGCGTAAAGGAGCTAAAAAAGCAATTGTTGCCATCAGTCACAAACTTATTATTGCAGCGTATCAAGTACTAAACAAAAAAGAAGCGTATAAAACGCCATTGCTGGATAATAAAAAGCATGAAGAAAAACGCAAAGCAAAATCAGTTCAAAAATATTTAGTAGAACTAAGTAAACTAGGTTTTACAGTACGTTTAACACCAGTAAGCTAACAGAATTTAAAAACCAAAAGCTCGACTTTTTTCTGGGACTATTATAAAGCCTGTATATGAAATTGAGCTCACAATAGGTTAAGCACAAACACTTGTAGCAAAGCAAACGTAGTAATACACTCGCAGTGAGTTTATCGAACTGAAGCCGAAGCACGAATATGAAAATTTACAATCTCTTAACCTGTTTTAAAAACAAGATATAAAAACTATTAAATAAACTTAAAAATTAAATAACAAAACACATATGAAACCTATTAGCAAATATTCAAAAACATAAGGAATTCAAAAACATGTGATTTATCTTAAACAATAAATTGCAATTGAAAATAAAGCAAAAATCTTTACTACTCGAAATAAATCCTAGTAAGTAAATTTTTGGCTAGAATTTTAATTAGTTGGGGTTTGCGCAGCTGCTGACCCAACTGCTTGTTTTTGTTGAGGAGCAGCGGGTGCACTAGGAGCAACAGGTGCACTCTGAGCCATTTCTTTTGTGCTTGAAGCTTCATCAGCAGGTTCTGTCGTATCCGCTTGCTTAGGGGATGATAACAAACTAAATACCAATAATAAAATGGCTAAGGTCCATGTGGCCTTTTCTATGAAATCTGTACCGCGCCTTGCGCCCATAATTTGATTGGCTGCTGAAAAATTACTAGATATTCCACCACCTTTTGAGTTTTGAACTAACACCACTAGAATAAGTAATACACATACTACTATAATGGCTATGGTTAATATTGCTTGCATAATATAATTGTTTATTTATTTCTCAAATTTTGAATTAGGGTTGCAAAGTAAGTACTTTTTTGTGGAAATTTCAAACTTAATATTTCATAAGCCCGAATAGCTTTATTTAAATTTCCTTGTAAAGCATAAATTTTTGCGAGGGTTTCCGTTACCAGATGTTCATTTTCTAATAAACTTTGCTTTGCTTCAATGTTTGCGGCAAAAAATTTGTTATTTCCAAGTTTCAGTTTTCCTGGGTCGGATTCTATGATTTTGTCAATGATTTGTTTTTTTTGATCAAAACTTGATGACTTTCCCTCTATCTTTTCTTTTAATTTAGGCTCAATTTTTTGAATTGTATGCGATTCTTTTTGGATTTTATGAAGCCAATCCGTAAAGGATAGTGGCTGTTTATCTTCGGGTTTATTGTATTCTGGTGTTTTTAAAATATCTGATTCTACATAAGATTGAATGACTCCTCTGCTAATTTCTTGCTCGATATTTTTATTTAATTTATCAATATCAAATTGTTTTGAGGATTCTGTGTATTTTTCTTTTTCCTCTATTACTTTTTCTTCCTTCTGTTTTTCATTTTTATCTTTATTTTCAGAATCAATCGCATTAACATAAATAACTTTTATTTCGTTTAAAGTCGACGTTGTATTTGATATTATTTTTTCTTCTTTTTCAGTATTTATTGGCGCTAGGGGTTCTGTATTTATTGAAGTATCAACATCAGATTTAAGTTTATGATCACTTGAGGATTCAATGACAAATTCAGCTGCATGATTATAAAGTAAGTCATGCAAAATAATGCGACTGCGAGCAACAATTGCTGCTTTACGGAGTTGTTTTGAAAAATTTAGTGAGTTCTGTTTTTGCAACCCTTTTGTATACAATAAATGCGCAGATTCAAAAAAAGGAAATTCTTTGACAACATCTTCCAATATTTTTGTATTGCCATCATTCAGTAATGATGGGGTTTTTAATAGGTCAAAAAAATGTTCTTTTAACATCACCAATTATTAAATGCTCTATTGAAAATATCTTCGGTCAATTGTCTGTTTATTTCTAATAACAACTTATCCTCTTCAGCCGATAACGATGACGAACTTTTATAATCAGCAAAACGCGAAAAAGTTTGTTCAAAGTTTTTTGCAACATCAAATTTATTAAGATACTTCACGTTTACTGTAATGGTTAAACGGTTAAGAGCAGATTGATCGGTGCTTTGAATAGCAACAGGTACAATGTTATAATCTGTAATTGATCCTTCAAATTGCAAATCGCCATTTTGCTTCATGAGTGCTAAATTTGTTTGCGTAGAAACCACATCTCTTAATTTTTCAGTAAATTTTTGACTAATTGAAGGGCCGCCAAGAGTTGAATTATTTGCGAAGAAAGCAACTGAAACTGTTTTTGCTTCAGGAGGAATAGTAGCTCCATTTAAAGAATACTTAATTTTACAATGCGATAAAACCATTGCAAAAAATAAATACAAAAATATCTGGAATCTTTTTTTCAATTTAACTAAAAACAAATTTAACTATTTTTCATCGTCCTCTGTTATTTCAAAAAGAACAAAAGAGCAAGAAATTATATCTATTAGGTTCTTGTGCCAAAAATTTTACTTCCCACTCTAACAAGTGTTGAACCTTCTTTGATTGCAATTTCATAATCAGAGCTCATCCCGATACTTAAAATTGGGAAATTGGAAAATTTATTTTTAAAATTATTAATGCTCCTAAATTCATTTTTAATTTCTTCAACATCATTTGTATTTGAAGCCATTGCCATAAAACCTTTTATTGAAACGTTTTTTAATTCAAGGTACTCTTTTGAATTTAATAAATTTTCGGCTTCACTAAAACTTAAACCAAATTTTGTTTCTTCTTTTGCAATGTATAACTGGAGTAAACAATTTATCACTCTGGCATTTTTGATGGCCTCTTTGTTTATTTCCTTTAATAATTTTAAACTGTCCACACCATGAATCAAATATACATACGGTGCAATGTACTTTACTTTATTGCTTTGTAAGTGTCCGATATAATGCCATCTGATGTCTTTTGGAAGCACTTCGTTTTTGTCAAATAATTCTTGAACATAATTTTCGCCAAAATCTCTTTGCCCTGCTTCATAGGCCTCAAGTATCAGATGAGTTGATTTTGTTTTAGAAACAGCAACTAAGGTTACTTCTTTAGGCAATTCTGCTTTAATCTGTTTAATTTTTTCTGAAATTGACACGTTTGCTTTTTAAAATATAAGTTGAAAAAATTATTCTTCGAGGCTATATATTATTAAGCCAAGGCGCATTTTTGGTTCTATCCAAGTTGATTTTGGAGGCATGATGTTGTTTGTATCTGCAATCCACTTTAAATGTTTAATGGTTACTGGGAACAAACCAAATGCTACTGAAGCTTTCCCTTCATCAACTTGTTTTTTTAATGCTTCACTCCCCAACACCCCAGGCACAAAACCAATGCGCTTATCCGTTTTTAAATCATGGATATTAAAAATGGGTGATAAGATGTATCTATTCAAAATTTCTGGGTCGAGACTTTCAATGGGATCATTTGCATTAAAAATTTGATTTTTAGCAGTTAATAAATACCATTTATTTTCTAAGTACATCGAAAACTGTTTTTCTTTACTTGGTTTAAAAACTGATTCATTGATTTCGGTAACGATAAAATTTGTTTTTAATTGATTTAACAATTCGTTTTTATTTAATCCATTTAAATCTTTTACAACTCTGTTATATTCGAAAATTTTCAATTTGTTTTCAGGAAAAAATATTCCCAAGTAATAATTAAATGCTTCCTTGCCTGAATAATTTATGAATCGGCTACGTTTCAATTTTCCTAATAAAGAAGAAGAAGCCGAACGGTGGTGTCCATCTGCAATATAAATATTTGGGATGGATTTAAATCTTTCGGAAATCGTATCGATTATTTTTTTTTCATTAATAATCCAAACCGTATGACGAACTTTATCTGTGGTTGTAAAATCATAATCCGTTTGCTTTTTAGAAACTTCATAAGAAACTCGGTCAATCTCAATGTCATTTGGATATGAAAATAAAACTGGCTCGGCATTAAAATCGCAAACCTCCAAATAGTCTTTCAGTTTTTCTTCTCTCTCGGTAATGGTTTGTTCATGAATTTTTATAACACCATTTATATAATCATCAATACTGGTACAGGCAATGATTCCTAAATATTCGTTTGTTTCTTTTATTTGCCTATAAAGGTAATAACTAGGTTTTTCATCTTGGATAAGAATTTTTTTTAGAACGAGTTGTTTAAAATGATTTTTCACTTTTTTTAACCTTTCAAGCGAACCTGGTTTTGTTTTTACACCGTCTTCAAAATCAGGATTAATCACATGCAAAAACGAAAAAGGATTACCTAATAATTTTTGTTTTAATTCAACAGAGTTATAAGAATCTAAAGAGCGGGCAGCAACGAGGTGTACTTTATCATTTTCAGGACGTATAGCCTTGAAAGGTATTATTTGAGCCATATATTAATTTAAAAAGAAATCACTAAATATAAATAATTTTAGCAGGAAATCATTTAAAAATGATAGCTTGATGAATATTTAAAGGCTGGGATTTGGTTAAGGCATCATTTATTCCAAATGTATTTGAAAAAACGGCTTAGCTGATTATCATTTTTTTGAAACGAATTTTTGACCCTTCGCTTTCATCTATAAATTCGATACTTACAACAATTTTTTTTGAAACATGAAAGTATTTCGACAATCCATCTCATTCACACACAAAAATAAAAAAAGATAAAAAATTTATTTACTTGGCGTCCAATTGATTAATCATTCTTGGTTAGGTAAAAACAGCTTTAATTCATAATTTAGATAAAATAATTAAAAATCAACCCAACCTTTTTTAATTGATATGCGTTAGGTGTTATAATGAGATTATAGAATGAATATTCAGCCGAAACTGATAAAGGAGTGTATTGCCCAGAATCGAAGGTCTGAATATGAATTGTATAAACTCACTTATAGTTATTTAATGAGCATCAGTATACGATACACCAAAAATCAAGATTTAGCTAAGGAATACCTTAATATTAGTTTTTTGAAAATTTTAAATAATTTAAAAACATATAAAGAAGAAATTCCTTTTAAAGCATGGATTAGAAAGATATTGATTAATACGCTTATTGACGAATACAGAAAACAGAAAAAATTATCTGAAGTAATTGATTATACTGAAAAAAATTATGATAGTACAGATTTTACGGAATTAAACTCAGCATTAGAACACCTCAACACCAAAGATATTTATAAAGAAATAGCAAAACTTCCTCCAGTAACAAAGCAGGTTTTCAATTTATTTGTCATTGATGGATACACACATAAAGAAATTGCACAATTGTTAAACATTGAAGAAGGTACATCTAAGTGGCATCTGAATGCTGGCCGAACGAAACTTAAAATAGCATTAGAAAAAGAAATTAATTTATATAAGGTTGAAGCACAATGACAGAAATGGATGATTTTGAAAAAATATTGAAAAAGAAACTTGAAGAAACCGAGTTTCCTTTTGATGAATCAAACTGGAAAAAAGCCAGAATAATGATTGACGCCTCTCGTGGAAACAAAAGCGGTGCTGCGTTTTATACATTAGGAATCATTGGCTTCCTTGCCACCATTGGCATTATTTATTTTTCTTTTGATTTATCAACCAATAAATCAGCAAAGAATTTAATAGCAAATAACAATGAGTCGAATTTAATCGTGAAGGAAATTTCTCAAAAAGAATTAATCACAAAAAACGTAGATTCAAAAATAAATGAATTGATAAGTAAAGAAAATTCTAATTTGCGTTTGGAGACAAAAAATACCACAGGCAAAACAAGCGCTTCATTAAATCAAACTCATGCGATTGAAAATACAAGCTTAAATAAAATCAAGCAAGCAATCGTAAAGAAGAAATACTCAGAAAATGGATTAGCTAAAATAGCAGATGAAGAAAAACCTGAAGTAAATAAAAATTTACTGCCTAATTCTCACGCAGAAATTTTAATTGGTGATGCGAGCAACACGAGCAATGAGGAATTAAGTACAACAATTAATAGCACAACAACAACTGCTTCTACTACCAATGATTCTGTTTACTTTCTAAAAACCATTGCTATTGCCACAACTCTTGTAAACCCAGTTGATTCTGCACCCTTCCAACCTATATTTTTAGTACAAAAAGGAATCCCAACATCTTTAGATTCTTTGTATAAAATTAAACACAAAGCAAGTATCCTGTATGCCGAGGTTGGATTTTCTTATTTATTTGGTTGGAACTCTTTATTGAAACATGAAGCAGATGGGTTTAATTTTTTAGCTGGATTTAATTATCGATACTATTTTCACAACAATTTATCATTGGGATTGGGAATACAATACACAACCATTAGCAATCTTTCTCAAAGTACATTTACAGTAGCAAGAACAAGCTATGATTTTGGCATAGAAAAAGAAATTACTTCCATAAAATACTTGCAATTGCACTACGTAAACGTGCCATTTAAATTTGGATACAACATCGGAAAAAACAACATCATAGGTGCTGGCGTTAATTTTTCAGTATTATTAACTGATGAATCGCGTTATCAGGTTTATAATGCGAAAAATGCAGAAATTGCCAATAAGAAAAGCAATGGCTATTTAACTGGGTTTAATCCTTATGACATGCAAGTTTCTATTTTTTATCATAGGCAATTAATAAAGGGATTCAGCATTAACACTGAATTTGGTTTTGGGTTAATTGATGTGAAAGATAATGCCCATTTCAAAAACACCATTTTCGAAAGAAATATGGGATGTAAATTATCATTGTGCTACAACTTATTTAAAAATTAAATATCTAACATGACAAAAATTAAGCCCTTATTTATTTTAATAGTGTATTCATGTTTGTTGACATGTTGTAAAAAAAAGGAATTACCAGAAAATGTCGATTTAAATTCCCCACAATTTGGTTTCACTGGCACCATAAATGGAACCACGATTAATCTTAAAGCAGGAATTGATGATTATTATATGTATTCAAATTATACACAAGACAATAATGGCGTATATCATTTTTTGGGAAATTTAAAAAAAGCAGATTGCGTCAATTGCCCTAACAGTATTGCTATAGAAATCAACGATCATAAAGTGAGTGCTTTAAATGGAATATCTGGAGCGGACTCAGCTTTTTCTTTCAAATACTACCCCATCATGTCAGGCAACCCAATACCAATTCTTTTTAAGGCTTCATTCTATTCTAGTTTTAATAAACTTGCAAAAAGTTATTTATGGGATTTTGGTGATGGAAAAAGTTCCAAATCACAAAACCCTAACCATGTTTTTAAAGGAGCTGGTAAATACAATGTATGTTTGACCGCTGTAGATACTCTTGACTGTGGTAATTCCATTTGTAACACTCAGATTATTGGAAATATAGGCCCAGTTTGCAATGCATCAATAACTTTTAGCCTAGGAACAGTCCAAACTAACACTATAAATTTGGCATTAAGCTCAATCATTGGGTTGCCACCTTATCAATTTCAATGGGATTTTGGAGATGGAAATAAATCCACCTTACCTACGCCTTTTCATGTATATGCACAGCATGGCCGTTATCCGGTTTCATTACAAGTAGTAGACGGAAAAAAAGATACTGCAAATGCTAATTATAATTATGTAACCCGCTTTGAGGGACCTTGTACCGTCAATTATTTCATGACGAGCTTAAATGCGATTACCAATCCATTTGCTTTATCCAACATCACTATTAAATGGACTGATGGGGAAGGAAAAGTTTTTTCTTCTAACGATTTGCTGCAATCTTCTCAACCCTCTTCCAGTTATTTTAAACTATTAAAGTCAGAAGATTATCAAAATAACGTTAATGGACAAAAAACAAAAAAATTAACCATTCAATTTAGTTGCACAGTGTTTAATGGGACTAGCAGTTTATTGATTGAAAATGCGCAAGCTATTATTGCTGTGGGTTATAAATAATTTTAATTCCTACCCAACCTTTTATTAAATCCTTGCGTACAGTTTGTAAAAAGGCGGACATAAGCTTTTTATGCTAAAAGTTTATATTAAAAAATTGTTTTATGAGGATTTGACAATTATTTTTTTTCCGCTCTTTTGTTGGTTCATAGTGGTAAAAAAATCCGGTTTTGTTTAGCCGGATTTTTTTAAAGCATATTTTATAAAATATTTTTATTCAGACCCAACCTTATGATAAAATCATGCGTAAGGTCAGTAAATAGAATAATAATTTAATTCATCAACCTAACAATTAAAACCAAAAAAAATGAAAAAACATCAAATTTTAGCAGGCTCATTAGCCTTTTTATTGCAAATGGCTAGCATGGCCCAGAGTCCTTTTTTAGTAAAGGATATTAATATCACTAGTGCAGGTTCGAATACTAGTAACGGAGTTGTTTTAGCAGGTTTTTCTTACTTTTCTGCCGATGATGGCATCAATGGAACTGAACTTTGGAGAACTGATGGAACGCCTGGAGGCACAACACTGGTTAAAGATATTAACCCTGGAGGCTCTGATTCCTATCCCTATGGCTTTACAGTGTTAGGATCATCTTTGTATTTTATCGCAAATGATGGCTCGAATGGAACTGAACTTTGGAAAACGGATGGTACTTCAGCAGGCACAGTGCGTGTTGCAGATATTAACACGGTAACGCCAACCGCCAGTTCTTTTCCAAATAACTTGACAGTTTTAGGATCAAATTTATATTTTAGCGCAAATGATGGCATCAATGGAACGGAACTTTGGAAAACAGATGGCACCACCGCAAATACTGTGCTTTTGCTAAATATTAATACAGGAACTCTGAGTTCATTTCCTTCTGGCTTAACAGTTTTAGGTTCAAATTTATATTTTAGTGCAACCACCGCTGCAGCTGGAAATGAACTTTGGGCAACAGATGGCACTGGCGCAGGAACTCAACTTGTAAGTAATATTAATCCTGGTGCAAGTAGTTCAGGGCCAAACGGCTTTGTAGCGTTAGGTTCATTCTTGTATTTTACTGCAAATAATGGTACAAATGGAACTGAACTTTGGAAAACAAATGGTACAGGTTTAGGAACTTTTCTTTTAAAAGATATTTCCAGTGGAGCCACGGGTTCTAACCCCTCTAACTATAGAGTTTTAGGTACAAATTTATATTTTAGTGCAAATGATGGGACAAATGGAACTGAATTATGGAAAACAGATGGCACATCAGGAGGTACAGTGCGTGTTGCAGATATTAACACGGTAACGCCAACCGCCGGTTCTTCTCCAAATAACTTGACAGTTTTAGGATCAAATTTATATTTTAGCGCAAATGATGGCATCAATGGAACGGAACTTTGGAAAACAGATGGCACCACCGCAAATACTGTGCTTTTGCTAAATATTAATACAGGAACTCTGAGTTCATTTCCTTCTGGCTTAACAGTTTTAGGCACTAACATTTATTTTAGAGCAGACGATGGCATCAATGGAGCTGAACTTTGGAAAACAGATGGTACAGGGGTAGGAACTACGCTTTTAAAAGATATCTATTCTGGATCCGCTGCTTCAAGTCCATATAACTTTACAGTTTTTGGTACTAATATTTATTTTACTGCCGATAATGGTATAAATGGTTATGAACTATTTAAAACAGATGGTACCCCAGCAGGAACTAATCTATTGAAAGACATTAACAATGGAACCAATGCTTCCTCTTTTAATAATTTAAGTGTTCAAGCAGGTGGTAAATTATTTTTGGCGGCCGATGATGGGATTAATGGTTATGAACTTTGGAAAACCGACGGGACTGGATCAGGAAGCTCACTTGTAAAAGACATTAATCCAGGTTTGGGAAATGGCTTATTCTCCTTGCAATATGCTGCTTTAAATGGCACCCAAATTGTTTTTGCTTCAGACGATGGCGTAAACGGCACAGAACTTTGGATTAGCGATGGAACAAGTGCTAGCACAAATCTTGTTAAAAACATCAATCCAACAGCAGCCACAGGATCTTTTCCAAATCAATTTTTTTCTTTTGGAGGCTTCGTGTATTTTAGTGCAAATGATGGGACAAATGGAACTGAATTATGGAAAACAGATGGCACATCAGGAGGTACAGTACTTGTAAAAGACATTTATACTGGAGTCAATGCTTCAGGTCCAAGTAATTTTACAATATTAGGTTCAACTTTATATTTTAGTGCAACAACAGCTGCTAATGGAGCTGAACTTTGGCAAACAGATGGAACCCTAGCAGGTACTGTACTTGTAAAAGATATTTCCAGTGGAGCCACGGGTTCTAACCCCTCTAACTTTAGAGTTTTAGGTACAAATTTATATTTTAGTGCAAATGATGGCAGTGGAGCTGAACTTTGGAAAACGGATGGGACAGGGCCAGGAACTATGCAGGTAAAAAACATTAATACTACATCTGGTACGGCTAGCTCTAACCCAGGTGGCTTAACAGCGTTAGGGACTAATATTTATTTTAGCGCAAATGATGGCATCAATGGAACGGAACTTTGGAAAACGGATGGTTCGGCTGTTGGCACAGTGCGTGTTGCAGATATCAACACTGTAACGGCCACTGCTAGTTCATTTCCTCAAAACTTAACTGTTTTAGGCACTAATATTTATTTTAGTGCAGACGATGGCATCAATGGAACTGAACTTTGGAAAACAGATGGAACTACTGCATCATTAGTAAAAGATATTTACACTGGCTCTGGTAACAGCTCATATCCACAAAATTTTATAGGGGTTGGTACTAATATTTATTTTGCTGCAACTGATGCCACAAATGGAAATGAACTTTGGCGTTCAGATGGCACAAGTGCTGGTACAACACTTGTTGGAGATATTTTTCCAGGGACTGGTGGTTCATTTCCCACTCTACCAAGCATATTAGGATCAAGCATTTATTTTACGGCTGATAATGGATTTTTGGGAAAAGAAGTTTGGGGCCTTACGCCTTTAATTCCCAGCCCAGAAATACAAGTCCTTGATGGCGCAGAAGATATCACCGATGGGGGCAATTATGATTTTGGTTCAACACTTGTAGGTTCGCCACTTGTCAAAACTTTTACCATTAAAAATAATGGCACAGCAGACTTAAGTCTTGGCGCTTTATCAGCATTACCAACAGGCTTTACTTTAGTTGGAGCTTTTCCAACAGCCAATATACCAGCAGCGGGATCTACAACGTTTCAAGTTCAGTTAGATGGCGGTACTCTTGGAAATTATTCAGGTAGCGTGAGTTTTGTTAATAATGATGGAGATGAAAATCCATTTAACTTTAATATTACAGGCACTGTAACATCTACGGCTTCACCTGAAATCCAGGTTTTACAATCTTCGGATATTGCTGATGGTTCTGCTTATAGTTTTGGAAGCACGCCTCAAGGCACGCCTATTATTAAAACCTTCACCATTAAAAACTTAGGCACGGCACCCCTTACATTGGGAGCTTTATCAACCTTACCAACAGGCTTTACTTTGCTTGGAAGCTTTCCAACTTCCAGTATTGCTGCGGGTGGAGGAACAATTACTTTTAGTGTTCAGCTAAATGCGACAGCAGTAGGAACATACTCTGGAAGCTTAAGTTTTGTAAATGGAGACAGTGATGAAAATCCTTTTGATATTGCTATCAGTGGAACGGTTGTAACTCCAACTTCAATCATTGAGATCAATTCAGTTAAAGAATTACAAGTGTATCCAAATCCAGCAAATAATCAAGTTACCATTTCAAGTAGCACTTCATTAAGCAATGCATCTATCACGCTGCTTGATGTCACAGGCAAAGTTTTGTTCAAGAAAAATAATCTTGAAGGTCAACATCAAACGATCGACATAAGTCAATTTAGTTCAGGAATCTATTTTGTTGAATTAATAAATCAAAACGGTAATATTAGTAGAACCAAGTTGATTAAAGAATAAATTGCTTAATTAAATAAAACGCACTCAAAGATATCTTCTTTGAGTGCGTTTTTTTATATATTAAGTAACCAAATAAAACTAATTGGCATAATACATCACGTTTGAATGTTAATTACCCAAATGCCTGATACATTTCCAAATAATTAAGAGATCTTTTTCAATTTTATAATCTTTTGCATATTGCAAATGAATAAGTTTCGTTTTGTTTAATTGATTTTTTCTCAGCATCACAGGAGATAATATGGAACGCTTTATTTCTGGGAGTGATTTATAGAGGGTTTTTCCGTAGCCAACCCATGAGTAAAATCCAAATAAAACATTAAAAGAATTTACAAAAAAATAGGATTTATTATGTTGAATAAAAAATAAAACAGGGCTGAGAGAAATAATTAATAAAGAAATACCAATGTCTAAAAGCCTTTTATTGCGTTTATTATTTGGTTTTGAAATACTATCAACATCAATCATATATAAATCGCCAGCAGTATCAACATGATTGCTTCCAATAATGGATAGGCTTTCAGGGGGAGCAATTTTAAAATCGATGCCACTCGAAACCAACGTGAGCATGTGATTAATAATGATTTGTGAACTTAAATCTTTAGCACAAAAAATAATTTCATTTATTTGATGAACTTTAATTATTTCATCGATTTGATTTAAGTTACCAATAAAATTAGAATGCCTGAGTGTATTATTTTCAGTAGTTACAAATCCAACAAAAGATAATTTTATTTGAGTTTGGTTTAATAAAATAGAAACTCGTTTAAACTCTGCTTCTTCTCCGATGATAGCGATGCGTTTTTCATTATCTTTATTTAAAGTGTAATTTTTAAAATTGATGACATGCAAAAGCAAACGAATCCCGATAACGCAAATTAAAGCACTTAAAGTTGTTTATTGTATAAATCTCGAGCTAGTGTTGTTTCTTCTATTATTTTTTTAAAGTCGTTGTATGATATTTGAAGAAGTTCTGCTTGTTCAGTTGCTTCTATAAATTCATTGGTAGGGGTCTGTGAAATGAAAGAGTGTATAGTAGTAATAAATTGGTTTTCAAGAGCAATACATCTTGTTGCTTCTTGTCCATCGTCATCAATAAAGTATGCCCGAACAGAACCCTTGCAAACGAAATATGTATATCGACAAGTATCTCCTTTTGAAATTAGGGTTTCGTTTTTTTTGACGCTTTTTTCTTTAAAAGCAGATACAACTTGTTCTATTTCGGTTGTTGTTGTCTGAAAGTTGTTAGCAAAATATGTCTTTAATTGTTCTGTCATTTTTAATTGTATGATGTCGTTCTACTATAACTAACGTTTCCTAACATACTGATTTACAGTTGCAAGTTAAGGTCATTAGTTGTTATATCAAATTTAGAAATTAATCGTT
>Ga0315900_10008067_pt1 | contig 13639 bp, 12 predicted proteins | sample LakEriMetagenome_FD_203521 | JGI IMG/M metagenome (GOLD analysis project Ga0315900, IMG submission 203521) | Freshwater fungal communities from buoy surface, Lake Erie, Ohio, United States - Buoy 12 MA114 | ecosystem: Environmental > Aquatic > Freshwater > Lake > Lake biofilm | place: USA: Lake...
GGGCAAACCGGCCCGCCCTCGAAGGTGTCAGTTCGTCGCCAGCAACTGGACGTCGAACACGAGCGTGGAGTTCGGCGGGATGTTCGGCGGGCTGCCCGCCGCGCCGTAGGCGAGGTTCGCCGGGATGATGAGCTGCCGGCGGCCGCCGACCCGCATCGACGCCAAGCCCTCGGTCCAGCCGGCGATCACCTGGTTGAGATTGAACTGGGTGCCGTTGTTGCCGTCGAACCGCGTGCCGTTCAGCAGCCTGCCCTCGTAGTTGACCGTCACCCGTGCGGTCGATGATGACGGCCGGGCCCCCGTGCCGACCACGAGGTCGCGATACTGCAGACCGCTGGCCGTGGTGACGATGGCCGGGTTCGAAGCCGCGCCGGCCGCGTCCACGCGGCCCGCGAGCGGCGTCAGGCTGCCGAGCGCGAGACCCGCGGCCGAGAACCGGCGTACGGCCTCGCCGGCCTGGGCGACGAGGAACTCGTCGGCGCGACCGTCGCCGTCGGTATCGGTGGCCGTGGTGACCGTCGGCTCGGTGCCACGACCGGCGAACGCGGTGAATGCGGCGAGGCGGGCGTTCGCCGCGGAACCGACGCGGCCGTCATACACCTCCACCCGTCCGCCGCCCCGCCGGCCGGCCGAGACGATGACGTCCGGCACGGAATCGAGGTTCACGCGGGCCGCCGCCACGGACACGCCGCCGAGCGCCGTCGGCGTGAACGGCCGGATCGTGTCGATCACGGGCGCCGCCGGTGCGGAGAGGTCACGCACCTGCACCTCGGCTGCGACCGTCGGCCCGCTGCCGATCAGCAGCTCCGCCCGACCGTCGGGCACCGTGGCATCGACGGTCGTGCCGCCGGCGAACGTGCCGAGGTCGGCGAAGGCGACGGTCGCGCCGCCGAGATAGGTCGCCGCGAACGGCCGGATCACGCGATACGCGGCATTCGCCACCGGATCGGCGCCGGCCTGCCCGCGGAACACGCGGACCTCGCCGTCACCGCTGGCCTTGGCCGCCACGAAGTCGAGCCTGCCGTCACCGTCCGCGTCGCCGACGTCGATGTTCAAGCCGCCGCGCCAGGCGGCGCCGAAGGGCAGCGCACGGTACTGTGGCAACTCGGCGCCGTCGAGGGTGAAGACGCGAATCTCACCGGTTCGGCCCCGGCCCGCCGCCGTGACGATCTCGGGCCGGCCGTTGCCGTCCACGTCGGCCAGCACCGTCTGCACGCCCCCGCGGAAGCCCGGCTCATAAGCGAAGAACCGCGCCCGCTCCACACCGGTGGCCGGATCGACCACGCGGACCGCCGAGGTGCTCGCCGCCCCGCTGTCGTCAGTCACGACCAGCGGCCGAGCGACGAACTGGAGCGTCTCGCTGGCGGCGTTATTGGCGGTGTTGGTGTCGCCGGCCACGGACACGCTCGCGGTCGACGTGAGCGGGCCGCTCGCAGCGGTGCCGATCGTCGACACGACGGTGAACGTGGCGGTTCCGCCGGCGGGCAGCGTCACGGTGCCCGCGACGTTGCCGGCGCCGACCGCGGGCCCCGAGCCACCGGCCGAATAGGCGGCCGTCCACGTGCTGCGCGTGATCTGGCTGGCGAGCGCGGTGGACACGGCCGCCCCCGTCGCCGTGGAACTGCCGGAATTGACCACCGTCACCGTGTAGGTGACCTGGCTGCCGGGCATGTACCACACGTGCGCGGAGTCGATGGCGACACCGAGATCGGCCGCCAGCAGCGTGCGGGTTTCGAGGAGCTCATGCCCCGCCCCCAGGCCCAATCGCTCCCAGGAACCGAGGGCGCGGCCGCGCCGCGGCGGCTTTCGGCCGCGGCGAATCGGCCTGGGATGTGAGTCTGACGGCTGGGCAAAAGGCATCGTGGGTCGCTCCGGGGGACGGAGGCTATACGATGAACGGTAGTTCGCGGTTCGCCGCAGGTCCATTTTTCGGCTGAAAACGTGCCGGCTGTGCAGGGAAACGCCGTCGCCCCCGTCCAGCCGGTCCTGCAGGGAGAGCCCTGGTGACGAACAAGGCCAAAACCCGCACGCGACGGCCGCGAACGCCCCCGGCGAGTTCCACGCCGGCAGACCCGCCGGCGCTGGAACGCTTTCGGGCGTGGTTCGCCGCCCGGGGCTGGGAGGTGTTTCCGTTTCAGGAGCAGGTGTGGCGGGCAGCCGCCGCCGGCACCAGCGGCGTCCTCCACGCGCCGACCGGGACGGGCAAAACGCTCGCCGCCTGGCTCGGCGCGGTCGCCCGGGCGGAGACAGTGGCCGCTCCCGGGGATCCGCGGCGTGGTCCGCTGGTGGTGTGGGTCACGCCGCTCAAGGCCCTCGCCGCCGACACGGCGTTGGCCCTCGAGGATCCGCTCCGCGGCGTGGGCCGCGTGGTGCCGGGCTGGAGCGTGGGGGTGCGCACCGGCGACTCATCGGCGGCCGACCGGCGCCGACTGCGGGCCCGGTGGCCCACGGCGCTCGTCACCACGCCCGAGTCGATCTCGATCCTGCTCTCGCTCGACGACGCCCACGAGATCTTCGCCGACCTGCAGACGGTGGTCGTCGACGAGTGGCACGAACTCCTCTCCACGAAGCGCGGCGTGCAGACGGAACTCGCGCTGGCCCGGCTGCGATCGCTGCGGCCGGAGATGGTGTCGTGGGGCCTGTCGGCCACGCTCGCCAATCTCGACGATGCCGTCGCGGCGCTCGTCGGCCCGCCCCGCGCGGCCGCCGCCCGCCTCGTCTCGGCCCGCGTGCCGCGGACCCTGGAGATCGAGACGCTGATCCCCGATCGCATGGAGCGGTTCCCGTGGGCCGGCCACATGGGGATGCGGCTCCTGCCGCAGGTCGTGGCGACCGTCGAGCGGGCCGCGACCACGCTCGTGTTCACGAACACCCGCTCCCAGGCCGAGCGCTGGTTCGAGGCGATCGCGGCGGCCCGGCCCGACTGGCGGAAGGCGATCGCCCTGCACCATGGCTCGGTGGACCGCGACCTGCGGACCAAGGCCGAAGCGGGCCTCCGCGCCGGAAAACTGAAATGCGTCGTCGCCACGTCGAGCCTCGACCTGGGCGTCGACTTCGGCCCGGTCGAGCAGGTCCTGCAGATCGGCAGCCCGAAGGGGATCGCCCGGCTCCTGCAGCGGGCCGGCCGCAGCGGCCATGCCCCCGGCGCCGTCGGCCGGCTGGTGTGCGTGCCGACGCATGCGCTGGAACTCATCGAGTGTGCCGCCGCGCGGCGGGCCGCCGAGGCGGGCACGGTCGAGGCCCGCCCGCCACTCACCGCCGCACTCGACTGCCTCGCCCAGCACCTCGTCACGGTGGCCTGCAGCGGCGGCTTCCGCGAGGCCGAGCTCCGCGCGGAGGTCCAGGGCACGCGGGCCTTCGCCAACCTCGACGACGCCTCCTGGCGGTGGGCGCTCGACTTCGCGGCCCGCGGCGGGCCGGCGCTGGCCGCCTATCCCGATTACGCCCGGATCAAGGAACGCTTCGGCCGCTGGTACGTCGCCAGCCAGGCGATCGCCCGGCGGCACCGGATGGCGATCGGCACGATCGCCGGCGACGCGACGGTGGAGGTGAAGTGGGTGCGCGGCGGTCGGCTCGGCACGGTGGAGGAGTCGTTCGTCTCGCGGCTCAAGGAAGGGGATCGCTTCCTGTTCGCCGGCCGGCCGCTGGTGCTGTTTCGGTGCGACGGCCTCACCGCCTGGGTGAAGCGGGCGCGGACCGCCGCGCCCCTGCAGGTGCCGCGTTGGAACGGCGGGCGGATGCCGCTCTCCACGCTGCTCTCGTCGGCGGTGCTGGACCTCGTGGCCGGAGCGACCGCACCCGGCGGCGGGCGGCATGCGCCGCGGGAAGTGGCCGCCGTGCTGCCGCTGCTCGGCGTGCAGGCGAAGTGGAGCCGGCTGCCCGACGCCGACACGCTGCTCGTGGAGCGGTGGCAGGGGCGTGACGGGCTGCACTTCTTCGTCTTCCCCTTCGCGGGGCGGCTCGTGCACGAGGGGCTGGCGGCGCTCGTGGCCTGGCGTATCGCCCGCAGCCGCCCGGCCACGCTGACGATGGCGGTCAACGACTGGGGCTTCGAACTGGCGGGCCGCGATGCCTTCGCGGCCGACCCGCGGGCCTGGCGGCGGCTGCTCTCCCCCGCGAACCTCCTCGATGACCTGCTCGCCTGCATGAACGGCACGGAGATGGCACGGCGGCACTTCCGCGAGATCGCCCGCGTGGCCGGGCTCGTGCAGGGTGGCCGGCGCAGCGACCGGCAGACGCAGGCCTCGGCCGGGCTGATCTTCGACGTGCTCGCCGAGCACGACGCCGACAACATGCTCCTCGCCCAGGCCCGCCGCGAGGTGCTGGAGCGGCAGTTCGAGTTTCGCCGGCTGCACGATACGCTCGAGGCCCTGGCGACGCGGGACATCCGCATCGTGGAGACGCCCCGGCTTTCGCCGCTGGCGTTTCCGATCTGGGCGGAGTTCGTCCAGTCGCGGCTGACGACGAAGGACTGGCTCACCCAGATCGCCGACATGGCCCGCGACCTGGAGCAGGCGGCCGACGGCTGACCGCGGCCGCTTCACGGAGGATTCCCATGCAAATCGCCGTCGCCACGCCGCCGGACGCCGGCCGCACGGAGGCCGACGTGGTTCTCCTGCCGGGCCGTGCCGCCTTTCTGCCCGCGTCCGCCACGCTCCTTGTCGCCGACCTGCACCTCGGCAAGGCGGCGACCTTTCGCAAGGCCGGCATCCCCGTGCCCGAGGGCTCGTCCCAGGCCGACCTCGCCCGGCTCGCGCGGCTCGTCCACGAAACCGCCGCCCGGCGGCTCGTGATCGTGGGCGATCTGTTCCACGCGAAGAGCGGCTGCACGGATCGCGTGTTCGCCGAGTTCACCGCGACGCGGCGGCAGTTCACCGCGACGGAGGTGCTGCTCGTGATCGGCAACCACGACCGCACGCTCGGGAAGGTGCCGGCGACGCTCGGCATCGACGCCTGCCTGCCGCATCTGGCGGATGGCGCGTGGCACTTCGTGCACGAGCCGTCCGCGCCGCTGGCCGGCTCCGCCCACACCGGCTTCACGATCTCGGGCCACCTGCATCCCACGGTCTCGCTCCGCTCCCCCGGCGGCGAACGGATCGCCGACCGCTGTTTCGTGGCCGAAGCCACCACGCTCGTGCTGCCCGCCTTCGGGTCGTTCACCGGCGGCCACCGCGTGACGCCCGTCCCGGGCCTGCGGCTGTGGATCGCCCGCGACGACGGCGTCGTCGAGGTCACCTGCCTCGCCACGCTGGCGCGGCGAGGCTGAACCGCTGTCCTCAGTCATCGCCTGCGATGCCGGGCCATTCGTTCAAGAAGCCCTCGGGGATCACGAACTGATCGGTGTCGCTGCCATCCGGCTCGGGGATGAATTCCAGCCTCTTTATCCGCGGAATCTCGATGTCGACCTTCTCGAACAGGGCAGACAGCGTCTTGCGAGAGAGTTTTTTGAGGTTGGGAAGCGACAGCGGGCCATGTCGAGTGGCGAGGGCTTGAGCGATGACGACGGAATCGGGGGAGTCCAAGGTGGTGACGCACGGAAGATAGCCGGTCCAATGCTCGGCGGCAGCGATCGCCTTCGCTGCATCGGCGGAGAGCGTGGTCAGGCCGTCGAGACGAAGCGTGCCCCTGTGCTGCGCCAGCGATTTGGCTGCTTCGACAGAGAGCGTGGTGAGGCCGTTGAGGACCAGTTCGCCTTTGTGCTGCTCCAACGCCTTTGCGACCTCGTCGGAGAGCGTGGTCAGGCCGGAAAGCGACAGGATGCCATCGTGCTGCCCCAACGCCGCGGCCGCCTTGTCGGAGAGTGTCGTCAGGCCGTCGAGGGCCAGTAAGACGCCCTTGTGCTGCGCGAGCGCCCGCGCCGCCTCTTCAGAAAGCGTGGTCAGACCCGGGAGGCATAAGAAGTCGTCTCCCCGCTGCTCGAACATCCTTGCCGCCTCGGCAGAAAGCGTCGTCAGCCCATCGAGGAGCAGCACGCCCTCGTGCTCCGCCAAAGCCTTTGACGCGTCATCGGAGAGCGTGGTCAGGCCGCTGAGGGAAAGCACGCCCCTGTGCTGTGCCAGAGCCTTGGCTGCTTCGACGGACAGCATGGTCAGGCCATCGAGGAAAAGCGGGCCTTTGTGATAGCCCGCCAGCGCCTCCGCCAGATCCGCATCGACCGACTTCAGGCCGTTCAAGGGCAAGCATGGGGCCAGCATCCCCTTGGGACGGCCCTTTCTTTCAACTACTACTCTCACCCCACGAAACTCCGTCACCAATCTCCGTGCCTGCTCCGGTGACAGGCTCTCGATCGTGTTCGTGTCCTCGGGAAACTCGTTGGCGGGTGCGAATCCCGGGCCGACAGCATGCCACGTGATGAGCAGGGCCAAGACAACGAGCGAACGTCGCGTGGCGGGCATGGCAGGCTCCAGGAGCGGGGGGAGCGGCGGGGAGCAGGTCGAGACCTAACAGTCCGGGTTGATGAGCAGCGCTTCGAGGCGGCCGATGACTTCGTTCAGCACTTCGTCACGAACCGTCTCGATTTTTCGCACCCGGCGGACCTTCCAGTCCACGGAGCGGACGTGATCGGCAAGAACCACACTCGTGACACCATCGGCCGTGAGTACGGAAACCTCGAAAGGATACCCTTTGGCCTGCCGGGTCGCCGGGCAGATCACGCACAAACTCGTCTTCCGGTTGTATGCCTTCGGACTGATGACAAGGGCCGGCCGATGCCCTGACTGCTCGCGGCCCTGCCGCGGATTGAGGTCAATCCACACGAAATCGCCGCGATCCGGGACATAGCCGGCCATCAATCGATGACCTCCGCTCCCACATCGGGGCCGAAGTCCTCCTCACGATGCAGTTTCGCCGGGGAGCATCCGCGCAACAGTTGCGACAACCGATGGCGTGGACGCGACTTCGGCCGCATCACGATCACGTCGCCCTTGCACTCGAGATCGACCTGCGTGCCCTCACGCATCGCCAGGCTCTCTGCGAGCCGGGCCGGGATGCGGACCGCCAGACTGTTGCCCCACCTTTGGACCGCCGCCATGGGAGTTTCTCCGCCCTCGGGACCGTGTGTATATACTTTGTATATCCACCACGCTGGTACGTCAAGCCGGCATCGACGGTCGGAGACAGCCGCTACAGGGGGCCGCGCTCGGCCGCACGGAAGCCGACGTGCAGCCGATCGAGGAGGTCGCGGGCCGTCATCGAGATCTCGCCCAGGTCGGCCGCCGCGGCGTCTCCGGCCCGACCGTGCACCCACGCACCGAGCCGGGCCGCGTCGAATGGCGGGAGCCCCTGCCCCATCAGCGCCGCGATCACGCCGGCGAGCACGTCCCCCGTGCCGGCCGTGGCCATGCCAGGGTTGCCCGTGTCGTTGCGGGCCTGCCGACCCGGAGCGGCGACAAGCGTACCCGCTCCCTTGAAGACGATGACGGCGTCGATCTCCGCGGCGAGTGCCGCCGCCGTCGCCTCGAGCGCCGGACGATCCGCGTCGGTCACGGCCGCCGGGTCGCGGCCGAGCAGCCGCGCGAGTTCCCCGGCGTGCGGCGTGAGCACCCGCGGGCCCGCGTGGTCGCGGAGGAGGCCGCGGTCGGCGGGGGACAGCGCCCACAGTGCGTCGGCGTCGAAGACCGCGGGTGCGGAGACCTCGCGCCACAGCCGCCGCACGATGTCGCGAACCGCGGCGGTCCGGCCGATGCCCGGTCCGACGACGCCCGCATCGGCCGCCGCGAGCCGCGCGACGAGGGTGTCCTCGGCCGCGGCAGCGAAGCCCCCGGCCTCCGCCGGCAATCCCCGCGTCATCACGCAGGGATCGAACGAAGCCGCGATCGCCGCAACCGAGTCCGGAACCAGCAGTTCCACGAGCCCGGCGCCGCTCTTGAGCGCCGCCATCGCTGCCAGCGCCGGCGCGCCGGCCATGCCCGCCGCACCGCCGATGACGACCACGCGCCCGTGGTCGCGTTTGCTGGTCTGCGGCTTGCGCGGCGACAGCCTGACGAGGTCTTCAGGCGGGGGGGCGGACGGCATGGTCGGGCTTCCGACTCCACAAAAAATGGGCGCCTTCGCAGGGGGAGCCACGAGCACCGGTGCCGTGCGCCCCGCGATGAAACCTGAGTTTACCTTGACTGAAACCGCGCCAGCGGGCTACCTTCCCGCGACTTGGCCGGTTCGCGGCCACGGGTCAGGAGACCATACGTACCGCCATGTGTGCTGCACAGAATCCCGACGACATCTTCGACGTCAAGAAGGTGCGGCGGCTGATCGAGCTCATGAAGGAGCACGACCTCTCGGAACTCGACCTCAAGCAGGCCGACAACCGCGTGCGGATCCGCCGCGGTGGCGAGGTCGTCGCCTACTCCGCCCCCGCCCCGGTCGCCCCCCGGCCGGCTGTGGCGGCAGCCGAGGCGGCCCCGGCCAAGGAATCCGCCGCAGACGCCCGAATGCTCGTCATCAAGAGTCCGATGGTGGGCACCTTCTACCGGGCCTCGGGCCCCGATGCAGCGGCGTTCGTCAAGGTCGGTGACCGGATCGGCCCCGAGAAGACGGTTTGCATCGTGGAGGCCATGAAGGTGTTCAACGAGATCCCCGCCGGCCTGTCGGGCCAGGTGGTGGCGATCCTCGTCGAGAACGGGGCGCCGGTCGAGTTCGGCCAGCCCCTGATCAAGGTCGATCCCGAAGGCTGACCACGCAGCGGCATCCATGTTCAAACGGATCCTGATCGCCAATCGCGGTGAGATCGCCCTGCGCGTGATCCGCGCCTGCCGCGAGCTCGGCGTCGAAACGGTGGCCATCTACAGCGAGGCCGACCGGGGTGCGCCGTATTTGGAACTTGCCGACGAGGCGATCTGCGTCGGTCCGGCCCGGGCCGCCGACAGCTACCTGCGGATCGACCGGGTGATCAGCGCGGCCGAGATCGGCAACGTGCAGGCGATCCACCCGGGCTACGGCTTTCTCTCCGAAAACGCGCACTTCGCCGAGGTCTGCCGCTCCTGCGACATCGGCTTCATCGGCCCCACGCCCGAGGCGATGGAGCGGGTGGGCGACAAGAACTCGGCCCGGGCGCTGGCCCGCGAGGCGGGCGTGCCCACGGTGCCCGGCAGCGAGGGACTGATCGCCAACGAGCAGGAGGCGGTGCGGATCGCCAAGGAGATCGGCTTCCCCGTGCTCCTCAAGGCCACGGCCGGTGGCGGCGGCAAGGGGATGCGGGTGGCGGCCAACGACCTGGCCCTGGCGAGCGCCTGGCAGCAGGCCTCGGCCGAGGCTCAGGCGGCCTTCGGCAACCCCGGCATCTACATCGAGAAATACATCGAGCGGCCCCGGCACGTCGAAATCCAGATCCTCGGCGACCAGCACGGCAACGTGTTCCACCTCTGGGAGCGCGACTGCTCCACCCAGCGGCGGCATCAGAAACTGATCGAGGAGAGCCCCTCGCCCCGGCTGCCCCAGGCGATCCGCCAAAAGATGGCGGAGGCGGCGGTGCGGCTCGCCAAGACGGCCAATTATTTCTCCGCCGGCACGGTCGAGTTCATCGTCGACCAGCAGGACAACTTCTACTTCATCGAGGTCAACGCCCGGATCCAGGTCGAGCATCCCGTGAGCGAAATGGTCACGGGCATCGACCTCCTCAAGGCGCAGATCCGCGTCGCGGCCGGCGAGAAGCTCGACCTGAAGCAGGCCGCCATCGTGCCCCGCGGCCATGCGATCGAGTGCCGGATCAACGCCGAGGATCCCGACGCCAACTTCCGCCCCTGCCCGGGCCGGATCGATCGGATCATCGCCCCCGGCGGGTTCGGCGTCCGCTGGGACTCCCACGCCACCACCGGCTACGTCGTCCCCCCCCACTACGACTCGCTCGTCGGCAAGCTGATCGTCCATCAGCCCACCCGCAAGGACGCGATCGATACCATGATCCGCGCCCTCAAGGAGCTGCGGATCGAGGGCATCAAGACCACCGTCCCGCTGCACCTCAAGGTGCTCTCCAACACCGCCTTCCACGAGGCCCAGGTCGACACCACCTTCGTGGAACGGATGCTGGCGGGGTGAAATCCGCGCCAGTGATTCAACGCAACGTCCCGTGCGCCCAAAAAGGTAGGCGCGGGGGTCGGCGAACGCTCGACGAGCGTGTGGCCGCCGCGGCCACAGCGAGGAGACTTTTGCCGCCCCCGAGCCGGTGAGTTTCTAAACGCTTTCAGCAGGAGTTCCACAGACCCATGCCCGAATCGCTGTCCCGCCCCCCGAAGGCCGCCCACCACTTCCGCCGCGTCGCCATCCTCTTCGCCGGCGGCCCCGCCCCCGGGGCCAACGCCGTGATCTCCACCGCCGCCACCTCCTTCATGCGCGAGGGCACCGAGGTGATCGGCATGAAGCACGGCTACTCGTCGCTCGCCGACTACTCTCCCGCCAGGCCGCTGGCCGAGGGCCGCGACTACATCAAGATCACGCCCGAGTTCCTCAAGCGGACGCGGAGCGGCCAGGGGATCATGATCGGCACGGCCCGCACGAATCCCGGCAAGCACGTCTCCCATCCCAGCCATTTCGACGACGCGGAGCGGGTCGGGCCGCTGAAGAACGTCTACGAGGGCCTGCGGTCGCTCGGCGTCGAGGCCCTGATCTCGATCGGCGGCGACGACACCCTGAAGACGGCCAACAAGTTCAAGCTCTACCAGGACCGGCTGCCGGCGGGGAGCAAGCGGATCCCCGTCGTCCACCTGCCGAAGACGATCGACAACGACTACATGGGGATCGACTTCACGTTCGGCTACTTCACCGCCGTGGACACGCTCGGCGGCGAGATCCGCAACCTCCTCTACGATGCGGAGGCGAGCCGGGCCTACTTCCTCTGCGAGACGATGGGCCGCAGCGCCGGCTGGCTGTCGTACGGCGCCGCGATCGCCGGCGAGGCGAGCCTGGTGATCAGCGTCGAGGACATCCACGGCAAGTTCCGCGGCGAGGAGACGGTCACCGGCCCGAACGGCGAGACGCGGGTCAAGCCGGTGATGAACATCGACGAGGTCGTGGCCCGGATCGTGAAGACGATGCGGGTCCGCGAGGAGCAGGAGGGCAAGCAGTACGGCGTGATCGTGATGGCCGAGGGGCTGGCCGAGTACCTGCCCGCCAAGGCCCTGGAGGGCATCCCGCGGGACGACCACGGCCACATCTCGATCTCGCACGTCCAGCTCGGGCGGATGTTCGCCAAGCTCGTGAGCGACGAGTTCAAGAAGCAGACGGGCCGGTCGCGGAAGGTGGTGGGCCTGCAGCTCGGCTACGAGGCCCGCTGCGCCAAGCCCCATGCCTTCGACGTCATGCTCGGCAGCCAGCTGGGCGTGGGCGGCTACCGGGCGCTCGCCGAGCGCGGCCTCGACGGCGTGATGGTGAGCGTGTCGGGCCAGCTCGACCTCAACTACGTGCCCTTCGAGGAGCTCGTCGACCCCAACACGCTGGTCACCGTGGTCCGGTACGTGGAGCGCGGCAGCGACTTCCACAGTCTCGCCCGGTTCCTCGAGACGTACGTCAACGAGTAGCCGCGGCCGGCGCACGTGCGGCATTCCCTGGCATGACCGCCAGACGGCGACGGCACTGTGGCCGGCCAGTCCCGCGAGTTACGTCATCCAACCGCACTCCGTGCGGGCCCGCAAGAAACGCCCACGCATTCAAACGCCGACCGCCTCTCACCACTTTGGCAACCTCCGCGCATGACCGCGGTCCTGCGACCCGCCGTGATTGGCCTCGACTGGGGCACGTCTTCGCTCCGCGGCTATCTCTTGGCCGCTGACGGGGGCGTCATCGACTCGATCGCCAAGCCGTGGGGCATCCAGCACCTGCCGGCGGGCGGGTTTGCCGGGGCGTTTCACGAGGTCGTGGCGGCCTGGCGTGGCCGCGATCAGGCGGTGACGTCACTCCCTGTGGTTGCCGCGGGCATGGTGGGCAGCCGCCAGGGCTGGCGGGAGGTGCCGTACGTCGACTGCCCCGCCGATGCTGCAGCGATTGCTCGCGGGCTGCTCACCTTCGATTCGGAGGCGGGGCGAATCCATCTCGTGCCGGGCGTGATCCAGCGCGGGCCGCTGCCAAACGTGCTGCGGGGCGAGGAGACGCAGATCGTGGGCTCACTCGCCCGAGAACCGGCCCTCGCCACCGAGTCGCTCGTCGTGCTGCCGGGAACACACTCCAAGTGGGTGCGGGTGCGTGACGGACGGATCACCAGCTTCGACACGTTCATGACCGGCGAACTTTTCGCCCTGCTCCGGCACCACTCGCTGCTCGGCAAGCCGGCACGGGAGGCCGGAGCCGACACGATCAGCGCCGCCGCGACGGCAGCCGCGTTTGCCCGGGGGCTCGCCGTCGCCCGTGAGAGCGGCCCTGAAGGCGTGGCGGGGCGGCTCTTCACGACCCGCAGCCTCTATCTCACGGGCGAACTGCCGCCGGCCGCCGCGCTCGACTACCTCTCCGGACTGCTCGTGGGAGAAGAGATCAGGAGCGCGATCGCGACGCACCGCGGGCAGCCGCTGCCGGCGATCGTGCTGATCGGCGACGACGCGCTCTGCGGACGCTACTCGGAGGCGGTCGCGGCTTTCGGCGTGCCCCAGGCCCGTGTGCTCGGCGACCGTGCGGCTGCGGGCCTCTGGCAGGTTGCCAGGGCGGCGGGGCTGGTGTCTGTTGCTGGCGATTCGCCCCGGAGAGCCTCGCATGGCTGACCAGCGTGCCGCTGATCCCCACTTCACGACGCTGCCCTTGATCGCGATCCTCCGTGGCGTCGTGCCCGACGAGGCCGTCGCCATCGGTCAGGCTCTCATCGATGCGGGCTTCCGGGTGATCGAGGTGCCGCTCAATTCACCGCAGCCGCTCGAGAGCATTCGCCGGCTCGCTGCCGCATTCGGTGATCGAGCCCGAATCGGCGCGGGCACCGTGCTCACCACGCAGCAGGTGCACTCCGTGGCGGCTGCTGGCGGCACGCTCATCGTGTCGCCGAACGCGAACCCCGACGTGATCCGGAGCACGAAGGCCGCCGGCCTCTGGAGCGCACCGGGCGTGGCCACGCCCACCGAGGGCTTTGCGGCGCTCGATGCCGGCGCCGACATGCTCAAGCTCTTTCCCGCCGAGCAGATCGGCCCTGCCGTGGCGAAGGCGTGGCGGGCCGTGTTTCCGCGGGACGTGCCGCTCGTGCCCGTGGGGGGCGTTTCACCGGAGAACATGGCGGCGTTCGTCGCCGCCGGGGCGAACGGCTTCGGGCTCGGCGCAGCGCTCTACAAGCCCGGAATGAGCCCGGCCGACGTCCGCCGGGCCGGCGACGCATTCGTCGCCGCCTATCGCGGCTGCCGGCCAACCTGAGGAGTCTCGGCCATGAAGATCACCAAGCTCACGACCTATATCGTGCCTCCGCGGTGGTGCTTTTTGCAGGTCCAAACCGACGCGGGCATCGTCGGCTGGGGCGAGCCGGTGGTCGAAGGCCGGGCCCAGACCGTGGCCGCGGCGGTGGATGAGCTGGCCGACTATCTGATCGGCAAGGATCCGCGCCAGATCGAGGATCACTGGACCGTCCTCTACCGCGGCGGCTTCTACCGCGGCGGCGCGATCCACATGAGCGCGCTGGCGGGCATCGACCAGGCCCTGTGGGACATCAAGGGCAAGGCGCTCGGCGTGCCGGTGTATGAACTGC
>Ga0315900_10008069_pt1 | contig 13638 bp, 17 predicted proteins | sample LakEriMetagenome_FD_203521 | JGI IMG/M metagenome (GOLD analysis project Ga0315900, IMG submission 203521) | Freshwater fungal communities from buoy surface, Lake Erie, Ohio, United States - Buoy 12 MA114 | ecosystem: Environmental > Aquatic > Freshwater > Lake > Lake biofilm | place: USA: Lake...
TGGTCAAATCCATTTACTTGTAAGTTCCAGATATTAGATTCGTTCATTAAATTCTGTCCGAATCCGTAAATGAAATTCAAGGCGAATATTATTGTAAGGTATAATTTCATTTAATTGTTACTAACGGCTTGCGGCTTGGCGAAGGTGGCGATTTTCAGCACCAAACTTCAATCGAAGCACTAATGTTTGTTTACCCACAAAACTGTCATACGAAGCACTGAACCGCCACTTTTGCCAAACCGCTGTTACCAGCTGGCGTTCTGTCTGTCGTGTCGTGAAAGTCAGGTGTGATAAGGGTTTAGCTGTCATTGGCGGATTTGTGTTTTGGTCTTTATGTGTCGGCTGTGCGGTGGCGGTTTTAAAAATTTTTGAAGGGAAGGAAATTTTAAAAAATAATTTTTCTCGGGTGGGAGAGGTGGAAGCTCTTTTGCAAACTTTGGTCTGCGGGTTGGCTTGTAGCGGTTTGCAAATGTGCTTACACCTGTGCATTGGGCTTGTTGTTTGTTAGTTGATAAATTGCTGCTTTCAACACTTGCCAACAAATTCTTGCTGTATGTTCGTCAGGATTAAATCTTGAACTTACCTGCTCGAAAGGATGAATGTAATTTCTAAAGTCACGCAATGAATGACTGAATTTCTTTACGTCCTCTTTTAAAATTCCTATCTCGTGTGCTGTGTCAATGAAATTGCTAAGTGTCCATTCGTGATATGGTTTCACTTTTCCACTTTGGTCTTTAGGCGATGTTCTTGATTGGTTAAATTCTCTTGGGTGTTTTGAAGCAATTCCTAACAGTATTCCTTCAAGTGAACTGCCTGAAAGAAAAATAACCGACATAGGAGCTTTGGCATTTAAACATTTCTTTATTTCGTCAAAACGAATGTTCAAAGTTTCTGTTATGATGCTGTCCAAGCCTAATTTGTCAAGGGAAATATCGCTAAACTCTTTTTGCAAAAAATCATCTTCTTTTACTTCAACCTTTTCTTCAAATTTTATTTTACCTGCTTTGGCAAATGTTATTTCGGTTTCTTTTCTTAAAACCTGCCATCCATCAAATGCAAGATATTGATTGAAGTCAGAAATGAATTTGTCCAATTCTGCAAAGCGACCAATGAAATTTACAGGTGCAAAAAGTTTACGAATACATTTATCAAGTTCGGGTGTTCCGTTGATTTTCGATAGTTTTTCGTCCGTATAAATCCATCGAGAAGGAAACCCACCACCTCTGTTGTATGTGTCGTTTGCACCTAAACCATTAAAGAAATCAACGAGTTTAGGACCTGAACGATATTCCGTTTCCTCGTTAATTAAGTTTCTCAATTTCTCTAATGTTTTTTGTTGCAACTGCATTGTAAATCACTAAAACGCATTAAACATATCACCCAAATAATGTTTCAAGTTGTATTTCTTTGTTGTATCTAAGGCACGTTCAAGGCAAATGAATTTTTTGGTTGTGTGCTTTTTGAAATACTCTACTGTGTCGGCTTCAATGGTGACATCTAAGCAAATCAACGTTTCCTTTATTCCGTCTTTGGCTAAAAGAATTTCGTTTTTCTTAAACTGTTCTTGCTTTTCGGCTTTGTAGTTTAACTGGAAACCGTTTTTTAATAAAATCTCGGTAAGTAATTCGTTTCTGTTGAATGCCGTTACCAATTGGGCTTCTTTGTCGGCTATGTATTTTTTTAGCGATGCAATATTTTCTTCGTCTGTTTTCTCAACATCAGGAGCCCATTCTACTCTTGGGAAATTTGATTTTACCAATTTGAACACTTTAAAACCTAAACCATTTATTGCATCGTCTTTGTGTCCGTTTGTAAATAGGTCAGGTTGTTTTTTCTTCTTTTCTTCAATGATTGAATTAATAACCCGTTTATTTCTTTCAATTGTAATGTCGCTTATTTTTTTATAACCTGCTTTGTATGCCTCTGTTTTTGTATCTGTTAGTTCAGGGATTTGAACTAAAATATAACGTCTTTCTAAATTGTCTTGTTTGTTAAGTTCAAAAATTGCTTGACCAGTTGAACCGCTACCACCAAAGAAATCTAATATTAAATCATTTTCGTTTGTTACAAATTTAAAAATATGCTTTAAAAAATTTACAGACTTCGGATTATTAAATACCTTGACACCATCGAACAAGGACTTTAATTCCCCTGAAGTTGCTCTATTGTCTTCATAGTAATAGCTTTTTAATCTTTGGGAAACAGTATCAAGTCTTTTCTTTATTTTGGGTATCGTATTTTCATCATCGCCCCATTGAACATCACCTCGTTTTTCTGCTTCTTTAAATGTATCAAAAGGCCATCTATAACCGTATTCCGGCTTTGCACAAACATTCTTTGTAATTGGATGTATGATATCGTAAGTGTAACCACCTGGTTTTGTGTTTGCGGAATTACCTGGATAGTAAACACCTTTTTCGTCAATATAAGAGTAGTGAGCAACGCCTGATAAATCGTTACCATTCGTTTGGGACCTTATCCATTTTCTTAGTTCAGTCTGAATTTTTTCAATATCCTCCTGATACTTTGCTTTTAATTCATCATATTTTTCTTGAATAATTTTGCCTTTATCAGACGGAACTTCCCAAAAATCTTGTTCATTTTTATCTTTTAAATAACACAATACGTATTCGTGTTCTGTTGCAATTTGCGTGGGATTGTTATCTGTCGCTGTTTGCCAAATAATTTGACCGCCAAAATTTTCTTCTCCAAAGACTTCATCACAAAGTTTTCTCAAATGATGAACTTCATTATCATCAATCGAAATAAAAATTACTCCATCAGGTTTTAGCATTGACCTTGCAATTATCAATCGGCTGTATATCATATTGAGCCAATTACTATGGTAGCGACCATCAGTATCAACATTCGTGTCTATTTTAATTCCATTTTCAGTTACACCTGTTTGTTCCCAATATGGCTTTTTTTCTTCGGTAAAGTTGTCGGTATAAACAAAGTCTTTTCCAGTATTATATGGTGGATCAATGTAAATGCACTTAATTTTTTCTCTGTAACTCTCGCTTAGTAATTTTAACACCTCAAGGTTTTCTCCTTCTATTATTAAGTTTTCGCTTTCGTTCGGATTTACGCTTCTTACATCATCATACATCAAAGTGGCATTGCTTGGCGTGTAGGCGTTTCTTTTTGCAGCACTTTTCCCAAACCATCTAAACTCATAGCGTTCAGTTTCTGAGACGCTTGCAGGATCAACAACCTTTTTGAGTTCATCAATATTGAGTTTGCCCTCGTTGGTAAACAAATCAGGAAAAAGATTTTTTAGTTGTGCTAATCTTTCCTTGTTCCAGTCTTTGCTCAATGGCATTAAGTCGTTTATATTTTCCATTTCTTACTTTTCATTTAATGCGTTAATAGTTTTGTCAGCCTCTTTTTGGAAGTAGTGATACTCTTTTACAGGAGCTTTGTAATGAACTTCCACACCCAAAGTTTCAAAGTGTTTCATTGCACATTTTATTTTATAAACCTCGCTTTCAGTCAGTGCTTTTTTATCGTTGATGTCGTTTGTTCCTTTGGTTTCAATTACAAAGTAATACTCCGTTTCATTGCCTGATTTTAAACTTTTACGTTTCATTACCAAACCAAAATCAGGTTCATATTCGCCAATAGGAGTTTTGATTTTATACCAGTTTGGCAATTTGATAAAGCAAACAATGTCGGGTTGGTTATCAGTTGCCTTGGCAAAATCGTATTCCACATTACTGTCAATAAGCATTTTGTCAAATACGCCTCTGTTTGGCGTTTCAACATAATCGGACTTTGATACATTTTTCACAAAGTCATTGAAGCTGAATGGAAAATCTTCGCCTGTCAAATGATAATCCAAACCTCGAAGCATTTCGTCCAGTTCAATGTTGCGGATAATTCCAGCAGCAGTATGAATGTATTGCGGTGGATTTTTAATGATGTGGTCTAAGTTGGTTATGTTGTTTACAATTTTGAAAAGCGTTGTATAACTCAATCCTGTGTTTTCGCTTAGTTCTTCAACTAAATCTAAGGGAGTGAATTTGGCTTTTAGTCTGTAAGTTTCAGTTCCTCCAAAACTGTCCTCAATTCCTTCTTCCGATATTGTTCCAATATTTCGGCTGCTCACTTCGGCAACATAATCTGAAATGGTTATCAGGTTTATTTGCTCGGTAGCTTTTGCAATTAAGCTTTCTTCATCAAAAGCTATTACATAGTCGGTTTTCTTGGCTAATGCTTTCCAGAAGCGTTTAAATGCTTCGTCAATTGATGTATTGGTATTACGTTTAAAACTTACTTCGTTTTGTGGTTTGCCTTTGTGTGTATGGGACATTCCCGCACCAGCAGAAGAAGTTCCGTAAATATCTTTTATCTCTTTTTGATATTGGGTTACAAATGTTTCGTAAGTTTCGTTTGGTATAACTGTCAATTGGTTTACTCTGTCTGCATCTTCTGCATTTAAGGCATCATAAACACGTTGTCCTTGTTGGTTTACGCAAATACGCAAACCTCTACCAATTTCTTGGCGTTTACGAATTTCTGAATATGCTGTGTTGAGCGTTGCGATATTGAAAACATTAGGGTTATCCCAACCAACGCCCAAAGCAGAGTGAGAAAACACAAACTCAATCGGGTTTCCGATGGTCAATAATTCGTCTTTCTTTTGCAAAATAAGTTCGTAGATTTTCTTTTGCTCTTTCAAACCTCCTTCGTTATCTGAATATTCACCTTTGGCGTTTTGTGCAAAATAGTATCCTTGTAATTCCTGAATTTGTTGGTCTGTGGGAACTTTGTCATCGTTGTATTCGGGATAAATGGCTTTGTATTTTTCAATGAATAGGTTTTTAATCTTTGGTTCTTCGCCCATATAGTTTGAAACCTTGTCAATGAAAATTAAACTCAAAACTTTAATTCCTTTCGGTTGTAGTTTTTGAGATTTTGCAAAGTGGCGATGTATGAGCCACTCCAATTGTAAAGCCCAAATATTTTCTACATTGCCTGATGCTTGTTTTTCAAAAAGTTCAACGCCATTGGTAAAAGTGATGCTCCATTTTTGAGTTTTTAAACTCTTGTTGATGCGTTCAATTTTGTAGTTCAAATAACTTGGGTTATTTGTTTTCTCTCCCAAATTGTCGCCAACTTTTAACCAACTTGTTTCTTCAAATACAAATTTCCCTGCTTTCAACTTCCACGCTTTTACTTTTGCTTTCGGTTCGCTTGTTCCGTTTTGCGTTGCAGTCAATTCAATTTTTATAGTTGCTTCATCGTTTTTCTCGGTAACAGTCAAAACTTCAATTTTCTTTACTAGTCCTTGCTTGTAGCTGTCATAAGGAGTTAAACGATACAATAAATTTTTAACGGTTTTGTGTGTAGCCGAATAACGAATTTTGAAAAGAGGGTCAAGTGTTTTGAAAATTGTTTTTTCTCTATCGTCTGCTTTTTTACTGTATCGCTCTTTTCTTTCTTCTGCTGAAAGAGTTTTTAAACGCTCCATCATATTGTCGCTGTCCATTCCTTCCTGTGGCTCGTCCATAAAAATGATTGGTCGCACTTTGGCAATAGCGTCAATGTATGGGAGATTATTAAACAAATCTTCTCTTTGAGTTCTGTTTAATATTCTGTCGTCAGAAGAAAAAGCACCAGTAGTCATAATCATAACTTGTGGATGCTGTTCTTCAATGAAGTTGGTTACTTTGTTCAGTTTCTTGCTGTCATAGTCAAAAGCGGAAACTTTAAAACCGTAAATACTTTCTAATTGCTTTTCAAAAGTTTTAAATGTTCCTAATGTTCCTTGTCTGATAGCAATTGAAGGAACAAGAATTATGAACTTAGTAAAAGCGTAGTGTTTGTATAGCTCGTAAATGGTCTTGATGTAAACAAGCGTTTTACCTGTTCCAGTTTCCATTTCAATGCAAAGGTCGTTGTCGGCTGAATACTTTGCAGTTTCTTCGTCAATGCCGTTTTCTTTAGCAATAGCTTTGATATTGTCGGCTAACTGCGAAGCAGTTAGTTTACAAAAATTAGAACGTATGCCCTCAATACAAGCATTGTCAAAAGTGTTTTTCTCTGTTCCGTCAAACACTTTAATGACTGCCTGAATAGCGGTGTCCTGATATTTTAAATTCTCTAATTGTAATTCCATTACTTCTTACCGTTCTTTTTGGTTAGGTATTTTATTTCTTCCTCTGCTGCTATCAAAATGTCTTTGGCGTATTTCTCGTCCGCCAATTGATAAGCAACTTGTTTGCTCATAAACTTTATTACAAGTTCTTTCTCGTCCACTTTGAAAGTCTTTGCAATGATTGGCAACATTTGTCGGCTTACTGGTCGCTCTCCACGTTCCAATTTACTTAATGTGCTTTGGTCTATGTCGAGCAATGCAGCAAGTTTTCGCAATGGCATTTCTGCCTGTTCTCTTAGCTGTCTGATGTAGTCGCCTAAATTTTCTGTTTGCATCTTGAATTGTATTTCTTGACAATCGTGTCAAAAGTAATAAAGTCCGTTTTAATGACCTTGAAAAAAGTCAAATTCTTTTCAACATTCCGATAGTGGGTCGGCAAAATTGGCTCTTTTGGTTTTGTGAAGGGTCGGCTCTGTGTGTCGGGCAAAACCAAATGTGCCAATGCGGGCTGGGATAAAATTATTTTTTAAAATGTGCGGAGGGAAAAATTTTTAAAACCATTTGGGTCGGCTTGAGTGTCGGCAAAGTCAGGTCGGTTTGTGTCAAGTTACAGCGAAATTGTCTGCCGATTTTAGGTTGTCTGTTGGTGGTTGTCTCGGTCGTCCTACGCTTGCTGGTAACGTTTGGCAGCTACTGGCCGTTGGGCTTTCGAAGCATCAACTGTCTATAACCTCAAATGTTTATTTAAAGATAAATGTTTATTAGTGAGGTGCAAAATAAAAATGCGCTTCAGCGCACCTTAATGTCGCACCGAACGATGACCGAGTCCGCCCAATGGCCAGTAGGTGCTGTTATGCGGTCGGCTTTATATTTTGCTCACAAGTTTATATGTCACCAAGTCAAAAACGAGTATTTCATTTTTGTCTGTTTTGTCATATTCGCCATTGTTGTTTGTGTCCCAATGTCCCGTAACAACGATTGCTCCTGTGTGAGAATTAATAACCCAAGTCCTGGCGAAAAATTTGTTGTCTGTAAGTTGTGATAATTTTTGTCCGTCGGGAGAGTAAATAAAAAGTTGCTCTGGATCTTTCCAGCCTATGCCTTTGTCACCGCTTGTGTTTACAGTTTTGGCAACTACTAAAACGGAATTTATTTTTAAACTGTCAATTTTTATTTGTTCAACTTTATATATCTGTGCGTCTTTTGGGAAGTCAGTTTGTTTTGTCTGCCCGTCTTTTGTATTGATAAATAACAAATGTTCGCCTTTAGACAAAAAGCCTTTTCCATAATTTTCAATTGATGCAATTACAAAGTCGGTCCCTTTTATTTCGGTCAGCTTGTTGTAGTGAACATAATTGTATTTGTCTTGTCCGGAAATAGTCAAGGTCAAAGTTGTCGAAACTAGTATTAGAAGTTTTTTCATAGTCAATATGTTTGTCGTCTTAAGCTGCCGCATAACGTTTTGCAGCTTGGCGTCCGGCCGGATTATAATGTCCAAACCTTTCTTAAACTACAAACGGTAATTAAAAGTAACCACTTTTATGGCAAATTGCAAAACAAATTTATACCGCTGAGAAAACAATTTGCCCGGATGTCCTTCCGGCTGGTCGCTATAGCTGCTGTTATGTGCAGAATACACAGCAAACACAATTACAGTATGCTTGAGCGTCTGCAAACAACTTATAAAGTTTAATTAAAAGTCAGCAAGGAAATTGAGTTTTATAGATTTAGAGTGAATTTAAATTGAAAATCACCTAATGCAATGCGATTCTGCAAGTCTGGCCGTTTAATTAAACTTATTTTTACGTTTCAGCCTTTAAGGTTAATGCGTTTCGCAAGTCAAGTCGTTAAGCTTTAACCGTTTCACAAGTCTATACGTGGCCGCAGTTTAGGCGAGTCTGCAAGATAAATAAAGCTTAAGTTTTGTGTTTGATTTCACCAAAAGTTCCAGAAAGTCAACTGTGATTTCAAGAGCTACGTTGTCCGTGTATTTTGCACATAACGTTTTGCAGCTACCCGAAGGGCGGGACTTTTACCACAAAACTTGATTTGAAAAACTAATGTTTCATTTACCACAAAACTGTCTTTGGAACACGAAACCCCGCCTTTTGGGTAGGTGCTGTTACAAGCTGGCCTTCAGTCTGTCGTTGCTGTTCTGTCCATATTTTGCAGTGTCTCGGTTCGTTGGCTTGGTGGCTTTTTTGCTTTTTTTGTTTGGCTTTGTGAGTTGGCAAAAAAGCAAATATGCCACCAAATGCGTGGGCATTCGTGGCACTATATTTATTGCCTAAGGGTCAAGTCGGTTTACTGCAATTGCTTTACAACTTCTGCTTTTACAATAAAGCCAGTATTTGTCCAAGTGAGAGCTTTGTTTTTATAAAGTTGTAAAACGGGTAGAGCATCTATTTTTAACTCTTTACAAAGTGCTTGGTTGTCGTCTGCGTTGATGCGGATTACTACAACCTTGTCCACCATGTCTTTTGAGATTTCATCTAAGTATGGTTTCATTTTTTTGCAAGGTGCACACCAGTCGGCATAAAAATCAATAAGCACTAATTTGTCAGAGTTGAGTAATGCGTCAAATTGTTGTTTGGTCATGCCGTTAGATGCAACTGTGTTGTCGGTAGTTTCTGGAAGGTTTGCACCTCTCCATTTCATTATACCTCCGTCCATTTCGTAAACTTGTGTAAAGCCGTCTGAACGCATTTTGTTTGCAGCCGAAGAACTTCTGCCTCCGCTTAAACAATAAACAAATACTGGTTTTGATTTGTCAAGCGGTGTAATTTGTTTTTCAAATTCGTTGCCGTTCCAGTCGTAGTTCAGTGCATTTATCACATGTCCTTTTGAAAATTCATCAGGTGTCCGCACATCAAGTATTGGTGCATTTGGCAGTTCTTTCATTTTGTCTGCAAACTCGGTTGCGGATAAATTTGTTTTAGTGCCGTTCGTTTGACCGTTGGTGCAACTATTGAATAGTATTGCTACTAAAGCGATTGAAAACAGTTTTTTCATTTAGTTTAAATGTTGATTTATGATTTGTTGTAGGTTAATTGCCGAAACAACTCCTGACTGTCGCCACACTGTTTTTCCGCTTTTGAAAAGGATAATGGTTGGCACTCCTTGAATTTGGTAAGCACTTGCCACTTGTGGATTTTTGTCCACATCTATTTTTATGATTTTTGCGTTGTCGCCAACTTTAGTTTTCAGTTCTTCTAAAATTGGTTTCATCATTTTGCATGGTCCGCACCACTCGGCAAAAAAATCTACCAAGGTGGGTGTTTCGCTATTGATAATTTCGGAAAATGTTTCTGCCATTTTATTTAGTTTTTACTTCTTCAAAATCCACATCTTGAATAGTTGATTTTTGTTTGGGTTCGACTGAACAATTTCCACCAAAACAAATTCCAGATGCACAGCCAAAGGCGAACAAACCCATTGCAGCAAAGTAGCCGCCAAAGGCAACTCCATACCATTGTTGGCTCATTACAGATTGAACGATTACGGCAATACCCACAATGAGATATAATGCTCTTGCGAATGTCCAGTTAGTTAAAATTCTTTGTTTCATTTTTATCTAATTTTATTTTGTAAACTACTCCATCCACCACCGTTATGAACTTCAGTAAAGCCATTTGATTTTAAAATACTTTTTGCTGATGCACTTCTCATTCCGCTTGAACAGCAAGTAATAATTGGTTTGTCTTTTTTTAGTTTGCTCAAATTATTACTTAGTGAATCAACCGAAATATTGATTGAACCTTTGATGTGTCCGCTTTGATATTCGCCTTTACTGCGAACATCTAAAATAATTGCACCATCTTTTAATAATTGTGCATAGTCCACTTTGGGGCCAAAACCAAGAAGATTTTTAATTGTGTTTAACATTGTTTTATAGTGTTTGAGTTTGATAATAATTTACATCTAACCAAGAACCGCCATTGCAACATTCAATGCCTTGTTGCATTAAATATTGTGTGGCTTGTCCGCTTCTGCCACCCGATGCACAGCATAGAACCAACGGTTGTTTGAGAGTTTTTAATTCATCCAATCTTCTTTCAATTTCCTGTAGCGGAATATTGATTGAACCTTCGGTATTGCCACCTCTAAATTCTTCGGTAGTTCGCACATCTACGATAGTGCCTTGCTTTTCTTTAATGATTTTTTCTGCGTTCATTTTTATTCTGTTTTTGATTTTTCTTTTTGAAACATATTGAATAATAAACCGCCCATCATTGCTCCATACAATGTGCTGTTCAATGGTTTTGATGTGATAGCACAAGTTCCGCTTGTACAACCCACAAAATGGTAGTAGAGATAACCTCCAATCGCTCCTGCAATTATGCCGATGATGGTAAGTTTATGTTTTAGTATAAAATTCATTTTTGGAATTTTTTTACAGCTTCGCTTAAATCAAATACTTGTGAAGTGCCGTTTACTTTAGATTTTATGATGCTGCTGCCTGCCGCACTTCTGTAGCCACCTGCACAATGCACTAATATTGGTTTATGTACAGGAATTTCGTTAGTCCGTTCTCTCAATTGGTGCAAGGGAATGTGAATTGCATTTGCAAAAATCTTTTGTGTTTTTACTTCTGCATCATTGCGAATGTCAATGATGGTGAAAGCATCTTCATCATCTTTCAGTTGACCACTATCAAATAATTTCATTTCCGTATTCCCATAATCCATTACAAACGCTAATACAATTTGTTTTTCGTAACCAATCTTTGCGGTGCGTTCAATTAGTTGGTTTAATATGGTTTCGTTTTCCGCTATCAAATAAAATTGTTCATCAGGGTTTACAATGCTGCCTAACCAAGTTTCAAATTTGTTATCGTTCATCAGGTTGATGGCATTTTTCAAGTGTGCCTTTTTGAATTGCTCCTGTGGTCGGCTGTCAATAATCAGCACATCAGGATTAAGTGAATTTGCGCAACCTTGACAAGTAACAGGTTCTCTTTGCAACACTTTTGAAATGCCAGTGGCATATTCATCAGCACCTTTTTTATTTACAGCCACATCAAACGGAAAATATTTTGGAATGAATGGTTGGTCTGCCAACAGTTCTTTTACAAAATCTTCCTCACTCAAATTTTGCAAACTCCAGTTGCTTATTTTTTCCGCACCAATAGTGCTGCTGCTTTGTTCACTCAAACCTTTGCCACACAAACTTCCAGCACCGTGTGCAGGATATACTAATACATCATCGGGTAAAGTCATCAACTTATTGCGAACTGAATGGAACATTTGCTTTGCTAACTCTGTTCTTGCGGCTGTAATTGCTCCTGCCTGTTCTCTTAAATCAGGTCTGCCACAATCGCCAATAAATAATGTATCGCCCGTGAAAACCGCTTCTTGTTTTCCGTTTTCGTCAATGGCAACAACGCTGATACTGTCGGGAGAATGCCCAGGAGTGTCCAGAGCTTTTAAGATTATGTTACCTAAAACAATGGCATCGCCTTCATTAAAAGTTTGGTGTTCGTATTCTGCACCTAAAAACTTGCTTACATAAATAGTTGCTTCGGTTGTATTGTGAATTTCTAAATGACTACTTACAAAATCGGCATGAGGGTGTGTTTCAATTACGGCTGTGATTTTTGCATTGTGTTGTTTGGCAAAATCGTAATACGGTTGCGGGTTTCTTGCAGGGTCTATCAATGCGACTTCTCCGTTGCTGATTATAGCATAAGAGTAGTGAGCTAAATTTTTGTCTTCAAATTGTTTGATTTCCATTTCTGTTTTATTTGATGCTGCAAAGGTGTGATGTTGCTTTTCCCTGCACAGCTACTTATGTTACACAACTGAAATTATTTTTGAAACCACATTTTAATAGCAATACCAACAAGCAATACCGCAAATGTTTTCTTCAAAATGTCCTGTGGAATTACCGTTGCGAACTTTGCACCAAAATAGCCGCCAATAAAAAAGAAGGCAGCTAAAATCAATGCAGCTTTCACATCTACAAATCCTTTTTGGTAATATTGAAATGCGGCTAATGCTCCCACAGGAAGCACCATCATTATTAACGCAGTGCCTTGAGCCATTTGTTGCGAATAGCCAAGTATCATTACTAAAGCAGGAATAATAATGATTGCACCGCCCAAGCCGAACATTCCGCCTAGCAGACCCGCAGTTACACCAATTAAGGCAATGAGAACAGCGTTTTGCAACTCCATTTTACTTGTCCTTTTTTCTCGTAGAAAGTCCGAACGGTAAATACAGCGGACAAAAACTCATAAAACTGGTGAGTATAAAAACTCCCGCAAGAATTAAAAGTATGATAGCGGCTGTTCCTGAAATTTGGTTTGCGAAATACAAACCTGCGATAACGATGGCGACAAGTATTCTTACAACTTTGTCAACCGAACCCATGTTTTTTTTCATTTGATTGCTTTTTTAGTGAATAAATTATTACACCGCAAAAGTCAACCAATGAAAGTAGCTGCACAGCTACTTTTGTTACACAAGGGAAACTTTATTTCTGCCCAGTTTTACCAAGCCCTCATCTTCCATTTGTTTAAGCAGTCGGGAAACCACTACACGGGCTGTTCCGAGTTCGTTGGCTAATTGTTCGTGAGTTACATAAAGCGTTTGGCTTTTTGTCAATTCACACTTCTTTTTAATGAAGTTTAAAAGCCGTTCGTCTAATTTTTTGAAGGCAATGGCATTTACTACTTCCAATAATTCCTCAAAGCGTTTGTGATACAAACGAAAAATGTAGTCCAGCCATTCGGGAAATTCTTTAATAAGCAAACTCACTTTGTCAATCGGGATAAAAAGTATTTCGGTTTCTTCTTCGGCTATAGCTTTTACTTTACTTGTGTCTTGGTGCAAACCGCCCAAAAAAGACATGATACAACTTTCTCCTGCCTTGATGTAGTAAAGTAAAATTTCTCTACCGTCATCGTCTGTCCGCATTACTCGTATGCTGCCGGTTGTAACAATAGGAATTGCTTTGATGTAAGCGTTTTCGTTTAAGATTGTTTCGCCTTCGGCAAAGGTCTTGGCGAAACCAAAGTAAGCCAGTTTTTCTCTAATTAGCGGAGAAGATTTGAATTCTATAATGTCGTTTAATTCCATTTGTCAAAGTTAGTATTTGTCCGGGTGGTGGGTGGGCTTTGGGTGCGGTTGGGTAAAATTAAATGTGCTGCAAAAGCTTTGGCTTGTGGGTCGGCTTGCAGCTCTTTTAATTTTACGAAGCATTGGCATTTTGTCCACTGTTTTTCTGTCGGTTTGTTGTCGGTCGTGTCGTCTTTTAGGCTTGCTTGTAACGTTTTGCGCACAGGCACGAGAAAGCCATTATAAGGTTATCACGTTTCTGTAAACCAAAACCTAATTAAAGGTACAAACGGCATGTGCAAATTGCAACAATTATTTACCTTATTTCAAAACAATTTGCACTAGTCACCACTGGCTTTTTGTGCTTGTGCGCTGTTGAACTAAACCTTCGGTAGCCTGATTGTAAAATTATATTGAATTTACGTATAAAACTCATCATCAAAAAACAAAGATATGAGTTTTAAAAAACAACATCAGTAT
>Ga0315900_10008070_pt1 | contig 13638 bp, 14 predicted proteins | sample LakEriMetagenome_FD_203521 | JGI IMG/M metagenome (GOLD analysis project Ga0315900, IMG submission 203521) | Freshwater fungal communities from buoy surface, Lake Erie, Ohio, United States - Buoy 12 MA114 | ecosystem: Environmental > Aquatic > Freshwater > Lake > Lake biofilm | place: USA: Lake...
CGGCGCTGTCGATGAGGGCCTGGGCATCGAGCGCGTTGCGGATGGCCTGATTGGTCGAGACGATCTCGGCCGAGAGGCGCGTCGAGATCGAGGTTCCCGCAGCGTCGTCCTTGGCGGCGTTGATGCGCTTGCCTGTCGACAGGCGCTCCATCGCGGTTTCCATGGCGGTGTTGACGGAGCCGACGGCAGCCTTGGCCGACAGGGCTCCGACGTTGGTGTTGATCGCTATTCCGGGCATCGGTTTCTCCTTCGGATCATCGCTCTGAACGGGTGTGTTTCTGGGTCTTCCGGAAAGGGCAGCCGTTCAGGGCCGTCTGCCGCATGGCCGCCGCTCGCGCGGCAGTCAGTCTTTTCAGGCCATCTGCCGGGCCTCAGGCGCGGAGCCTTCGGTGGCGGGAACGAACGGGGCGAACAGGCGCTCGATGAGCGCCACATCCGCAGGGGCGAGGGTATCGAGCATCGCCTCGTCAAGGTGGCGGGCGATGGCCGCCTGCAGGAGCGTTGCCTCGTCGACGGTGACTTCGCCGCGGGCAAGCAGGCTGGCGACCGCGGACACGACATTGCTGCGGAAGACCTCCGTGCGGATGTTCGTGGTCATCGGCCGCCCGGCCCCGGCGGCATCGATCGCATCAAGTGTCTCGAGCGCGGTCGAGAGGCGGGCGAGCACGGAATCTTGGGACAATTCGAGGCTTTGGGCATCGGTGCCGAGGCGCACGCAGCGCCGATCGGCCAGAACCGACACGCGCCGCGCCCGGATCAGCGCCGATGCGACGAGGGGCTTCGATTCACCCCACATGCGTTCTTCGGAGAAGCGCAGCCCGGTGGCACGCAGGAATTCTGTGCGGAAGAGCTTGCCCGCGACGCTCAGCGCCTCGCCCAGCTCGCCGTCGATCACTTCGGTGGCCTGCAGGTTGCGCCTGCGCGCCAGCTCGGCCGGCACGCCCGCCATGTCCCAGTCGCAGCGGGCGAAGAGGATGTCGGCGGCCTCATCTGAGGCAGTCATCAGCATGGCGGCGATGGCGCCCGGCTCAAGCCGGTCGTCGCTGTCAAGAAAGAGCGTGTAGTCCCCTGTCGCGAGATCGAGGCCGATGTTGCGCGAGGCGCCGGGGCCGCGCTGGCGCGCGTTGCGCCGGAAGGTCGCGCGCGCGCCCTGCACGGCCGCCCATGCCGCGACCGCGCGGTGCGATCCGTCGTCGGAGTGATCGTCGATCACCACGACATGCAGATGGTCGAGCATCGCAGCCTCGGCGACGACGCTCTGCAATGCCGAGATGGCGCTCGGGCGGTTCCGCGTCGGGACGATCACGGTCAGGGACGGGCTTTTCATCGGCATACCTCGCGGTTTCGGTCACGCGCCTTGCGGCACCGTTTCGGAGCAAGAAGCGTGCCAGAAGGGGCGCCGCCCCCAGCCCGGCGCGGCGCGGGCGATCGGAGTTGCCCCCCGCCCGCCAACCCGCGTATGGTCGGGCGACGGCAGGGGAGCGATGCGATGGCCGAGGATCTGATCCTGCGCGATGATGCCGAGGGCATCGCGACGCTGACGATGAACGCGCCCGGGCGCCTCAATGCGCTGTCGGATGCGATGCTCGCCGCCCTCGGGGGCGCGTTCGCCGCGCTGGCGGCGGATCGCTCGGTGCGGGTCGTGATCCTGCGCGGGGCGGGCAAGGCGTTTTGCGCCGGGCACGACCTGCGCGAGATGCAGGCCGGCCGCGCGGCGCCCGACGGAGGGCGCGCCTATTTCGCTGATCTCTTCGCCCGCTGCGCCGAGGTCATGCTCGCGATCCCGCGCCTGCCCCAGCCCGTCATCGCCGAGGTGCACGGGATCGCGACGGCCGCCGGCTGCCAGCTGGTCGCGAGTTGCGACATGGCGGTGGCGGCCGAGGGCGCGCGCTTTGGCGTCAACGGCGTCAACATCGGGCTGTTCTGTTCGACCCCGATGGTCGCGCTGACGCGCGCGATCCCGCCCAAGGCGGCGTTCGAGATGCTGACGACGGGCGCCTTCATCGACGCCCGCCGCGCGGCCGAGCTGGGCCTCGTGAACCGCGTCGCCGCACCCGAGGCGCTCGCGGCCGAGACGCGCGCGCTGGCGCTGACGGTCGCGGGCAAGCTCGGCGCGGCCGTCAGGATCGGCAAGGAGACATTCTACGATCAGGCCGGCATGTCGCGCGCCGATGCCTATGCCCACACCGGCACCGTGATGGTCGAGAACATGCTCTGGCGCGACACCGCCGAGGGGATCTCGGCCTTTCTCGACAAGCGCGCCCCCGACTGGCAGGGGCGGGGCTGAGATGGAGGACCCCGCCGCACGCGCCGCGCTGATCCTCGCGACACAGGCCGAGGGGCGCCAGATCGCGCCCCTGACCGACGCCGACCCGGGCTTCGATCTGCCCGCGGCGCGCCGCGTCGCCCACGCCGTCACCGCCGCCCGGATGGCGCGGGGCGAGCGGATGGTGGGCCGCAAGATCGGATTCACCAACGTCACCATCTGGGACGAATACGGTGTCCACGCCCCGATCTGGGGCCCCGTCTGGGACAGGACGCTGCACCCCGCCGACCGCCCGCTGCCGATCGGCCATCTGGTCGAGCCGCGGATCGAGCCCGAGATCATCCTGCGCCTCGGCGCCGACCCCGCGCCCGGCATGGGGCCCGAGGACCTCATCGCCTGCGTCGATGCGCTCGCGCATGGGTTCGAGATCGTCCAGTCGCTCTATCCCGGCTGGCGCTTTCGCGCGCCCGACACGGTCGCGGCCTTCGCGCTGCACGGCGCGCTGGTGACGGGCCCCTTCGTGCCGCTGCCCCCCGATGCGCGCGCCGACTGGGGCACGCGGCTTGCGGGCTTCGGGATCGAGCTTTGGCGCGACGGGGTGCTGATGGATGCCGGGCGCGCCGCGAACGTGCTGGGCGGGGGTCCGATGGCGGCGCTTGCGCATTTGGTGTCCGAGGTCGCGGCCGACCCGCTCGCGCCCCTGCTCCGGGCCGGCGAGATCATCTCGACCGGGACGCTCACGCGCGCCCTCCCCGTCGCCGGCGGCGAGCGGTGGTCTACCCGCCTCTCGGGCCTGCCGCTTCCGGATTTTGCGCTCGCGTTCGCCTGAAGCCGAGCAGGGTGCGACTGGGATGGGGGCATGGAATGGTATGTTTCTTGCTTCTCCGATGCAGGTGGCCGTCGAGGTGGAATCGATGGCAGGCAGAGGTGACGCATGTTCGACGGATCAACCATCCTTGTGACTGGCGGGACAGGATCCTTCGGGCGGGCGTTCGTTTCGATGACGCTGAAGAGATACAAGCCGCGTCGTCTGATCGTTCTTTCGCGGGACGAGATGAAGCAGTGGGAGATGGCGAAACTCTACCAGGACGCGCCGGAGGTTCGCTTTTTCATCGGCGACGTGCGCGATCGCGACCGGCTCTACAGGGCCATGGACGGTGTCGATTATGTCGTACACGCCGCAGCAACCAAGATTGTGCCCACAGCCGAATACAACCCCTTCGAATGCGTCAAGACAAACGTGCTTGGCGCCATGAACGTGATCGATGCATGCATCGACAAGGGCGTCAAGAGATGCGTGGCCCTCTCCACGGACAAGGCTTCCGCGCCCATCAATCTCTATGGAGCGACCAAGCTTGCGTCCGACAAGCTGTTCGTCGCCGGAAACTCCTATTCCGGGTCTTCCAAGTGCAATTTCTCCGTCGTGAGATACGGGAACGTCATGGGTTCCCGCGGCTCTGTCATCCCCTTCTTCATGTCGATCGCGAAATCCGGAACTTTGCCGATAACCGACAGCAGGATGACCCGTTTCATGATCAGTCTTGAACAGGGTGTGGAACTGGTTTGGCACGCCTTCGCAGACATGGTCGGAGGTGAAATCTACGTCAAGAAGATACCCTCGATGAAGGTCACGGACATTGCCCGTGTCGTTGCTCCCGACTGCAGCCAGAAGATCGTCGGGATCCGCCCCGGAGAGAAGTTGCACGAACAGATGATCGGGACCGAGGATGCTCCGTTCACATTCGAGTATCCGGACCACTTCAAGATCCTGCCGGCAATCCACAGCTGGTCAAGCGACCCTGCGCGCACGAAGAACGGTAGGCCGGTCGGCGACAGCTTCAGCTATACCAGTGACAACAACACGGATTGGATGTCCGACGAACACCTCCTCGACTGGATCAGTCGCAATCAAGACAAGATCGAAGTCAGGTGATGATCCCCTATGCGCGTCAGTCGGTTGATGACGAGGATGTGCAAGCGGTGACGGCTGCACTGCTTTCGGATTTCCTGACACAAGGCCCCGCGGTGCCAAGGTTTGAAGCGGCTGTCGCCTCGCTGGTCGGTGCTCGACACGCGGTCGCGGCCAATTCCGCGACATCCGCGCTCCACATTGCCTGTCTCGCACTTGGCCTTGGTCCGGGCGACGCGCTTTGGACAAGTCCGATAACCTTTGTCGCATCTGCGAACTGCGGTCTCTATTGCGGCGCCGATGTGGACTTTGTCGACATCGACCCGAGGACCTTCAACCTGTGTGCCGATGCCCTCGCGCGCAAACTTCACGGCGCCAGTGCGGCGGGCAAACTCCCGAAGGTAATCGTCGTTGTCCATATGTGTGGTCAGCCCGCCGACACGGCCGCGATCGGGGCGCTTGCGCGACAGTATGGGGTGCGCGTGATCGAGGACGCGTCGCACGCGATCGGGGCGACACTGAACGGGACGCCGATCGGGGCCTGCGCCGACAGCGACATCTGCATCTTCAGCTTTCACCCCGTGAAGATCATCACGACCGCAGAAGGGGGCATGGCCGTCACCAACGATCCGTCTCTCGCGCGGCGGATGGAGCGGTTGCGCAGCCACGGCATCACGCGCGACCCCGCCGAGATGACCCACCCGCCCGACGGTCCGTGGTACTATCAGCAGATCGAACTCGGCCTCAACTACCGCCTGACCGAGATGCAGGCCGCGCTGGGGCTGTCGCAGCTCGGCCGGCTCGACGCCTTTCTCGCGCGGCGCCGCGCGCTGGCGGCGCGCTACGACGCGCTCTTGCAGGGCCTGCCGCTGCGGCCGCAGGCGCCACTCGCGGGCGCGGTGTCGGCCTTTCATCTCCATGTCGTGCGGCTGATGCCCGATCCCGCGGCACCCGGCCACCGCGCCGTCTTCGAGGCGCTGCGGGCCGCGGGCATCGGGGTGAACCTGCACTACATCCCCGTACATCTTCAGCCCTTCTGGCGCGCGCGCGGCTTCGCCGAGGGCGACTTTCCGGCGGCCGAGGACTATTACCGGCACGCGATCAGCCTGCCCATGTTCCCCGGCCTGGGCGAGGCCGATCAGGACCGGGTCGTGGCGGCGCTCAGGCAGGCGCTTGGCCAATGAGCGTGGTGGCGGTCATCCCCGCTCGAGGGGGGTCGAAACGAATACCGCGAAAGAACATCCGCATCTTCCGCGGTCGACCAATGATCGCGTGGCCGATCGAAGCCGCGCGAAAAAGCGGCTTGTTCGACCGGATCATCGTATCGACCGATGATCCCGAGATTGCCGAAATCGCCCTGAGGGAAGGGGCCGAAGTCCCGTTTCTGCGCGACGAAAAACTTGCCGATGACCATGCTGGCGTGACCGAGGTCGTACAGGACGCGCTGCACCGCCTGGCGCTGAAGGGCGAAAAGCCGGACCTGACTTGCCTCGTCTATGCGACCGCGCCGATGCTCCGCGCGGGCGATCTGGCGGCCGGCCTCGAGATCTTGATCCGAACCGGCGCCGACTTTGCGCTGGCGGTCAGCAGTTTCGCCGCGCCGATCGACCGCGCCCTCGCGATCGAGGATGGCAACATCAAGATGAGACAGAGTGCGAACCGCCTGGTGCGCAGCCAAGACCTCCCCGAGGCGTATCACGACGCAGGGCAATTCTGCTGGGGAAAGAGCGCGAGTTGGCTGTCCGACAGGCCGGTCTTCGAGGCGCCGACGGTACCGGTCATCCTGCCAAGGATCAGGGTGCAGGACATTGATTCGCTTGAGGACTGGGTTCGCGCCGAGGTGCTTGCGCGCGTACTCGAGGAGCTAGACGGATGATGCAGGCCGGCTGCACGTCACTCCAAGGCGCCATCCGCCGTGGGTCCATGCAAGCGGCGGGACGACGCCATCTGCTTTCCTCGCTTAAGAACTTGATCATTCCCGATCGTGGAGGTGCTTTCGATCTTGAACGAACCTCTGCCGGATTGCCGGCATTTGTGCTGGCGGAAGAGCGGTCATGAGCGCAGTTGCCCTGCGCGTCGCGGCGGGCCCGGGTGTGGGCCTTGGGCATGCGATACGTTGCCGGACCCTTGCGGCGCATTTGCCGCATGCGATCTTCGTCACGAGCGGCGCCGGGGCGCAAACCCTGTGCGGGCTTGGCGTACACCCCGGGCGCATCGAGACCATCGTCGAGGGCGAGCCTGTGGCCGCGTGGCTTCGGCGCGTGCCCAGCGTAGATCGGGTCGTCTTCGACACCTTGAGCGCGGGACAAGCCGCAGCGACAGAGAGCGAGGTCGCCGCCGTAGCAAGAACCGGACGGTCGGTGACCGTCATCGATTCAATGCCCCCTGACGAGTTTACCGGAGACGAAAATACCGCACGTCAGCCGAGCCTCGTCGTCACCCCTTATTTCGGGGCGCGCGACCTGCGCCGACCTCCGAGGGCGCGGCGCTGGCTTGCAGGACCCGCATGGGCAGTCCTGCCTACCGAACTCCGGCGGGCCCGTCACCAACCCTTTCCTCGCGAGCCGAGGATACTCGTGACGTGCGGCGCGGTCGATCCGGGCGGCTTGTCGGCTCGGGCTGCGGCCATCCTCGGCCACGGCAGTGCACCGGTTGACGTCATCGTGGGGCCAGAATTCTCTGACGAGACGACCTCTGCACTCCGCGCCCTGGGGCAGGCACATCCCGTTCTGCGCTTGCATGAGAACGTAGCAGACATGCTGCCCCATTACCTTCGTTCAACCATTGTCGTCGGCCGGCCGGGGCTTGTGCGCTACGAAATCGCAGCGCTTGGGCGGACTGGTATCTACCTCTGGGAGAGCGAAGACTATCTCTCATACTTCCGCAACTTCACAGAAGGGGGCATTGCTGAAATCTATTTTTCAACGGCTCCCGGGGGAAGCGACCGCTTTGATCGGAGGCTGCTCGAATTGACAGATCCGGGAACATTGCAAGAGGTAGCATCGCGGAACGCGGCAGCGATGGCGGCCATTGAAGGGGTCGGCGCAGAGGGGGTTGCAGCAGAAATCCTTCGGACAGAGGGCTGGTCGAAACAATGACTCTTGAGGTTGAAGGCAAGCGGATCGGCCGAGGCGAAAAGTGCTTCCTCATTGCAGAGCTCTCGGCCAACCACGACAGGGACCTCGATCAGGCGCTTGCGCTTGTCGATGCCGCCGCCGATGCAGGGTGGGACAGCATCAAGCTTCAGACCTACACGGCAGACAGCCTGACCATCGACAGTCGGCATCCATCCATGGTCATTGATCCCATCTGGGGTCACGATAACCTCTATGAGCTCTATGCGGCTGCTGCCATGCCGATGGAGTTCCATGCGCCGCTGTTTGAACGAGCACGGGCGCGGGGGCTTGTGCCATTTACATCAATCTACGATCCGCGCGACCTGGAGGTGGTCGAGACACTCGACTGCCCGATCTACAAGATCGCGAGCTTCGAGATGACCTATGACGATCTTCTTGTCGAGATTGCAAGGACCGGCAAGCCGGTGATCATGTCGACGGGCATGGCGGATTTGCCGGAGGTCGATCATGCGATGGGCGTGCTTCATCGTCATGATGCCGGTCCTGTCATCCTCCTGCATTGCGTCTCTGCCTATCCCGCACCGTTAGCGGAGGCAAATCTCGGCGCCATCGAAACACTCCGCGCCCGTTATGGCGAGATGGTAGGCTACTCGGATCACACGATGGGTACGCAAGCGGCACTGATTGCCGCTGCCATGGGTGCGGTGGCCATTGAGAAGCACATTACCAACGACCCGATGCGCCAAGGCCCAGATCATCGCTTTTCCGCGACGCCGGATATCTTGCTCGATATTTCCAAGGCAGTCGCAGAGGTGGCGCTTGCCCGTGGTGGAGGAGCCAAAGCGACATCCGCCGTAGAAGCCGACAACAAGGTCGTCGGCCGGCGTTCGGCTTTCGCCTTGCGCGATCTGCCAACCGGCCATTTGGTCGTGCGCGAGGATTTCCGGTTCGTTCGACCCGGGGTCGGTATTCCACCAAACGATGCCGGTGCTCTTGTCGGCCAGAGGCTGGCACGCGATGTGCCCAAGGGGCATCCGATCACATACGATGCGATCTCAAGACGAGGGATGACGTGAGCGGATTAAGGCCCCCCGGCAGTTGCGTCATCATGCAGCCGACCTTCCTGCCTTGGCTTGGCTATTTTGCCCTTATCGACCAGGCCGATATCTTCGTCTTTCTCGACGACGTGCAGTTCTCGAAACAGAGTTGGCAGAGCCGAAACCGGATCTCGGGTCCGAATGGACCCATTCTGGTCAGCCTGCCCATCGCGCGAAAACCATCGAAGCCGCTCATCAGGGATGTTCGCCTCGCAGACCGGTTCGACCTGGCGGGTCTGGTGCCCCATCTGGAGAGCATCCTTGGTCGAGCGCCTTATTGGGGCACTGTAGAGCGGCTGATGCGCCGGGTCCTTGCGGGGCCTTTGCTCGGTCTGGCTGAATTGAACATTGCTCTCATCCGCGCTCTTGCCGCCGAGGTCGGGATTTCGGCTGATTTCCAGCGCAGTTCGACACTGGAAGTTCGCTCGGGCGACAAGGCCGAAAGGCTCTTTGATATCTGCACTCTGTTTGGTGCTACGACCTACCTGTCGCCACTCGGTGCACTGGACTACCTTCGAGAAGGAAACACGTTCTCCGAGTATGGCACCCGCTTGAGATTCCAGGGTTTCCAGCATCCCTCGTATCCCCAGCGGCGAACTGGCTTTCAGTCTCACATGTCGATAATCGATGCGATCGCATTTGTTGGGCCGGAGGAAACCCTGCGGTTGATCCGCGAGGGGAGCCGCCCCCCGCTGACACTCGACGAGGCACTGGAGGCTTTCGGTGCGGCCCCATGACGTCGTGATCATCGGCGGAGGGTTTTCCGGCATCTACTCAGCGTGGCGGCTGGCGCGCGAGGGCGCGACGGTCGCGCTCATCGAGGGTTCGCATCACCTCGGCGGCGCGATGTGGTCGTTTGACTGGCGCGGCTTCCTCGTCGATCCCGGAACCCAGAACCTGGATCTGCGAAGCCCGATCGGCACGGAATTCTATCGCGATATCCTCCGCGACAACCTCGGCGAAAGCAGCCGCACGGATTGGGCGAGCACGACGGACAGGAGTTGGAGCCACGGATTCGAGATGCCGGATTTCGAGAAGGACGATCCTGCATTCTGCCGCAGAGCGCTGGCAGATCTCGCGTCGATGAAGGAGCGCGGCCATGCGATCGACCGAGCGCCCGACTTTGATGGATGGCTGCGACAGCGCTTCGGTCCCACCATCGCCGACCGGCTGAAACCAATGGCAGAGAAGGTCGTCGGTCATGGCACGACGGATCTCGCCACAGAGGCGATGGACGCGCTCGGCATGTTCGCCCGTCCCAAACTCGGCAGCGATGCCGAGATGATCGCGCTCAAGAGCGACGATTCGTTCTACGATGATCGGTTGGGCGTGACGTTGACCGCCAACGACCCGCGTTTTCAGGGGCGGTCGGCGGTGCGCCGGTTCGGCTATCCCGTGACCGGGGCGCTCAGGGCCTTCTGCACGTCTGCAAAGGCGCGACTGGAAGAGCTTGGCGTCACACTTTTGCTGGCGACCCGGGTGCAGGCGATCTCTCACATGCAGGGCGGTCTCATGATCGAGTCGCCAGGCCTGTCGTTTGTGGCCCGACGGGCATTCTGGACGCTCCCTGACCACGGATTGGCTGGTCTTCTTGGCGTCAATCTGGATGCACGCGCTGTCGCTCATCCCGTGGGTGTCGCGCTCTATGCCTTCGAGGTTCACCGAAGTCACGTCGCCGCACTGGACTATCTCCATGATTTTTCTCCCGCCCGACGTGCATTCCGCTACAACAGCTGCGGCTCATACAGCGGCCAGGTGCGGGGTGACGGGACGACCTACATCATGGCCGAGGTACCGAGCCACCCGGCCGCACTTGCTGGACGGCTCGACGCGACAGCCAGGGCGCAAGTCTGGTCAGACATGCGCGAGACAGGTTTTGTCCGACCGCAGGCAGAGTACAGCGCCGCCGACGCATGGGGCTATTCCGTCGCCTATACGCTCCCGCGTCTGGGTTGGCAGACCCGAACGGCTGAAGCCGCGGCCGCCATCCGCGATCGGTCAGGAGGGAAGATCTCGACCATCGCATCGGGATATCGCGGGCGTCATGCCTTCATGATGCACTATGATGCCGTCCTTCAGCACGAACTGAGGCATTGAACCCGCCATGAACAGGACAGATCTCGTAAAGGCCTACCAGGATCGGCTTGCCACCTACGGACCAGGTCCGCAGGCCGTCCAGTACGCGGACCACGCATCGCATATCGCCAGGTTCGAGATCTTGGCCGCCATTGATCCTGGCATGGAATCGGTGCTTGATGTGGGTTGCGGGCTTGGTGATTTCTGCCACTATCTACGCGCGCGCGGCAGCACGGCAGACTACCTCGGAATAGATCTCGTGCCAGAATTTGTTGCGCACGCTCAGACCGCATTCGCCGATGACCCGCTTAGCAGCGTCATGCTCGGTGACGCGAGGGCGGAACTTCCGCGCGGTCGCGACTACGCCATCCTCTCGGGTGTCTTCAACAATCTCATGGACGACAACTGGGGTTTCATGACCACGACCCTCAGGCGGATGTACGCTGCGGCCAGGCGCGGTATCGCCTTCAACGCGATGACTTCACATGTGGACTACCGCGATCCGGAGTTGTTCTATGTCGATCCGATGCAGGTCTTCGCCTTCTGCAAGGCCGAATTGGGCGGCCATCCAGTCCTCAGACACGATTATGTCACGCGACCCGGCGGATTCCCGTACGAATTCGCCATCTATGTTTACAAGTCACCACGTGCACCCCAGGTTGCGTAGCCCGAAGGGCCCGCGGTCTGCGCGTCCGAGTGAAGATGCATTGCAGAGTTTGTCTCGCCAAGGCGCACTTGGCGCGTCTCCCGTTCTGCGCGACATGTAGAAATCAGCATCATCTTGGAAGAAGTGATGGCTGCGACCAGACTTCCTTATCGCGCGACAGCAAATGATCTTTGGCGCAGCGATCCTCTGAATCAGGGGGGGCGTCTCGGCCAGATTTCACCCCCTGTAGGCGCGATCCTCAAAAATCACGATATCGTCGCTGGTACGAAGATCGCAATGGGTGAGGGTGCGGTAGTCAAGCAGAGTTCGAGGTCTTCTCCTGGCTAAAGAGAAACTACCGTTAGCGAGATGCGTGGTTGATGGAATCGCACACAATGGCGTTGCAACCCGCAATCGGAGGTCTTGACCTTTCTCATTTCGAGATTTATCCTCCGAGAGTCAGCGCGGTTCATGACATCGGATCTCGCTTCAGCCTCTGAAACCTCCGAGACTTCGCAAGACTCATCCTGGGGCGATTGGGATGCCTTCCGTGTGGAAAATCAAGAGTAGAGAGCATGGCAGATAGGAAGTATCCGATCGTCTTTTGGGTCCATTCGCCCATCGGATTCGAGACATATCTCAGCTTCAAGGCACTCGAGAAGAGTCTCGGCATCGAATTGAAGCTGTTTCTCACACGGCACATAAGTCACAAGGACGCCGACCTTCAGACCAACGATCACGGACTGGTCTGGGACCAAAACTCGAACTCGCAGGAGAGGACCTGGCGGGAACTCGGGCGCGCGATTTCGAAGATCATCGAGAACAGCAAGGGATATACCCTCTGCGTCCCGCAATCTGGAATCCCCTATGTCGAGGCGCTGATCGAAAGCCCCCATTGCAAGGGTTACACCTATTACGAAGACGGGACCTTGAACTACGACGTTGAGTCCGCGTTCAAGATCAAGGCCGATCGCCTTTGCTACAAGTATTCCCTGCAAATTGGCCCGGAAGCTGCAGCCGCAATGGATCTGCTTGAGGTAGCACCCGATTCAATTTCGTCCAGGCACCTTAACGGCGTCAAGCTGCTGGACTTCGAGCATGAAAAGTATCTTGGATCTTTCGCGTTCTTTGAGGAAGCGTTCCCCGGCCACACGACCACACTTCTTCCCATCGCTGACCTGCAGGATCGGGCGGCAACAGAGAAGACCGGCATCATTCTCGCGCCAAATGGCAAGACGCTGAAGAGTACCACAAGCCTCAAGGACTACCTTATTAGCGTCAGAAACATCATGGGGCTTCACAGAGGAATTAACTGGACTGTCAAGCTTCATCCAAACCAGAAGCCGGAAGAGGAGGATAGATTTGCCAAGTGGCTGTCGACACAGGGATTCAGCGCATTCTCGCGATCTCATCCAGAGGTCGAAAATCGGGAAACTGCGTTCCTTGACTTCAGCTTCTATGTGACGCCCTCGAACAGCACGCTTCATTACCTCAAGCTGAAGAAAAGAAGTAACTTCATCGTCCTCGACTATCCCAAGACATAGGCGTATCCCATTGCGCGATGATACCATATGTTCGACAGCACAAGATCGCAGAGTGCATCGAAACCCCCGACGGAGCAATGTGAGCGCGCCGCTGTCGGAGCTGCAATCGGGGGATCGCGGCTTGGGGGCCGTGGGCAGGTCCGAATTTCCGCGCAAATCGGCCGATAGGTTTCGGATGAACCATGTGATGTTGGCGCCAGAGCCCCGGTGCACGATGGTTATGGCTTGATCGTGTGCCGGATCATGGGCGACGTGGTGATTTCCGATGTAACGAAGGCCCCTGCGCTGCCCGCAACCTCAGGTTGGCGGGGGCTTTCGGCTATGGAGGCGCAGAGGCGATCCTACGCAGGCAGTAAAGCTGAAGGAATATCGCTCAGGGCTGAAGCAAGCTCAGGAACGTCTCCAGAACCTTGCGGCTGGGCCGGTCAGACTCGGGCAACTCGCGGTTGATGCATGCGATCAGGGCGTGTCCCTTTTTTCGGGACGCCCCGCGCTGGATGAGATCGATCATCTCGTGACGCGCCACGAAAGCATGAACGGGCCCGCTTCGCTGGACGAGAGCAGGGGACTCGAGCTTCACGAAATAGTTGGGATCGGGGACCCGCCAGCCGGATCCGTAGTTCTCCTCCAGCATCCTCTCGGCGTTGTCGGGAACGAGGAACCGTGCGCCGAGAAAGCTGCGCTCTGTCAGGCCGAATTTCGAGAAGCGATAGTTGATCGTGTAGCCGAGGCGCGAGTCGATCCCGTGCAAGAAGTGATCGCCACGGTCGTGAAAGAAGAAGATGTCGAAATCGTAGCCGGACTGGATGTGTCGAACAGGCAGAAGGAAGAGCTTTTCGCCACGCAGGTCACGCGCCGTGAATGCGAATTCCCCAGACTTGAGAAGCGCCCCCGCGACATCGAACTGCGTCTGCCAGCCGATTACTCCAAGGTCGAAGTCCTTGTCATGCTCGAAGATCCGGCCCTCACGGATGCACCCGAGAAGGGTGCCGGATATGATGAAGGAATCGATACCCGCCCGGT
>Ga0315900_10008071_pt1 | contig 13637 bp, 7 predicted proteins | sample LakEriMetagenome_FD_203521 | JGI IMG/M metagenome (GOLD analysis project Ga0315900, IMG submission 203521) | Freshwater fungal communities from buoy surface, Lake Erie, Ohio, United States - Buoy 12 MA114 | ecosystem: Environmental > Aquatic > Freshwater > Lake > Lake biofilm | place: USA: Lake...
ATAAACTAGGTATAACACAAGAAAGATTATAATGTCAATACAAGTAGTAAGACCACAGAACCGTCAAGAATTTATGAGCAAGCTCGTAGGGCCTGCTTATGATCCTAAAGAAGGGACTGTGCCTAAACCTTTCTCTGAACCTACTAAACTAGGCCAACCTGAACAAAACAGAGCGTATCAGATTAGTGTTAAAGGTGATACTGAGAAAGACTTTTATATTGGGCTCGAAGACATTGATTCTGCAGTTAGCCACTACTTTAATGACATACTTAAACTATCTGTTGTACAGAACAATACTAAGGTAACTATTCCTATTATCTATGGTACACCTGAAAACTGGAAGGCTGTACAATCAGATGGTTACTATCGTGATCAAAACGGTAAGTTGATGGCGCCTCTTCTTATGTTCAAGAGGACTAGTGTAACACAGAATAGAGATCTAGGTAACAAGTTAGACGGTAACTTGGTTCACAACGTACAAACATTTGCTACTAGATACAACAAGAGGAACTTTTACAGTAACTTCAATGTTCTGAATAGTAGATCACCTGAAACGAAGTACGTAGTATCAGTTACACCTGACTATGTTACTGTAGAGTACGAGTGTATTGTATGGACTTATTTCGTAGAGCAGATGGACAAGGTGATCGAAGCATTGAATTTCGCATCCAGAAGCTATTGGGGCGATCCTAACCGCTTCCAGTTCTACAGTTCGATAGAATCATTTCAAGACTCCATAACCTATGAAATAGGTGACAACCGCGCGGTCAGAACAAACTTTAACCTTACTCTAAACGGATACCTGATTCCTGATACTATAAATAAAAAGTTAGCTAATGCTAGTGTATACTACGGAGTTAGTGAGATTGTATTTGGTCTTGAAACTACAAGTGGTCTAGAAGAGTTTTCTGTTAAAGCTGCTTCTACTACCGTAGCTCCTAAGTCTGTTCTACTTACAGATTCTCAAAACATCGTTGTACAAGGAGGTTCAGATGCCGCTATTATATATCTTGGTATAAACAAGACAGTAGTTGGTACTTACTCGTCTCCTACAACTATGATATTTGCGGCTACTTGGGCATTAGCTCCAGCAGGTCTTCCTGCTACTGGTTTAGATAACTTCTCGTTCTTTGTAAACGGACAGTATATTGAGAAGACAGCTATTACAAGCTTTACTGAAGTAGGATCAACATCAGTTTTAGTAATAGATCCGAATGTACTTGGTTTTACTTTTGATCAAACAGACGTTGTTTTAGCAGTAGGTAAATTTAACTAATCATGGCTAGGCTTAAGTTTAAACAAATATATTCAAATTTACAATACGATACAGCATCGTCTGTACTTACTTTGTCTGGTAGCCAACAAACAGACTTCGTTATTTCTGGTTCAGTTAGAATCGTATCTACACCTACAATGACAGGATCATTGACTATTCAAAACATCGACAGTTTTGGTGATTCTGGATCATTCTTTACTATGGATTTGGGAGATTATTGATATTTATACGTGGTGGGCTATATAGTCCTTTTCGCTAGTAGATACTTAACATAACCAGACACATGTCTAACCAGTTCCTCAAACTGCGACGTAGCGCAGTACCAGGTAAAATACCTGACACGGGGTCATTGGATTTAGGTGAAATAGCCTTAAATACCTATGACGGAGTTGCCTTCATGAAGAAATCAGTTGGAGGCACAGAGTCAATTGTTACCATAGGAAACACAACTGGTTCATTTACTGGTTCATTCTCTGGCGAATTTACAGGTTCACTTTTAGGTACAGCTAGTTGGGCATACAATGCCGTAACAGCTTCTACAGCCGATGACTTTTATGTTAGAGGAGACATAACCGGCTCTAACGCACTTATTACAGGCACATTAACTGCCCAGAGATTAGTTGTACAGACTATATCTTCTTCTGTAATTTACTCTTCTGGATCTAATATATTTGGAGACGAACTAACTGACACTCAACAGTTTACAGGTTCTGTCACTATTACAGGGTCACTAACTGTTAATGGACCTAGTACTTTTAATGGTCAAACAACTGCGAACAACTTAACCGGCTCTTTATTTGGCACATCTAGCTGGGCAAGCAAAGCTGTAACAGCCTCTTTTGCTCAGTCTGGAAATGGCATATTCAGTGGATCATTTTCTGGCTCTTTCTCTGGTAGCGGTGGTGGACTTACCAATATACCTGCTTCTAGTGTAGTCGGTCTTAATCTGTCTTTAATCTCTTCTGGTAGCGTTACTGCTTCAACAGACCCAGCTTATGGTTTTAAAGTCAATGCTAATTCTCAATTATCAGGCTCTACACAGATCACAGGTTCTCTTGGAGTAACAGGATCAGTTAGCATATCAGGAAGCATAGGAAATATATTCTCTGCTAATGTAGACACAATGGTCTTTACTGGATCGTTGTATCAAACTGGCTCAACATTTATAACAGGCACTCTTAGTGTCTTTGGAGGTATAACAGGATCTTTATTTGGCACATCTAGCTGGGCAGTATCAGCATCACATGCACCTAGTGCATTAACTGCATCATATGCAATAAGTAGTTCGTATAGTTTCAACTCTACTACGGCTAGTCATGCTTTAACAGCTAGTTCAGCAGACAACTTCTTAATAAGACAGAATGTAACTGCATCTAACGCCTTAATAAATGGCACGTTAACTGCTACTACAATTATAGCTCAATATATTACAGCATCAACTGAATATATAACAGGCTCTACTAAGTTTGGTAGTGAACTAACTAATACACACGAATTTACTGGTAGCGTTACTGTTACAGGATCTCTGTCTCTTAATAACGATCCTGTAGTTACACAAGGGCCTTACAATACTTTCTCTCAATCTATACAGTTAAGAGCTACTAATCTTGAGTCAACTGCTTCTGTATTAACAACAGCGTCGGCTAGTTTTGCTTTAGTAAGCGGTAGTTATTCATCTGCTTCTGGCTCTTTGTCTATCAGAGTAACAACACTTGAGAATGCATCAGCTTCATTTGCCGCTGATTCTGGATCTAATAATATAAGAATTACTAATCTAGAATCGACCGCTAGCGTACTTACAGTAGCATCAAGCTCTCTATCTACTCGTGTAACAACACTAGAGAATGCTAGTGCTAGTTTTGCACAAGATTCAGGAAGTAATAGCATAAGAATTACTAACTTAGAGTCAACGTCTTCTATATTGACTCAAGCTTCTGCATCATTTAGTTCTAGTATATCTTATTTATCTAGTAGCTTTACGGCATTTAGTCAGTCTTATAACACTGGGTCTTTTACAGGATCTTTCTTTGGTCAAGCTGCTTTAACTGGATCATTTACTGGTTCATTTAGTGGCACGCTGTCAGGATCTTTCTCAGGATCAGTTGCTAATATAGACGGTCAAACTAACTACATTGCTAAGTTTGATTCACCTAACACAATTGATTCTAGCGTAATATATCAGTCTAGTTCTTTTATTGCTATAAATGAAACTAACTTTACAGCAGGAGACCCCGAAGCATTATATGTTTTTCAGACACACCCTACATCATTTAACGTTGTAACTGGTAAAGGTAACACTAACAACTACTTACAGCTCAATATACAAAATACTAATCAAGGTATATCAGCGTCATCAGATATAGTTGCTACCGCTAATAACGGTAATGAATTTAGTAACTATATTGACATGGGTATTAATAGTGAGAACTTTAATACTGGCTTTATTGGTGAAGCAAATGATGCTTATGTTTACTCTATTGCAAATAATCTACACATTGGTAACGCTGCTACTAATGGTAGTCACTTAGGCTTCTTTGTTGGTGGAGATGACGTTCAAGCAAACAACAAACTACAACTTAATCCAGACAATATTCACTTTATGTCTGGCTCTTTACAGTTAACTGGTAGCTTAAATGTATTAGAAGGTATAACTGGCAGTCTATTTGGTACTGCTAGTTGGGCAATATCTGCATCACATGCACCATCAGCACTTACTTCTAGTTATGCTATTACGGCTTCATATAGTTTAACTGCTACTTCTGCATCTCATGCTATAAACTCTGATATTGCAATTAGTGCAAGTTATGCCGCAACCGCATCTTCTGCTAATGACTTTTTAGTTAGACAGAATATAACAGCTAGTAATGCACTTATAACAGGAACACTAACTGCACAGACTATCATAGCTCAGTACATTACATCATCTACTGAGTTTATTACAGGTTCTACGAAGTTTGGTACACAACTTACAGATACTCACCAGTTTACTGGTAGTGTGACTATTACTGGTAGTTTGAGCCTTAATAATGATCCTGTTGTAACACAAACTCCTTATAACACGTTTAGTCAATCTATACAACTTAGAGCGACTAATCTAGAATCTACAGCTAGCGTATTAACTAGTGCTAGTGCGTCATTTGCACAAGATTCTGGATCTAATTCTATAAGATTTACTAATCTTGAGTCAACTGCCAGCGTACTTACAACTGCTAGTGCGTCGTTTGCTATAGTTAGTGCTAGTTACTCAAGTGCATCAGGATCACTTTCAACAAGAGTTACTAATTTAGAGTCGACAGCATCAGTATTAACATTAGCATCTGCTTCATTTGCAGTAGTTAGTGGATCTTATTCTAGTGCTAGTAGTTCATTGTCTATTAGAACAACAGATCTTGAGTTAACCTCTTCAGTACTTACTAGCGCTAGTGCTTCTTTTGCTCAGCAGTCTGGTTCAAACAGTATTAGATTTACTAATCTTGAATCTACAGCTTCTGTTCTTACACAAGCTTCTGCATCATTTGCACTAGTTAGTTCTAGCTATGCAGCGTTTAGTTCTTCATATAACACTGGATCATTTACAGGTTCATTTACTGGAGTAGGTAACTTAACTGGTTCATTGTTTGGTACAGCAAGTTGGGCAGTTTCTGCGTCAAGTGCAGTATCAGCATTAAGCTCTAGCTATGCCATAAGTAGTTCTTATAGTTTAACTGCTACTACAGCATCACACGCACTTACTACTGTTAGTGCAAGCTACGCTGCTACAGCTTCGTCAGCAGATAATTTCTTAGTTAGACAAAGCATAACCGCTTCTAATGCACTCATAAACGGTACGCTTACAGCCACTACTATTATTGCCCAGTATATAACTTCATCTACAGAGTTCATTACTGGGTCTACTAAGTTTGGCAGTCAACTAACAGATACTCATCAGTTTACAGGTTCAGTTAGTATAACAGGATCATTAACAGCAACTAGCCCTGTAAAATTAACAGGCCTTACTAATACTAATCAAGTCAATATAGTTGGCTACGATACAACTACTGGTCAGTTATACTATCAAGCTACAAGCTCTTTAGTATCAGCTACTTCCTCATATGCATTAACTGCATCTGTTGCTATATCTTCTTCTTATGCGCAGTCTGCTTCTTTTGCTCAAAGTGCATTTGACATTTTAGTATATGTTAAGAATAGTAGTGGTGCTCAAATTAACAAAGGCTCAGTTGTAAGAATAGTAGGAGCGGTTGGAGATAATCCTTTAATTGCCACAGCTTCTTATACAGACGATAATAATTCAGCCAATACTTTAGGTATTACTTATCAGGATATACCTAATGACGATTTTGGTTACGTAATTACAGAAGGTACTTTAAAAGGCATTGATACATCAACACCAGGTTGGACAGCAGGTCAATTATTGTATCTAGGTTTAAACGGTACAATTACAGGATCTGCTCCTGTAGCACCACTACACGCTGTTCGTTTAGGTGAAGTACTAAGAGTACAGTTGAACAATGGTTCAATGTACGTTCGTATAGACAACGGCTATGAATTAGGTGAGCTTCACGATGTACGTGATACTACAACTACAGGGTCTTATGGAGATCTATTAGTTAAAAGTGGTAGTATATGGATTAATTCTAGACAGTTAACAGGATCATACGGTTTAACAGGTTCACTTTCTGCTACATCATTTACAGGTTCTTTATTTGGCACAGCTTCTTATGCAATTAATGCTGACTTATTAGATGGTAGAGATAGCAGTGTATTTGCTACAACTGGATCAAATGTATTTAGAGGAGATCAAACCGTAACAGGTAGTTTGTTTACATCAGGATCAAACACATTAGTTGGCTCTACTACTTTAACTGGTAGTTTGAATGTAACAGGATCTACTATTCAGACAGGTAACAATACTTTAATCGGTAATACTACTCTATCTGGTAGTATAACCATATCAGGATCTAGTGGACCAGGTTCTCCTACAGCATCTGTACAAATATATGGTGATATTAGACAAGCAGGCTATCATAGATTTGACCCTGTAACTACTAATATAAACAATAGCATTTCTGCTTCATACATTTATGTATCAGGATCTACTAATGACTTATACTTTACACAAAATGGTTCTGGTTACGGTAACACAACTCGTCTACGTTGGATAGAAGGTAACTTGTATACTGGTCTCTTAAATGGTGGTTTAATTACTACTCAATCATCTACTGTTTACCAGGTATCAAGTGGTTCAGGTATTATTGTTGACCTAAATGCAAGTTTAAATGACAATCCTTATCCAACTGTTCAATATTTAAACTGGCCTAATTTAACTGGTAGTATTAGTGCGTTTACTTCTTCTTATCAACAACTTTTTGTTGGTATTGATAATACTAATAATCTATACGCACAAGGAACACCGTTTTATAATGGACAGGTTGATACGCTCATACCAGTCGGTGACGTATTCTTCCAAAATGGTTCTACTATTAATGGAGTAAAAACAGCTCCTGGTTTAGGCTATGGTTGGAAACAAAGAAGTAATGTATTCATAAGTGCTTTTGGACCATTAAAATTATCTGGTTTTACATTAGCTCCTAGTGGATCAAGTACAGGTAGTTTAATAATTGGAAGTGGTACTGCATTTGCTGATGGACAAAATTATACAGTTGATCCTGACAACCCGTCTTATATAATAGATTCAGGAACCAACGTATCTAAGATATTCAGATACTACCAATCAGGTTCTACATGGGTTTATCAAACTAATGCAGGAGCAGGTTTTGGAGCAATTGACCCAGCTAACTATTCTAATAATGGTACATTAACTGGAGTTGGAGCTGGTAACTGGTCTATACAAAGAGTATTCTGGTTCCCTAACTCAGTTACTAAGGCTATAGTAGTTTATTATGGTAATGCTATCTACGCTACGGAAGCAGAAGCTATTGCCAACTTAAGTATTGAGTCTTTTGTAGAGGCACCAAATACAGCAGCTAATGCTGTCTATGTAGGTTCAATTGTGATTAGTGGTAATGGCGTGTTTACTAATACTAGTACATTTACTATACTTCCTGGAGGTTTATTCAGACAAGTAGGAGGATCTGGTGGAGGTGGTTCTGTTGTAACACAAACATTAGCAGGCTTATCAGACGTTAGTATATCAGGCCCAACAAACGGCCAACCTCTAGTATATAATTCTACTTCTGGTAAATGGGAGAATAGTTCTACATTAGTTGCTAACTTAACAGGTAATGCTTCAACAGCTACAACTGCATCATTTGCTGTTACGGCTTCTTATGTACTCAATGCTGTTAGTGCATCTTATGCTTTAAGTGCTTCATCTGCAGAACAAGCTAACACGGCATCTTATGTACTACAAGCTGTAAGTGCTTCATTTGCAAGTAATGCCTCTACTGCTTCATATGTACTCAATGCTGTAAGTGCTTCTTTTGCAAGTAATGCCTCTACTGCTTCATATGTACTACAAGCTGTATCAAGTTCTTTTGCTAGCACTGCTTCTTTTGTGCAAAACGCGCAAACTGCTTCTTATGTACTCAATGCTATTAGTGCAAGTTATGCCGCAACCGCTTCTAGTGCAGACAACTTCTTGATCAGACAGAATGTAACTGCATCTAATGCTTTAATAACTGGTACATTAACTGCACAGACTATTATTGCTCAGTACATAACATCATCTACAGAGTTCATAACTGGCTCAACAAAGTTTGGTACGTTATTAACAGATACTCATCAATTTACTGGTAGTGTTACTATCACAGGAAGCCTTAGCCTAAACAATAGTCCTGTTGTAACTGACGCTACATTTACTCCTTTTTCTAGCTCTGTTTCTACAAGAACTACTAACTTAGAATCAACGGCTTCTGTACTTACAACTGCTAGTGCATCGTTTGCACAGCAGTCTGGAAGCAATAGTATAAGATTAACAAACCTCGAAACGACTGCTAGTGTACTTACTACCGCTAGTGCATCATTTGCTCTAGTTAGTGCAAGCTATTCGAGTGCGTCTGGATCACTATCTACTCGTGTTACTAATCTTGAAACAACATCGTCTGTATTAACTACAGCATCTGCATCGTTTGCACAACAATCAGGTAGTAATAGTATTAGACTGACTAATCTTGAAACTACAGCTAGTGTACTTACAGTAGCTAGTGCATCGTTTGCAATAGTTAGTGCAAGTTACGCTAGTGCATCTGGGTCACTATCTATTCGTACTACTAACTTAGAATCGACAGCATCGGTACTAACTACAGCTTCTGCTAGCTTTGCTATTGTATCTTCTAGCTTTGCTACTACTTCAGCATCTCTATCTACTAGAACAACTAATCTAGAGTCAACTGCTTCTATTTTAACAACAGCAAGCGCTAGCTTTGCTATAGTATCTAGTAGTTATGCCTCAGCTTCTGGATCATTATCAACGAGAGTCACGACACTTGAGAATGCTAGCGCAAGCTTCGCTCAACAATCTGGTTCTAATAGCATTAGGCTAACTAACCTTGAGACAACCGCATCTGTATTAACAGTTGCATCAGCCTCTTTTGCCATAGTTAGTGCAAGCTATTCAGCACTTAGTGGATCGTTTAGAACTGGTTCATACACAGGATCTTTCACTGGCACATTATTTGGTACGGCTTCTTGGGCTAACAATGCAGTAACATCTAGCTATGTACTAAATGCTATATCTGCATCTTATGCGGCTACAGCATCTTCTGCTGACAACTTCTTGATCAGACAGAATGCTACTGCTTCTAACCTCCTAGTCAACAATACTATAACTGCTCAGACACTTGTTGTAACTACAGTTAGTTCTTCTGTTGTTTACTCTAGTGGTAGCAATATCTTTGGTAATCAGTTGACCAATGTGCAACAGATGACTGGTAGCTTGAGAGTGACTGGTTCAGGTAACCACTGGATCATGGGTGGTAATGTTGGCATAGACACAAGAACACCAGCATTTAAAGTAGATATAAATGGTAATGCTAGAGTACTAGGAGGAAGTACTTATTTAGGAGAGGCAAACGTAGCATCAGGTCATTTGAATGCATATGAATTAATGACATTCAATATCGATATTGATAATGATGATAGTAATCGATATTTTGCCTGGTATACTAATGCTGCCGATGGAGCAGGAACTGAACTAATGAGATTGACTGAAGCTGGTAAAGCTGGTTTTAGTAATAACAATCCACAATATACAGTTGATATAACAGGTGACGCTAATGTTAGTGCAAACCTAACTGCTACAGGATCCATAAGATTCCCTAGCTTATCGAATGCTAATCAGGTAAATGTAGTTGGTTATGATACAGCAACAGGTCAACTATTCTATCAAACTACTAGCTCACTATCAGTAACATCAGCTTCTTACGCAGCTACTTCTAGCTACTCTACGAACTTCACTATACAGAATCAGCTGATATTTGATCAAACCTTAACTGACTATGCTAGTGTAGCTTCATCAGTTGCAGGCTCTAACAACTTGTTTACTCAAACAACTGGGTCTTATACATCAGCATTCTTCAAGTACACTGTGTCTAATTCTACTAATGCTAGAACAGGTGAAGTGTTAGCAGTATGGAATGGTGCTAGTGTTCAATTTACAGACAACTCTACTCTAGACATTGGTACAACGACCCCTGTCACTTGTTCAGTGTCTTTAGTAGGTGGAGACGTACTATTCAACGTCCAGACCAATACTAGTGGTTGGAGAATTAAATCGATAGGAACATTCATGTAATATTTATATAAAACAACAATCTATGTGGCAAGTACAAATGGAATTTATACCAGGCAACCCTATGATCTGGGTAGCACAATTGAACCCAGGAGACCCTATTTACGAGTATGACAATGAGCCTGAAGCTCAAGCTAAGGCGACTGAACTTCAATCACAAGACCCAACTGGTAGACAGTATCGTGTAGTCAAAATAAGCTAATAGTTATATGGCACAAATATATGGTCCAAATATTGTTACAGATGGTCTTGTACTTAGTTTAGATGCGGCAGACAGGAATTCTTATCCTGGTACTGGTACTATATGGTATGATATATCTGGAAATAATGTTACAGCAACAAAAGCAGGATCACAATCTCCAACATACCCTCTATGGAATTCAATAGGCTATTTTACCTTTTTAGCAGGCTCATCAGGAAATAATCAATCTAGATTTTATACAAGTAATTTACCTGCTTTTACTGGATTATCTGTTTTTTGTTGGTATAGAACGTCTGATGCAAGTGAAAGTAAAACTATACTTAGGATGCAGAATTCAGATTTCGAACTATCTGTTAATGGAACTACTTTGTATTACGCCGCTGGCTCAAATTGGAACGATATTAATACAAGCGTAACAATAGCTTCTTCAGCTAACGGAAACTGGCACAATACAGGTCTCACTTACGATGGGAATAATTTAAAAGGATATTACGATACTTCTAATGTTGCAAACAATACTAGAGGAAGTGTGGTAAATACTCAAGCAGGCGACTTAAATATTGGTACTAGAGATGATGCTTACGCCCAACATTTTGTAGGTGACATATCTACTATTACTATATATAATCGCGTATTATCAGCTACAGAAATTCTTCAAAACTATAACGCACAAAAATCACGTTTTAACTTATAACAATGCCGTTTTCAGCAGGACCCAATATAGCAGCTAGACCAAACTTGGTGTTTGAGTATGATACAGGAGATGTACAAAACTCTTATAGAGGCAAGCCTACTACTAACTTCTATACAAATGGACAGTTTGCAAATGGTGCAGGTATTCCTCAAGAACAAGGTAGCAACCCTACAAACACAATTATATTCTTTCCAAATAACCCAGGAAATAGTCAATATGTTTTACAACAAAATGGTAACTATACAGAGTATCAAATTGATTTAACAAGTCAGTTAGTATCTAATACCACGTATGTAATGAGTGGTTGGTATGCACAATCATCAGATTATAATGGATCACCTACAATGTTTCACGCCCGTGCATTTTCAGCATCAGGTAATAATAATGCCACAGGAACTGGGCTAGGCACAATTCTTACAACTAGAACGGTAGGAAATACTACATGGTCATACTGTTATCAAACTATAACGACACCGTCAGATTATAGTAATTATTTTAATTGGTATGTTGGGTATGGCCAACCTTCACATAATGGATACAGGTATTATACTAACTTACAAATGGAGTTAGGAAGTTTTCCTTCTCAGTTTGTTGATGGAACACGATCAGCTACACAAGGATTATTGGATGTAAGTGGATATAACAGATCTATTAATATATCTAATATGTCTTTTACTAGTACAGCATTTCCTCAAATGACATTTGATGGCACAGATGACTATATCCCAAGCATAGGTACAGCAGTTATACCTGCAGGATCAGTTCCTTATACTGTATCTGTTTGGGTAAATAGAGGTAGAAATAATGTCGGGTATGAAGAATTGTTAGCACAGTGGACATATGCAAATTCTGGTAATTCATTTTTCTTTGGCTTTAATAATAGTAATGTAAGGTTTAGTGATAGTTGGAATGATGTAAGTGTATCAGGAGCAGGAAATACAAATGTGTGGATGAATCTTGTTGGAGTAAATACAGGAGCAAATGCCTACATATACCTCAATGGAGCTTTAGCTGCTACAAAAGGATCTGCTTTAACATATACAGGGACTGGCCCTCTTTTAATGGGAAGACAAGGAGAACTAGCAGGAGAATACTTTTTAGGTAGAATGAATAATGTTCAGATTTATGACAGTGCACTATCAGCCCAAGAAGTACTAAGAAACTACAACCAACTAAAAGGACGTTTTAATTTAATATAATATGGCAGTAGAAACAGGATATAGTAAGATAGTCACATCAGGGTCAGTTTTCTTGTATGATACAGGAGATACTGTTAACTCTTATAAAGGCCAGCCTATAACTAATCAGTTTGGAGTACTGGGAACATCTGGCTATGGTTCAGGTGCTAACAACAACGTTACTTTTCCTGTAAATGGAACTGGTACTTTTGTTAGACTTGGTTATGGACAAACTTTTGGTGGATACACTATACAACCTGATGATGTAGTTTATCGTTATGATTTAGGAGCAAATGGATGTCACTATCATGGATTTGATACAGCAATACCTGCTGGAACCTTTGCTACTTTCACTTTTGACTATTTAGTAGCTAATGCTACAAACTATCCGAGTGATGGTTTGTTAGCTAATTTTGAACAGGCTTTTGGAGGAAGCTCTAGCGTTCTTAATTCTTTACAGAACGTTTGGCAAAAAGTATCTTTTACAGGAGGCCCAAGTGGAGGAGCAGGAACATTAAGATCCTTATTATATCCAGGTGGCTGTAGTGGTGGAAGACTTGCAGACAGCGGGTATATCTTATTCAGAAACCCACAAGTAACATATACTAATTATGCAGTACCATTTGTACAAGGAACTCGTTCTACTACACAAGCTATGATTGATATTGTAGGAGGAAATACTGTCAATCTTGTTAATATGTCGTATGGTGCTAATAATGCTATATCATTTGACGGGACTGATGATTATACAGAAGTGTCTAGTTTTAATGTAGACCAGAATAATGAGTTTACTTTAGAAGCAGTTATTTATCCAAACACAGTGTCTACTAATCAGAGTATCATAAAAAAGAATACATCTAATGATAACTGGCCTATATTTTCTATGGCTTTAGTTGGTAGTAACTTAAACGGATACTATTCCTCACCTATTTATGGACAGTGTCTTGAAGGAGCAGACGGGACTAGTGGTATTATTACAGCTAACAAATTTTATTACGTAGCCTATTCAAAAGGAGCCGGTGGTTATACTACTATGAAATTGTATATAAATGGTGTATCTGTTCCTTACACTAATTTTCTTTACGGATCTCACATAAATGCTATAGCAACTAGCACTAAGCCTATTCATATAGGAAGGAACTTAGATGGACCTAACTGGATACAACCTTTTAATGGTAGAATTCCTATAGCTAAAGTATACAATAGACAACTTACTGACTCTGAAATTCTATCTAATTTCAACCACTACAAAACACGCTTTAACATAACTTAATATTTATACTATATGGATAATCTTTGGCCAAATAGAAGATGGTTGATTTTACCAACCTCAGTTACAAGTTCAATTGATTGGAGTCAAGTGCTCGAGTCCGAGCCTACAACACTTCGTTTATCTGTTGATCAGAGTAAAACGTTTGTGAAGTATGACGTAAATGTTGTCACAGCATCATACAGTCAATCCTGGTACGATCCTCAGACACAAACAACAGAATCTATATTAATACCATCTGGAACTTATGGTAGACCTGACATATACC
>Ga0315900_10008074_pt1 | contig 13637 bp, 12 predicted proteins | sample LakEriMetagenome_FD_203521 | JGI IMG/M metagenome (GOLD analysis project Ga0315900, IMG submission 203521) | Freshwater fungal communities from buoy surface, Lake Erie, Ohio, United States - Buoy 12 MA114 | ecosystem: Environmental > Aquatic > Freshwater > Lake > Lake biofilm | place: USA: Lake...
TCAAAACTTGTTTGGATCAAAAGAGGAAAAGGAAAAATTTGCCAAAGAACAAGCTGAACATCCTAAAGAAAAGGAGAGTATTTCGCATTGGACAATGGCGCGTGTTCTCGGAGTAACCTCAGCTGTAACGCTATACATGGCAATTAAATATTTTGCCGGAGATAAGTATACGAAGCTCAACGAGAAAGCTGTCAACTGGGCACGAAAGGCGTCGTGGATTCCAAAGTTCTTACGTCCCTCGGACAAAGAAGTAGAATATTATCTGGCGGAGCAGGTTGCCGCGATTTCGTCCACAGCAGTGCTCGGAGTTAGCAAAAAATATTTGGATGACGTGTTTCCGCCCGTTAAACACGCCGAAGATCATGAGATAACTGCTCCACGTATTGCGGACACAATCAAAAAACGCGATGTTTCTCACACGAACGCAATCAGTGACCAGCGTAAGCAGGTAGAAATGCAAACGGAGATGGAATATGCCCGTTAGCAGATTCGTTGCAAAACAATATGTTACCAATTCGTTTACGCTGATTTGTAATCGAATCTTCATACACAATAGGGCATCAGAGATGCTATCTATTGTACTGGATAGTAAAGGGGAAAAACGTGGTTTCTGATACTTTAGAAACACAGAACAAACTGAATGTGGAGCGTCAAGAAGATGCACCACCGCCTGTTGCCGCACCAGTTCCGCAACAGACGAATGCTAGCGAACATTCCTCAGAATCAAATAACACCAAAAAACGTCGCACATTTGGTAACAAGCTGTTCGACTGGCTTGTGTATCCATCGATTGCTTGGCTGGGGAACTCAGCTTTGGGAGTTTATATTACCCACGAAACTGGCAAAGGAAATGAGTTTGCGGCATTTAAGTGGATTCGTCAGGCCAATGACAAGTTTTATGAGAAATTTAACCAGAGCGTTGAATCTGGGATCATGAAAAATGTTATCAAGGATAAATCGCCGGAGAATATCAAAGCATGGGCTGGCGGTATATCAACTTACTTCCTTCTGTCGCTCGGTGGCACTTTGCTCATGTGGCCGATCAAAGCCATGGAAGACAACCGCAAAAAACTGGCTGCAAAATTAGACAACACCTTTGGCACGACCCCTCCGGATCAGAAAGAAATTGAGAAGGAGCCAAAACAAAGCTGGTTCAGTGTTCTCAGCGGTCGTGTATTATCGGTATCTATCGGATTTGCAGCATTCCTAGCAATGACACCCAAGAATGCAGACAAAGCTAGCAAATGGTTTGGTGAAAAAGTCACGAGTGGCCTTTCTAAAGTATTTAAAAACGCAGATAAGAAGAATATGCGTGAATGGATGGATATCGCCGCATTCGATATTGTGTTCACCTCCATAACTGCAGCCGTGACCTATATGTTCAGCCGATTCGTTGCAAAGAAAACCCAGAACGATCTGGATTCTACAGAATCCATGATGACGATTGATCCAGCAACCCCTACCCCATTTGCTCCACAGGAATTTGATACTGTTTCCAAAAACACTTCGCAGGACAAAGCATTCCTCAAATCCGCAGGGATTCGTCCAGAAGATGCGGAGGATATTGCCCGTTTGAGTAATGGATCAGAAACTGCTAAGAAGCCATTCAGCGAAAATGTAGTGCAACGCAGCAGCAAACCGGTGCAGAAAAGTTTTACAGAAATGGCTGAACGCCAGAGCGATCAGCAAGTTACGGTGGGGGCATAATGGATATGCAACCACAGGAAAAACCTATGCCAAATCCAACCACCCCTCCAAACAGCAACGCCTGGGAATCAGATAAATCCGGCCAGAAAAGCTGGGGTGATTTGTGGAAGGAAAGTCTACACTGGTGGGCAACGGATATCGGTGTCAACTATATCACCAATGCGACCATATCAGTTGGACTCACCTACCTGTTTGAGAAAACCAAAGGCGAAGCTTATAAACAATGGCTCGACAAAAAACTTGAGAAAGTAGAAAACCCAACCACAAAAGCGGTTACCGCTTTTATCGTAAAGTTTCTGACCAAGTCGCAGATTCTTCTGATGGGGGGGCATTTTCTTGTTCCACTCATGAAGGATTTTAACGACAACCGCCACCGTCAGACCGAGTGGATGGGTGACAGGATTGATGCGTTGCAGGAAATGTTTGGTCAGGGCAATGAAGCCTCAAAGAAAAACCGTTCGGACTATGCAGCACTTCACAAAATACTGCAGGAAAAACCAAAGGATGTTTCGCCTGAACAGGCCAATATCCTGATTAAATACGGTGTGAATAGCAGCTTCGACTTTATCGAGGAAAAGCGCACGTGGAAAGAAGTGGTCTTGTCCCGCCTGCGCGCCATGGGATTCTCCGCTGCAACCAATGCGGTGATCGGTGGTTTAGAAGGAAAAACCACTCAAAAAGATGCTGCTGGCAAGGAAATTGAGCATTCGGGCATATACTCGCGTGCCTGGGCAAACCCAGTGAGCAAAGGCAAAGGATTCTTCCCAGGACTAGGCAAGGTATTTGCAAAAATACCAGGGTTCAAAAAAGTGTTTCCCGATACCGAACTCTTCGCACGCGAGTACGCAAACGACATGATTCTGACTGCGGCATCCACTATCGGCTTTGCGCAGGGTATGAAGGCGGCTGAGAAAAATGGCCCATCACACGAAGAAATGCGTGCGCGTAATGAAGCATACTGGACAAACAAAGTGGCCTCTAAAGCCCCTGAAGGCGATAGGCAGTTCCTAGCCGAAAACGGTATTCGCCCAAGTGACGCCGACGATATCGCCGCATTGAAAGCAGCAGGTGCAAACACCCCGACTCCAGCAACCTTTGCAGAGAATGCTTCTAAATTCGACTCCCGTGCGCAATTGGTCACAGAAGGAAGAGAATCGGGCACCGAACAGCCTGTTGCCACCCGATAATCTTGCCAGCACGTGTGATCTGGGCTACTCTTTTTGCGCATGAATATCTTGTGGACCAAGCCTTCTCTTTCGCGTGATTTCGCCCTGCTTTCGGGTCTGATCATCTTTATCCTCATCATTGTTTCCATTTGGGTTTCCTACGAAACCTATGAGGCGCACTCAGACCGAATCATCAAACAATTAGAAGGTGAAGCAACACGCGTAGACCGCGCCATGATTATCGAGATAGAGCGCGCGCACTACCTGATCGAATCTCTGGGGCGTCAGATTGCTCAGATGGATACGGAAAATTTGGATAGCGTGGCCCTGCTGCTTAAATCATTCGACACGAACACGCTTGCAAATAATGTACTGACCTTCGTCGACCCCACCCAGTCGGTCGTCGTCAGCAGTAACCGTGGGGTGTTATCAAAACCGGTGGACGTATCCGATCGTGACTACATAAAAAAATCCCTCGCAGAGAGTTGGAAAGCCCACATAGGTAGACCTATACAAGGTCGAGTATCAGAAAAATGGGTGCTGCCTATCGGAGTTGGCATTACCGATAACTCTGGACAGTTTCGTGGCACTATTGCCATCAGCCTGGATATTGCATCGCTATCTCGTGAATTACAAAATGTAATAAAGAAAAGCGGCATCAGCTTCGCTATTTTTAGCAAAACCTTGGTGCTGTTGACGGATAATGATGGGTTCATCACGACCAACGAATCCTTTATGAACCAACTCAAACACCTCGATTTCAGCAAAAAAGCATCTGGTGTTCTTGGTATGGGAAGCCTGATATCGCCACGCGAGATTTATGCATATTACGAGACATCCGCCAGCTATCCTTACGTCATCGTGCTGGGATATGATAATAACGTCAGTATTAGCACCATTTTTAATCTCATCTTACCCCGAATCCTGCAGCTAAGTCTCATGGCTATTTTCATGCTGTCGCTGCTATGGATGGTGCGCGTGCGTGTGATTCAGCCCGTGATGGAGCTAACAGAAATCAGTGCGGGCGTAGGAAGAGGTGAAGGATTCCACCCGATTACACAAAACAGTCCGCTTGAGGTTGAGCTACTCGCGCAGGAGATTCGTAAAATAAGCGAATATTTACTGGAGCGAAAACGTATTGCTACGGAGAACGAACATAAAAATCTCATGTTACGTAAGAACAAAGAACATGCGGAACTGGTTAATCGCATCAAATCCGAATTTCTTTCGTCAATGAGTCACGAGTTTAGAACTCCACTTAATACGATCATTGGTTTCTCAGAGATTATGAAGAACGAACTTTATGGTCCAATGCCGAACCCCCAATATGGTCAGTATGCTCAGGATATTCATGAAACCAGCCGCTATCTTCAGGAACTGCTGGAAGACATCCTGCTTCTCTCAAAGGCAGAATCGGATATCCATGAACTTCAGGAAAAGCCATTGGATGTAAAATTACTTACGCTACGCTGCATCCGTGCCGTATCTGATAAGCTTGGGCAGCTTGGCATAACCGTGGATGTACAGGCGTCCGACTCTCTGCCTAAACTGCTTATGGACGAAACGCGACTGAAGCTCATTATCACCAACCTGCTTTCCAACACTGCAAAGCTTGCCACTGCACATGGTGCCGTAACCGTGCGGATATTTACTGAAAAGAGTAAATCCAATCAGAATGTTTTCGTAATCGCATTTTCCGATGGCCAAGAATCCGGAAAAATCGGGTCAAACGCAATCGAACAACGAAACAAGTCATCGAAACGTCCACGCGTCGAGATTGAGGGGCTTAGCATACCTCTTAGCAAGGCACTGGTTGCCATGCATCAGGCTACGCTCACGATGTCTCCCGGAAGCATGGGTAAACCTACCGTGCTATCCGTGCAGTTTGGATCTGAACGAATCGTATACTAGGTCGCGTAGACATTTACGCTAGGCCGAAAGCGAAAACGCCAGTTTTTGAGAACCTCCCCGCAGCGTACACATAAGTACGTGAGGAGAGGAAGCACAGAAAACGGCGTTTGCAGCAAGGCATAGTAGTGAAGCCTACGCGACCTTAACTAAACTTATTGCTTCTGGGGAATCCCTGTGGCGGTAGCTTCCCAACCGAAGCACGGTTACCAAGCCATTCCATGATATTAGTTTCTGTACGCACACGATCACCACTAGCCCAGGTAAGACCGGTTTTGGAATCAAATACCTTCACATCAGAAAGCTGGCTATCTTTATATTTCTGTAGCGCAACACCCTGCCCACGACGCATTTCCGGGACTTGCACGAGCGGAAATACGAGTAGCTTACGGTTTTCACCGACCACCGCCACCATATCACCTTCTACGAATGTTGCACAAACCGCACGTGATCCATCCGAAGCATTGAGTATCTGCTTACCAGCGCGGGTGGAGGCCACAATCTCTTCGGACGGCACCACGAATCCTTTTCCGTTCGAGGATGCAACCAGTAGTTTTTTGCCCGGTTCATAAACGAACATGGCAACAACTTCATGCTCATTTTCCATATCCACCATCAGGCGGATTGGCTCCATCTGACCTTTTCCACGGGGGAGCTTGTCGCAAGCGATGGTATAAAACCGTCCGTTTGAACCAAACAATACAAGCTTGTCGGTAGTCTGGGCACGCAACTCGAACTTCGCTTCATCACCTTCTTTATACTTCACATCGCTCAAATCTTCGACATGGCCTTTGAGTGCCCTCACCCACCCCATCTGCGAACACAGTATGGTGACGGGTTCCTTTTCTACAAAAGCTTCAATAGAAATTATGGTGTTGGTTGGCGCATCGCCAAACTCACTGCGGCGTTTGCCCAGTGGGGTGGATTGTCCAAATTTCTTTTTGATGTCTTTGAGTTCTTCTGAAATCACTTTCCACTGTTTGTCTTCGGACTTCAGCGTTTCCTTCAAATCAGCCTGCTCTGCACGCAATTCTTTGTGCTCACGTTTGATCTCGATCTCTTCAAGTTTACGCAAACTGCGCAGACGCATGTTCAAAATGGCTTCCACCTGCACTTCGGACAGTTTCCATTTTTTCATCATCTTCGCTTTGGGATCGTCTTCCTCGCGAATGATTCGGATCACTTCATCCAGATTCAGATACGCGATGAGGAATCCTTCAAGTACTTCTAAACGGTGCGCGATCTGGCCTAAGCGGAAGGTGGTGCGACGCTTGAGCACTTCCTGACGGTGGAGCAGAAACTCCTGCAATACTTCTTTCAGGTTAAGCACCTTGGGAACGCCAGCTGCGGTAATCACGTTCATGTTGAGCGGGAAGCGCGTTTCAAGGTCAGTGACCTTAAACAGGGATTCCATCAGCATTTCCGGATCCACGGCGCGGCTTTTGGGTTCGAGCACCACGCGCATCTCATCCGTGGATTCATCGCGAATGTTGCCGAGTAGTGGTAACTTTTTATTACGATATAGATCAGCGATTTTCTCGATCAGTTTGGATTTTTGAATCTGATAAGGAATCTCGGTGATAACAATCTGATACAACCCGTGACTCAGTGGCTCTTTGTTCCATTTGGCACGGATACGGAAGCTGCCCTTACCGGTTTCATAGGTTTGCAACATACTCTCTGGTGATTCAATGATCGTGCCACCGGTCGGAAAATCCGGCCCCTTCACAAAAGAGAGCAACTTCTGTACCGAGCAATTAGGATGTGAAATCTGGTACACCAGCGCATCGCACAGCTCACCAACATTGTGCGGCGGAATGGAAGTCGCCATACCAACCGCGATTCCTTCAGAACCATTCGCGAGCAGATTCGGGAAGCTCGAAGGCATAACCATCGGCTCATGCTCTTCGCCATCGTAGGTCGGGCGGAAATCAACCGTATCACGATCGATAAATTCCATAAGCGACAGCGCAACATCGGTCAGGCGGGCTTCGGTATATCGCATCGCCGCAGCATTATCGCCGTCAATCGAGCCGAAGTTACCTTGTCCATCCACGAGCGGATAGCGCACCGCAAAGGACTGCGCGAGGCGAACCATCGTGTCATAGACGGCCTGATCACCATGCGGATGGTATTTACCGATCACATCCCCCACCACGCGGGCGCATTTCTTGTAGCCGGATTTTGGATCGAGTTTGAGTTGCAGCATTGCATAGAGCAGCCGGCGGTGAACGGGTTTCAGTCCATCCCGCACATCTGGAAGCGAGCGCGACATAATGGTCGAAAGCGCATACGCAAGATATCGCTCGCCGAGCGCATCCTTGAACGCTACATCGGCGATGGTTTCTTCAATCTTTGGGCTAATCGGCATATAAAACGCTCCTTTCGCGAGTGCATTTTGGGCTGACTTCCGCGAGGCAAAGCCCGCGTCCCGTAGCCACGCTTACGGGCAAGGACTTTAACGATGCGGGCAGCTCAAAATGCCTCGCCCGCTTGGGTCCGGCAAAAATGCTTGTCTGCTTCGTCGAAAGACAAAAACCCGTAGGCCCCGCTATGGGTTTTGTCTTTCTTCTTGCATAGCAATCATTTTTGCTCGGACGAAAGCCGTGTTTTATATGCCGATTAGCCCAAGTATTCGACGATTTGCTCACGCGGTTTCTCCTCTGGCATTAGCCGTTGCATACAGCGTTGGAAGAGTCGCTCGCGTGAACGCGGCAGATTCCCTCCCTTACCCGAAAATGCACGGTGCTCGAGGAAATAGCCGCAAAGCCGCATTCCGTCAAGGATTTCCTCATGAGAAACCGCAGTTTCCTGCGCCTCTACGCGCAGGAACTGCGGATAGCGAAACAGCTTTTCTGCCCACGGCTCACCCGCTTCACGGCTCACCGCGCGACCGGAGCGCGGCGAAATATACGTCAAATCCGTACGGGTTCCGGTGGCAGCGCAGCTCGATAAATCAAGGCCAAATCCCAGCAATCTCAACAGGTTGAACTCAAACCGTACATAGGCCGGCAGACAATCAGGTTCAAAGCGTATCACGCGTAGAAACCCTAAAAACTCGTCATATACGTCCGTGTGCGGGTCGCGCTCGACCAATAATTGTTCGAGCAGATTACATCCAGACTGCAAAGCGGAAAGCTTCACGATGTCATCGAGTACAAAGGCAGCAAGCGGCTCCACTAGCTCGGTGCGAAACGTCCCCAGATGTTCCGGTAGACGTGCTTTCCATTCTACCTCCACCAGATTTCCGGGTTGATACATCCCGCGCTTGCGAGAAGAGAGTGCATACTTATCAACACCCGCATGCAGCCCGTGATGCTCGGTAAGCACCCGCACCACGGCACCCTGCTCGTCAAATTTATGAATGGATAGGATTATCCCGCGATCATTCCAGTGCATAAATTAATGCTTACAGCACAAAGGGTTATAGATAAAGCAAATATTAATATAATCGCAGTATACTATGCAGCGATATGTCAGATCATCCAGCTAAAAAACCTGAAAAATACGTCGTTATTCTCGCTCATGCCGATGGCTGGGGCGCGCTTAGTGCAAATAAAATTATAAAGCACCTACACGAAAATTATCCCGACTTAGGAATCCACTTGATCGTTTCACAGGCCACGAAAAATCCAACAACAGGCAGGATTGTAACCGGCCTCGATGATTTACGCCCTGTTCGGGAACTAAAAGAAACCAACCTGCTTCAATACTTCGAGCAGATTGATAAAAAATACGACGAAACACCAAGCATGGAAAAAATCATAGAAGAGTTTCCCCACGGCGTTGGTGATGGTGAAGGTATCGACAAAATAATGGATCTTGCAAAGCGTCATACGGAGCAATCAGAAGTGCAATTTTTGACCTTCAAGCAACTAGCAAAACGTTACTGTGCAGAGGCTACTGTTCATTACACAACGCGGGGAGGTAAAGAGGGAGGAGTAGAGTTACAGGGTATTGTAGAAAATCTCGAACAGCAATACGGACATGGTCCGGAAGTGATGCTGTCGGTTGATACAATGGCCTTTGTAACCAAGGCATTGCACGACAAGTATCGTTGCTTCAGTACGCATCCAGGCCCACTGGATTCTATTCGTATCGAGGGGATGCAGGGCACACTGCGCTCACTAGTCAATCAGGTGCTGTATGATGCACAAGGGAACCCATTACCCGAAAATCATGTATTCGGGATGGGGCTTGCTCACGTCAAAGGCACCCTTTTTTTACAGCGCGAGAAACTGGATGAAGGGCCACCGGATGAAATTGTGCTGGCTCCCGTTGTGCCGGGTATGTCGGCATATCAGGTTCGTGACGAGGTGTATAATCAACTTGTGGATGGCATGATCGGAAGGCTTCCAATCTATCTCAATGCAGAGAAGCGTGAAGCACGTATTCGTGTCATCACGGCAGAAAAAGTGGCATTAGATGCAGCACCCCACATAGCAATAGGTGCATTGGAAAAAATTCCTTTTGCAACATGGCAAGGAATGGCGACTGCATTTCCTAGCGAAGATGGAATTGAGGTGCTTCAGAATCAAATTGTAGATCCGCGTTATTTCCGAAATATCATGAGGCGTTTTTATCCGGGAGGAGACGAGGATTTCAACAAGTCATACGACCCGATTTTTGGTAACACCGTCGAGAGGATTGTTGCACAGAAGAGAGAGCGGCTAACCGACCCGTGGACTATTCTTGCCATGAATAATCAAGAACACACTCTCTGTTCACGAGAGGGCCCAAATGAACCAGTTAAGATTTTCAATAATCGTATTCCGATACTGGATCCCTATCACCCTATGAATGAAAATAATCTTGAAGGCATAGCGGCATTTTCCCTTGCCTTGGTCGATCACCTCGGTGGCCCTGAAGCAGTACTTCACGAATCAAGAGAGAGTCTGCAAAGAAAAATCCACATGGTTATCGAGAAAGAAAAACCGCCTGCACTTATGGCAATTGCCAGAGAACATTTTGGAGAGAGGTGGGAAAACATTTCTCCAAGACCATCTTCAGATCATCAATATGATGGTTCCACGCGGTAACTATTCTTTATACTCCAAACCCAGCTTCGAATAAATCTCGCGGTCTTCTTTCCAGTTTTCTCGCACCTTAATAAAAAGCTCGAGGTGCACTTTCTTTCCGGTCTGCGCTTCGATTTCCAGACGCGAGCCCATGCCGATCGCTTTGATCCCCTGCCCTTTTTCACCGAGAATGATCTTCTTGTGCGATTCACGCTGCGTATAAATGATCTGGCGGATTTTGATCAGGCGTTCGGATTCCTCCCAGCTTTCGGTTTCCACATGCAGGCTGTAGGGCAATTCCTGATGTACGCGCAGGAAAAGTTTCTCACGGGTGATTTCAGCGGCAATATCACGCATGGACTGCGTACCCAGATCTTCTTCAGGGTACATCCACGGCTGTTTTGGCATCAGCGGCAGGAGCTTTTCGATCAGGTCACTCGTGCCCTTCGCTCGTAGCGCGGAAATCATCATAATGCGTTCAAACGCAAACCGGTCGCTCCAGCGTTTTGCCAGCTCCAATAACGACGTCTTTTCCAGCTCATCAATTTTATTCAGCACCAGCCAGACGGGTTTCGAGATCGTTTTCAGTTTTTCCAAAATCGCCAGTGACTCGGATTCGTTCTTGCGCGTGGCATCCACCAGAAACAGGACCACATCGGCATCGTTCGCACCGGACCACGCGGAATCCACCATCGCTTTTTCAAAACGTTTATCGGGTGTAAAAATCCCGGGCGTATCAATCAGAATAAGCTGTGTATGTTCTTTAACAACAATTCCTAAAATTTTATAACGCGTGGTTTGCACCTTCGGCGTGACAATCGCGATCTTGCTGCCAACCAGCGTGTTGAGCAATGTCGACTTTCCTGCATTCGGCGCACCGATAATTGCTGCATATCCGCAGTGTTGTACGTCAGACATCGAGTTTCTCCAGCATAGCTTGCGCAGCTTTTTGTTCTGCTGCGCGTTTGGAATTTCCGGTTGCGCTCATTGGTTCCAGACCCTGCACATGTACCTCAATCGTAAACTCCGGTGCATGTGATGGCCCAATTTCCGAGACGACTTTATATTCCGGCAAAGGTTTGCCTCTTCCCTGCGCCCATTCCTGTAGCGCGGTTTTGGCATCTTTGGGTGGCAGCGGCTGTGCCTCCAGAAGCTCCGCCCAATGGGTGCGGATAAAACTACGGGCCGGTTCCAAACCGCCATCGAGATACATTGCACCGATCAGCGATTCGCATACATCCTCGATGTTCGACTGGTTCGTTCTGCCACCGCTTTGTTCTTCGCTGTTTGCCATATAGATAAACTGCTCAATACCAAGCTTTTTACCCACCAGAGCGAGTGTTTCGCTACGCACGAGGCCTGCGAGTCTTTTTGCAAGATTCCCTTCATTTTCGGTGGGGAACGCCTCATAGAGCATTTCCGCAATCACCAGCCCCAGCACTGCATCCCCTAAAAATTCCAGACGCTGATAACTGAATGGCCGTTTTTGCAAGGTTTTGTTTTTGCTGGGGTGCGTGAGTGCCTCTTCCAGCAAGACTGTTTTCTTAAACGTGTAACCGAGAATGGACTCCAGTTCCATTAATGGATCACCTTGAGGAAGCGATCCCACCGCAGGAAAGATTCACCACCAAAAGACAGCACAATGATTTCCGCCCGCCCGACAAGATTGGTCTCAGGCACGAATCCCACTTCGCTCTGGTAGCGGCTATCGGTAGAATTATCGCGGTTATCCCCCATCATGAAATAATGCCCTTCAGGAACAGTGAATACACCCGTATTATCCACGCGACCGTTACGGTCCTCATCCAGCACATCATACTGTTTTCCTTCTGGCATCGTCTCAACATATTGAGGGATGACATTGCCATCATCATCGTCGGTGAAATCTGTGGTCTTTACTTTGGGCAGCGGATTTCCATTGATATAGAGCACGCCGTCCATCACCTGAATTTTATCGCCCGGCAGCCCTACCACGCGCTTGATGAAATCGACGCTCGGATTCTTCGGCAGGCGAAACACCACCACATCACCACGCTTTGGACGATCATCGCTGCCGATTCGCCCCTCGAATAAGTCAAACCCGAGTGGAAAGGAATAACGGCTATAGCCATAAGAAAATTTGGAAACGAACAGATAGTCACCGATCAGCAGGCCGCTTTTCATTGAGCTCGAAGGGATATGAAATGGCTCATACAAGAACGAGCGAAACACGAGCGCAACAAACACAGCAACGATAATGGTAACAATATTCTCTCTCATGCGAAGCGTTCCTGCGTTCGGTTTTCTTTGTGCTTTATAGAGCGGAGGCGGGTTTTTGCAATAAAATTTCTTTAGAAACGAATGGGTTAGTTATTAATGTTTTCTCCTATTTCGGTTGACATGCGATTGCTTAGTGCGTAAGAAAACAACTCTTTTTCGTGCCCTGTACGCGCTGCTCAAGTGTGTGTTTGCGGCAGGTTTTATTGCTGGAGAGGTGGCCGAGTGGCTGAAGGCGCTGGTTTGCTAAACCGGTTTACGGGTTATACCGTAACGTGGGTTCGAATCCCATCCTCTCCTCCAGTAAAAAAGGCCATTTCTGGGCCTTTTTTACTCGAGAAATGTGTGGTGTGATGAGAACGAAGTTCGACAACAAGGTTAGCAAAAATGAGCTTCGCGAAGTTTTTGCTTAGCGATTGCAACTTTGGGAGGCAAAGCCGAAACAAAGTAATCCCATCCTCTCCGCCATGTATTTTCGGAAATTATTTTTCCGACAGTTTTTGGTGCATATAAAAACCTTAGGTTTTCTGCGCCTCATGTGATTTTGTCCTGACTTGAGAATGCAGAAAAATGATGCATTTTTACTCTCAAGTACGGGTTTTGAGAACCGCAGTTTGACTCACGTCTTTTTATAACGAGGAGCGAGCGATGCAGGCAACAGACCGCCAAAATCCTATGCTTTTTGTATATCTAGAAGGTCCAGGTTTTTGGATTAACCATCTTCATGGTATATTGGTGATGTAATTACACTCTACTCTCGCCAGTCACCTCAAACACAGGTAGTTTTTTGAGTTTGCTGGCCATTGCGTCTTTAGCGCATTCGAGGTCGTAGTGCGCTTGCAAATTTGCCCACAGGTTTTCGGATACGCCAAAATAATGTGAAAGCAGCAAGGCTGTCTCGGAGGATATGGCGCGCTCCTCCTTCATGATGCCGGTGATGCGGTTGATAGGTACGCGCAAATCCTTAGCGAGTTTATAGGCCGAAATTTTCATCGGTTTCATGAATTCTTCCCTGAGTATCTCGCCTGGGTGGGTGGGTTTAATCGCTTTCATCGTCATTTCTCCTAGTGATAATCTACAATTTCAACATTCTTTGCATCGCCATGTGTAAACTCAAAGCACACGCGCCACTGTTTGTTAATGCGTATACTATGTTGATGCTTCCTATTGCCTTTCAGCTTTTCCAGTTGGTTACCTGGAGGCGTTTTCAAATCATCGAGTTTCTCGGCACCGTGTAAATAACTTAGCTTTCGGAGAGCAACGGGAGCAAAATTCTGCCACTCTCTTGCAATTGCTATACGCTTGAACAGGTTTTCGGTTTTTTTGCATTTGAACGACACTATCATTCATAGTAACGTATCACATACCTATAGTAACGTCAAACATAACTATTGCCTATAAAATCATTATTTACCCATGTCCAAAGCCTTTACAAAAGAAACTGATCAAGATGATACCGATCTGGCCGATGAGCCGGATACGCTGCCGCAGGGTCAGAAGAATTATATGACGCCGACTGGCTTTGCAGCCTTGCAGGATGAGCTTCGCAAGCTACTGCGTGAAGAACGGCCCAAGGTAGTGG
>Ga0315900_10008076_pt1 | contig 13635 bp, 18 predicted proteins | sample LakEriMetagenome_FD_203521 | JGI IMG/M metagenome (GOLD analysis project Ga0315900, IMG submission 203521) | Freshwater fungal communities from buoy surface, Lake Erie, Ohio, United States - Buoy 12 MA114 | ecosystem: Environmental > Aquatic > Freshwater > Lake > Lake biofilm | place: USA: Lake...
TGGGGATTATTGCGATCCGTGGCACCTTATGAAATTTACCTCCGAAATTTAATGGGCTTTAATGGCGACTATGTTGAAACGTTTGCCCAACCCTTTAGGCACGGAAAGACTGATAAAACAAATGGACCAGAGCGTGACGAGTTTGAAAAATCGGTAGCCAACATGGGCGCAATGGCGTACGCTATTACGGACCCATTGGATGACATAGAATTTAAAGATACTACCGGAGGCGGTAACGGATATAAATCCTACGAATCATTTCAGGAACGAAATGAGAAAACTATTTCAAAGCTCTTTTTTGGGCATTCTGATGCTATTGATAGCAGAACAGGTAAATTAGGCAGCGAACAAGGTGAAGATAGTCCTGTTGCCAAAGCAATACGCCGTACCGAGGCAAGGGACGCAAGATTCGTTGAAACGGTTATTAACGATTCTCTTATTGAGAAACTAAATAATTTAGGGTTTGGAATACCAGCCGGAACTAAATTTGTTTTACTTAACAACAAAGAGAAACACGAAGCGCAAGAGGCCGAAACCGCACAAAATCAAGCCGTAGCAACAGTAGTTAAAACTTTAAACGATTCAGGCTATGAAACGACGCCTGAATGGATCACTAAGCAAACAAATATTCCTATTACCAAAAAGCCAGAGCCAAAACCTGCAACAGGTTTTAATCCGGCTATAAAAAACAAATTGGAGGAAGTATATGGAAAGCTTTAAATACAATAGCGATTTATTGTTTGATGCAATCTACAAGGGTAAAGTGGGGCTTTCCAACCTTCCGGTAAACCTATATAAAAAGACTGCCAAATTTTTAAACAAGGCAGTTACCGGTCCAGCGGATGAACTTACAAAAAACCTTCACTACAGCATTTACATTTTCTCAGCAGCCAAAACCGCTACTCAAATTGCTGACATTTCCAGCATGGCAGACGGGGTTTCTTTATCTGAATTTAAAAAACGCGCAGCGGTCAGATTTCACACTTATAATGTGGACTGGTTGGAATCTGAATTTATTACCGCTAATACAGCGGCAAGTACCGCGGCAAACTACAAATACACCCAGGATAATAAAGAAATATTCCCGCGCCTAAAGTCAATTGCCATTATAGATCAATACACAGCCCCTGAATGCTACAGAATGAATAATGTCATTGCGGACGTAGACGACCCTATATGGAATCATAATCTGGCACCGCGTCACTTTCGGTGCAGGTGTAGGGAAGAAAGACTGGACAGGTACGATTCCACAAACAGCACCAGTACGGGTAAACTCAGGTACATACAGGCAGAGAATGATAAAGAAATATCGCCGTTATTTAAGTTTAATCCAGCTAAAGAGCAAATAATATTTTCTAAAAAACATCCGTATTACGAGATTGGGAAAGAACATCCCACGCTCGCAAAGCAGAATTGGGGGCTGCCTATTCCATGAAAAGTAACGCAAAGGCAGTAATAAAAAGAATTGAAGCCAAATTAAAGCGCGCTCAGGCAGAAATGCCGAAAGTTTTGGCGAATGAAGGTGTAAAGCATTTTAATAAAAACTTCACCACGCAGTCAGATGAGGGCCAAAAATGGCCTGAAGTAAAGAGGCGTGAGTCCGGAACATTTTCTTACAAATACCCAAAGAAAAGGTACCTTGCCAGGCGAACCAATCCTATACTGGTTGGTAAAACCCGCCGATTAAAGAACGCTGTGAATAGGTCAATAAAGTCTACTTCACAACGCCGAATAGTATGGGGTGTTTATGGTGATGTGGGTAATTATGGCTTTTTCCATAACTACGGACAGGGCCAAAAAAAGCGTCAATTCATGGCTATCACGACAAAACTAAAAATGGTATTGAAAAACAAAGCGTATAACGTATTTAGAAGTGTTCTGAAATGAAACAATTGTACCTAGGCATAAACGAACAGATTAGAACCGAATGCCCTCTGATAAAATACAGGGGGATGTGGAACAATCAGGTCAATGACTTGGTAGATAAGGACGGGCAAAGGGTTTATTCATTTCCCTTGCCCGCTACCTTTATTGAATTTTTAAATGATAATGAAGTGGATTCGGTTGGTGGCGGTGTTCAGATTTATGATCCTTGCGACATAAAAATCCATATTGTACATGATTTTTACGATGCTCAGGATGGAACAATGGAAGTGAATTTACAGATATTTGACATAGAGGCCCAGGTTCACGCCGCAATGCAATTATTCTCCGTCAAAGGCGCTGATTATGGAAGCGGGCCTCTTAGCAGGGTGAGCCAGGAAAGAGATTATGATCACAGTAATGTTTACCATTCTATTCCAACATACCGAACTACTTGGACGGATAATTCACAATCTCAACCGGTTGGCGGTTACGAAATAGACCCGCCTTTAACACTTGATTTAACAGTAGAAATTTTACCAAAATGGCAAGGACAGTAGCGCAAATAGAGCAACAAATAAATGATAAGATAGCCTCCATGCCGTCCTTAGCTGCCATTGTGCCTAATCCGTCCCAAGTGGCAAATTGGAAGACTTTTATACATTCAATTGCTGTGTGCATTGCGGTGTTTGAACAAATTATTGATGTTTTTAAATCAGAAATCGAGGCGAAAATAGCGGCCGGAGCGGTTGGCTCTGAGCCATGGTTACAGTCAAAGGCTTTTGAATTTCAGTATGACGCTACGACCCCTCAATTACTTGACATTGTTAATTTCGCACCAGCTTATAACCCAATCGATCCAAGTAAACGAATTATTACCAGGGCGTCCGTTAAGACGGTCGGGCGCGGCGTGGTGTATGTGAAAGTTGCCAAAAGTGAGCCGCCAGTAGCTTTGTCTACTCCGGAATTGTCAGCGATTCAGTCTTATTTTACGGATGGTGGCGATGGTACTTATGCCGGTAGATCGCGCGGGTTAGGCTTTGCGGGTATTGATGTTATTGCCCAAACGTTCAATGCTGATAAATTATATTTAGCTGGCAAGATTTATTATAACGGTCAATTTTCAGCCTCTATCGCAAACAATGTGATAATGGCCATAAATAATTACCTAGCTACGGGCATAGACACAGAGGGTGGAATCAGTTTGGTAGGTATAACAAATGCCATAGAAAGCGCTGAAGGATTTATAGACGTTTTACTAGACGACGTGGCTACCCGTCCGGACCTTGGCAGCTATACTTATATGCGTCAAAACAAAACAGATTTTATTCCAAATCAAATTACATACGCCGGGTACATTGTGGAGGAAACTAATCCAGGAAATACTTTTTTAGATAAATTAATTTTTGTAGCAGCATAATGCCGGACATATACGATATAAATTTTGAAACTCAGGAAACTAACATTTTACCGCCTCCAAAAAGGTTAAGAAAGATGTTTGACTATCTTTTTTCTATTTTATACCCGCTTCAATGGCTACGTGATTTACTTCTGGGCGATTACAAGACAGGTGCAAATTACCCTAATTACAATGCTTTTTCCGCTTACACAAAAGGTGACCGGGTGTTTTTTTTTGGAGATAAAGGGATATACGAGAGAACGGTAACCGGATCCGCTTCCGGATTAAACGGGCCGCCTTCCGATCCTACTAGGTGGATGAAAATTCAGTATATTTTTATTGGCACCGATGAGAGAATAAAATACAATTCTCAAATCATAATGCTTGAGTACGAGTTGAACAGGTATTACAAAGTTAGCACCACCGATCCTCAGATATTTATTAACAATAATTCTGCCCAAACGAACGTGTTTGTTATGGGAAATACTGGTCCGACCAGTTCGGCAATGGCTAACAATTCCAGTTTTTCAACTTCATGGATGGGTAACGCTCCTACTTTTCCAGCACCGCTACCTGATTTTACAGTAAACGTTCCAACCTCTTTACTGTCAACACTTGGATTGACTTTGCAAGACCAAATAAACAATGTGCGTCAATTTGTAGATAAATACAAGTTAGGCGGTATGACTTATAACGTAATAGCCTTTTAATATGAATAGAATAAACACAAGTTTCATCGTAGACCCAAACATACAACAGCCATTTACAGGCAGGTCTTTAAAGTTCTTACAAGATTCGGTTGAGAATCAACTTGCTTACGCGCTTATTGGCCTTATTGGGGAAAGCTATAGCGCAGCTATACCTTACGCGCTTTACGGAGTTGTACCGACCGGCGGATCAGTAACGCCTAGCGCGGTAAGTGGTGGGTATATATTTTATGATGCCAAAATCTACATTGCAGGGGTCGTACTTACACCTGTGACCACCGGTGCAACGTACGTATTAACTCAAACTCAGGATTCCGTTGCCGACCCTTTGGAGTTTACGGACGGAATAAGCCGGAACGTTCACGATAAATTCGCAATGGTATTGGTTGACCAGGCTTTAGGGTCTGGTACTTTTGACCTGCAAGATGTGGTTTACATAGTCACTTCGCCAATAGTTCAATCCATGCTGAATAGCTGGACTGGCACAATTACCTCAAAAAAGCAGATCGGTAATAGGGTCGCGTTAAACGGCGCTTCTTTCCGGGCCACCCCGGCAACAACCACAATGTTCACATTGCCAGTTGGATCGAGGCCTGCAACAGCAAAAAACATACCGGTTCATGTCTTATATGCAAGTACCGGAGGCTTAGTGGCAGATCAATTGATTGTGGCAACTAACGGAAATGTAAACATAAGCGGAAGTAATGCTGGTACCGGAAACACTACTGTTTATCTGGACGGGGTAAGTTTTGGGTTGGAATAGTCACGTGCTGCCCGTGTAAATAGCTTTATAATAAAAACCACTTCTATCCGTTAAAGGACCTGTAGTTTCTTTAATTATTTTTCTGTTAAGGGCTTTGTTTTCAATATAGAAATGAATTTTTGATACTTCTAAAGCGTCCCAATTTTCTGATTCAATGTAGTGCTCATAAGTAATAAGCGATTTTACCTTTTTACCGTCTTTATATTCAACTTTGGTTATCATATTTGGAACGGGATGACCGGTTACATTAACGTATATATCTTGCCAGTCGTACCCGGGAAGTGTCTTTAATTTCGGGCTAGTCACGGTGACGTCCCCAATTTCATTAGTTGTAACATTATTGAATCCTAGCGGTTGCTCTGGCTCCTTAATCTTCTTATTATACTCTTTTACCCGTGTAACAATAGCGCCAATTATAACGGTTAGCACTATTGCGATTATAAACACGGAGGCTACTATTGCGTTGGTCATTTTATCTCATCAGGGTTTAAAATTCGTGTTTCAATTGCCCTAATTCCCATCATCATTCATTTTATTTTGATAAATTCGGTGAGCGTTATATTTGTCAATTAAACTTTTCTTTTCGTGTTCCGGCATTGTTTTAAAAAATGAGCGGACCATAATATTACCGCACCTGGACATTCGATAATTTACTTTTTCGTACAAGTGAAATGCGTAGGCATCGAATAACTCTGATAGTTCAGAGCTGAGGTAAAGTATTTTTCTAACTTCTTTTTTGTAGGTTTTATTATTTAGCATGGGTTAAGGGTTTGACAAATATAATATAATAGCGCAATAAAACAAAATAATAGCGCAAATACAATTATACCGCCAAACAAAGCCTTTACCTTTAATTCGTGGAATTTAAATACACCATTGATCCAACTGCGGAAAGACCAATAATGCTAATTGACAAGCATATTGGGTATGATGAAGAAGATGGGGAGGGGATTATGGGAGATCAGTTTTCACGCGAACTTTTGTTCCTTGACACGCTTAACAAATCCTGTATTGACATATACATGAACACCCCTGGCGGTTCTGTGGTAGACGGGCAACTGATTTACAACACGATTCTTAAAACAAAAACAAAAGTCAATACTCACAACATTGGAATGTGCGCCTCAATCGGTTTACCGATATTTCTTGCAGGCCGTAACAGGTACATGATGGATAACGCCACCGCAATGCTTCACCCTTTATCCGGTGGAGATCACAAAAGCAGAACGGCATTAGAAACAGCGGTTAACACCATGTTTACGTCACGTTCAATAATCCCGGCAGAAAAAATCACCGAAATGATGAACCGTACTACTTGGTTAACAGCCAATGATTGCGGGCCTGAAGGATTAAACATTTGCGAGGTGGAATATTCCGGAAATTACAATAAACCGAGAAAAACACCAGACGCTGAGGGTATTAAGGCAAGTTGGAAGGATTATGCAAGCGTTGTTAATAAATTAATTGAAGAAAAAAAACCAATAAAAATGGCAAACATAAAAGTTAATAACAAATTGAAGCTCAATCCAGATGCCAACGAAGATTCACAGGTGGCCGCTATTGAACAAATTGAAAACAGGGCAAATACAGCCGAATCCAAACTAACCGCTTTGGAAGTGGAAAATAAGGCTAAAGTTGATGCTTTAAACTCTCAACTTGCAGACCTGAAAACTCAAAAGGAAGCTGTAGAGGCTAAATTAAAAGAACTTGAGGACAAGGATAAAGATGCTGCAAAAGTAGCAAACAAAGCGCGTGCCGAGGAATTAGTTAAAAATCTGGTTGCCACGGGCCGAATTGTTGATGAGCCGGAAATCGTAAAAGATTGGACAGACCAAGCAATTGAAAATTATGATCGTACCAAAAAAGTAACAGACGCGTTGCCGATCAACAAAAAGAAAGCAGCAATCGAACCGCCTGTCAATTTTCAACGTCAAGACCCAGAGGGCTCACAAGCCCCAAGCATCGATGTAAAAAATACAGGCGCATTTGTGGCTCGTATGAACGCAAAAATCTCAAACAAAGCACTAGAACGTTTTAAATAAATAAAAAACCATGGCTGATAGCTTAGTAATAAACGACACCACGTACGCCGGTACGTTTGCGCCGTATTTCATCTTACCGGCATTATATGGCATGGACACAGTTGACAAAGGCTGTATTAACGTAATGGATGGTATTAAAAAGAAAACCACCATCGGCACGCTGGATTTTGCAGCGCCATGGCAAGTGCGTGTTTCTAACCCGGTTGAAAGCGGTGGGAACATCGTAGTTGGCGCTCGCGTTTTAGATCCTCAAGATATGATGCTCTACCAAGAGTTCAACCCGCGTGATCTGGAAAGCCATTGGGAAGCTGAGAAATTAAGCCCGACCTTATTGGCAAGGGAATTGCCGGTAACGTTTGAAAACTACGTAACCGCGCTAATCGTGGGACGTGCTTTTGAGCAAAACGAGAACCAAATTTGGATGGGTTCGGTTAATTACCAAAACAACCCTTTTGTTTCAAAAACAGATACCCGTTATCAGTTACAGTTTTTTGACGGATTACTCGTTCAATTCCTGAATGACGTTTCTGTTTACCAGGCTCCAGGTCCAGTAGCTTTAACAGCAGCAAACATCGGAACCGCTTTGCAAACTCTATACCAAGCGGCAGCAACTAACAATAAAGCGTTACTTGCTAACTCCAAAAAATACCAACGCATGAAATTTGGCGTGTCGGTAAACACGGATTTGATATACGAAGAGTATCTGACCACTCAGCCTTACAAGAACAATAACACTACTGAGGCTGGTATTCGTAAATACAAAGGGTTTGAAATTGTGCCTTTGGCTGGTTTGCCAGACAATACCATTGTGTTCACAGAAATGATGAACTCAACCGAGGGTAACCTTAAATTAGGTTTAAACTCCGTGTCCGATGAAACTTTCTTACTAGCCCGTGTTAACGCAGCAAACGAAGCGTTTTTCATTAAAATGCTAGCTAAAATGGCGGTAAATTACGGACGCGCAGACAAAGTTTTCCTTTACACAACATTAACAACAGCATCATTTATCGCAACATCATAACCATGAAAAAACTATTATTAGCCTTTGCGCTCACAACAATTTTAGCATCATGCGCACTTGCACAAAGCACCAAGCCTAGATTCGGAATCACTAAAAATGACGACAATACTGGTCGAATATTGACTTTCGCGCTTATAACAACAACGGATGCGGCTCAAGCAGCTCTTGACACGGTTGTTATATCGCCTCGTTCTTGGGAAACAATCGTTCGTCCATCTGCAAACATTCAGGATTCAGTATGCTATAAAATTCCAACAGCCGGCTCTTATTCACTTGGAGATATAGTTGAGTTTATGGTAGCTAAGGGGACTGGTGCAGGAAAAATTAAAATATTCGGATCAAATGTAGTTTTATCTGGAACCACTATTGCAATTGCATTGGCAGCTAATAAAATGGCAGTAATTAGGTTGAGGTGGAATGGCACAAAGTGGATAGAAGAGTTTAGAATGGTTCAATCTTAAAAAATTAAATTATGCCTTACACCAACGGAGTTCGTTTTACGGAGTTACCAGGAATAGATAACAGGTACGTAGTTCCTTCTCGTCGATTTATTCAATTAGCTTACGCATCGACTATTTCATTAGTGCCGCAACATGAAGAGGTTAAAGTTTTTTTTAACAGATTAACCGGTAACATGACGATAACATCAAACGTAAATACTCCTTATGTAGGCGATAAATTAATCCTCTTCTTTCAGTCAGATGCTTCGCCAAGAACAGTCACTTTTAGTACAGGTTTTATAACAAATGCTACTGTCGTCGTTGCCGCTTCAAAAGAAGCAAATATCGAGTTCACATTTAGCGACAAGTCGCAGTCATGGGTAGAAACAAGTAGATTTATACAATCATAATGAGCGATTTAAGAAGCACGGTTGAGGCCGATCCAAATATTTTAGAAGTACATTTTGACACGAACGGAGTACACTATTTTCATGCCCGTAAAAAGGACGGTGAAATGTACGGGCAGTTTTTTAATGGGCTTCCAATTCTTTCAAGTCGGATTACTGAAACAAAGACTCGCGAGGAAGTTTTGGGCATATCCCGGAATTTTGATAGCGAAGATAAACAGGACTTTATTGATGAACAAAAGGGCGACAAAAAACGCAAAAGATAATGGGATTACCAAAGGTTAGGTTTATATTAGGACAAGGAGGATCAGGCAGGGCATCTACGAATTTTGACAACAATTCGTTAATGATTGCTTACTACTCTGCTACGTCTGCCAACTCTGCTTATGCAAATATTGGTAATAAAATTTACACATCTTTACAGGACGCGGTAGCTGACGGAGTAGTGGCTGACTTTGTAGAAGCAACGGCGGCAACTTCTGCCCAAGTAGTAGCTACATTAGGAGCATTAAACGAAACAATCGCAATCACTTTTACTAATTGGGACGGAACCACAATAACGCTCGCCAACTACACTAAAGGGGCCGGCGATACTACCGTAACACTTCAGGCTACAAGTATGGTGGCGGCCGTCAATGCTAATACGTATGTTACGGGATTTAGCGCTACGGTTGGGACTTCAGGGGCTTACACTTTAATCGCACCTAAACGTCTTGGGATATGGCCTAACACTAAATCTGTAGTAAACACAATCTCTACGGGAGGCACATCTGTAATAACAAACAACGCTTTTACCGGAGGCACCGCTTCACCACTCGCTATTTTTAACTATCAAATTTCTGAGTTTTTCCGTCGTCAACCAAACGCACCGTTGTATTTCGCTATTAAACTGGACACCAGTTCTGATAACGCAGCGGCTTACAATACGAAGGTTACAGCGGACGTAATTTCAGTTTCAAATTTATTTACAGGTCGTGCGCGTCAGGGATTGGTTTACAATCCATTCAGGACGTTTGCAACTTCCACGCTGGACGCTATTAAAACAGCGCGCACAAATTTATTTAACTCTTATATCCCCGCTGTATTTGGTTACGTGGGTGGATTTACAGGCTCATTAAGCGCTCAGGTTAATGTAAGAACATTGACAGACGAAGGGGTTGACCCTATTATTGGTCAGTCGCTATCCGGTTACGGACTTGAATTAAGCAAAACACAGCAATCAGTTATTTGCTCTGGTGGGGCTTATTTAGGTGATCTGTCACGGGTGGCTGTATCAGAATCTATTGGCGAACCAATAGCTGAAAACAACGTATCGGACGGGACAGAGTGTGAAACACCTGGATTTTACGATGGTACGACTTATGACTCAGCTACGTCTACCAACGACACACTGGTTGACCAGCTTTATGATTTTGGTTACACTTTTTTAAGAAAGTTCAAAGGCGGTTACAATGGCACTTATTGGGTAGGCGCACCTTGCGCTGTTAACCCAGCAAGTGATTACGCTTTTATGGAAGACGTTCGCACGATCGACAAGGCTATACGAGGCGTTTATTTGGGAATTGTACAAAAACTCAACTCAAAAAACAAAGTTAACCCGAACGGCACTTTAGCGGTTGCGTCAATAGCGGATTACACTTCAAAAGCAAGTGCGCCATTAGATGCAATGGTACGTGATGAGGATTTGAACGATTTTATCGTGGAGGTAAGTGAAACTGAAATTGTTGCACAAACGTCAACCGTTCCAATTACAATATCATTACAGCAACAGCCATTAGGCCGCTACATTACAATTACAATAGGATTTAAAGCAACATTATAAAATGGCAACAGTATTAATAGGGGGTACGGCATACGCTTGGTCTAATTTAAACAACATTGCATTTGGAGTTCCTGTTCTTGGGATCACGGCCATTAATTACGACATTGACCAGGTTAAGGAAAATAACTACGGCACCGGAATTGACCCTTATAATCGGGGTTATGGTCAAAAAACCTACTCTGGAACCATTACTGTTTTCCGTGAATGGTGGCAGTCGGTTATTAATGCGGCACCAGGAAAACAACCTTTAGATATTGCTCCGTTTGATTGGACAATTGCATACGGTAATTTAGGTACACCAATTATTACCGAAACTTTACAGGCATTTGAATTTACAAAAGACGGAATGAAGGCCGCGCAGGGTGACACTAAATTGTTAATGGATATTCCATTTATTTTTGCAGGCATTAAACGATGAAAGAATTGACCACCGAAGAAATAGCGGCTAAGACAGCAGCAACAATAAAACAGGACGATGCTATCCGGGCGCAATACAATTACGTTCGTAAGGCTGTAAACATTGACGAAAACGGAGTAGAGCATGTGGCTTATTTTAAAACACCAAGTAGGCTTATCATTGGAATTGCATTAGCCGAAATAGATCGCAATACGCTTTTGGCTTGTGAGTATATTTTTGACGAAACTATTATAAAAGAGGTTTCGGATGTTGATTATTTTAGGAATGACGATGCCGTATTTATGGGGCTTACCGCCATGTTACAGTCACTTATCCGTGTAAAAAAAAGCACCTTTACGACCTAATAAACAAAGAGGAATCACTTTTAAACGAGTTAAATGCAATAGGTTGTGATACAGCTTTATTGCATTTCTTTTTTAAGGAGAACCCTGACAAGTGGAGCGACGAAGAATTTGCAAGATACAGGGCTAGATTATATTACGCTCTCGACGTAATGAAAAGCACCCGATTAATATAAAATGGCTGAGAAAATAGAGATAGTTGCCGAGTTAAAGGACCTTGTAAGTGGTCATTTAAAAGACATTACCAGCCAGGTAGATAGACTTGACAGTTCTTTAAAGTCAGTTGGACGTGGCGGCGTTTCCGGCGGAGGCGGAGGCGGCATAATGGGACAGGTAATTGGGGCTAACCTGCTTACCGGAGCCATTGAAAAAGCAGCAGGGGCCACATTTGATTTCTATAAAGGATCTTTAGACGCATACGGTCGACAGGAACAATTTTTAGTTTCACTAAAAACGCTCTTTCAAGGCAACGAAAAAGAGGCGGATGTTTTAAACTCCAAACTCTTAACATTAGCCAAAACGACCCCTTTTGAATTAACGGAAATACAGGATGCTACTAGGATGATGATTGCATTAGGTAGCACTTCTGGAGGTGTGACGAAAGAAATCAGAATGCTCGGAGACGTAAGTTCCGGCATGGGTCAATCAATAAAAGAGATAGCGTATTTATACGGTACAGCCAGAGCTCAGGGAAGGTTGTACGCGCAGGATTTCAATCAGTTTACAACCAGGGGCGTTATAAACATAGATAAATTTGCAAAACAATTAGGAATAGGAACAAACGAAGTAAAAAAATATGTTGAAGACGGCAAGGTTGGATTTAAAGAGGTAGAGAAATATTTTCAAAACGCAACCAGCGCGGGCGGCCAGTTTTTCAATATGATGAACGAGCAGTCCAAAACTCAGGTTGGACAATTGAGTAACCTGTCCGATGCGTGGGATCAGTTTAAGTCTAGTGTTGGCAGTAGCTTTAGTGAGGCATACAAGGGCGGTATCTCGTTCCTAACAGAGCAACTTAATACGCTTAACGATTTAATGATTGACGTTAACAAGAATTTCAAAACGTTTGAAAAGGCTGGGGTAGAAATGAGTGCTTTTGAAAAAGCGTTCAATTTTAAAGATGTTGGCGAATTGGTTGGGCTTAAAAAATACACAGACAAAGCAATTGATTACGCTGATACCGGAGATAAAGAAAGCGGAATTGCTGAGCGCGGCCTGCAGGCTTATAAGAAAAAATTAGCAGAGGAATACAATACACAGAAATTGCTGGCTGAAACAAGTGGAGAGGATGGGCCGGATGCTACAAAGTTTTTAAGGCAGATAGCGGTAATAGAAGATGCCTTGGGTTCAATAAAGGAATCGAATAGATCACGCAAATCCGAGGCCGACGCTAAAAAAAATAACGCAAAAGAACCGGCGAAACTTGAAACTCTGGCAAAACAAAACCGGCAAACCGTGACAAATGTTACCATCAATAATTTAGTCGGGGAATTAAATAATATTTTTCAAAACTCAGAACAAGGTTTTAAAGCCTCTCTTTCTGACATGGCCCGTGCCGTATCTCAGGTATTAACCGGGGCTGTAAATGATATTTCAGTATTAGATCAAAGATAATGGCAGAAAAGTTAATTATACCAACCGCACCTTTACAAAGGGTAAGCCCTAAAATGATTATTTCATCTTTTGGATTACCTTTTTTGCAAACAGAAATTTACAAGGGTAAAATTGGAATCACGGCGAGGGATGAATCTCCAATAAAAAGAAAGTCAGCGCTTGGAACTCCTATTTTTTCAGACCTTCAGTTTTCAGATGCCGGCGGACTAAAACACATACCTGTTGATGTGGCATTGTACGATGTTCGTCAGGCTAAAAACATAGTGCGAACATCTATAAATGGCCGTGACGGTCAAATTAAGCAGTATCTAGGACTTGACGACTACGAAATAACAGTACGGGGGGTGATAGCCGGGGCAAACGGCGTTTACCCTTGGGATGCAGTTAAGAACTTGGCTGACTTTTTTCGATACGAACAGTCTTTAGGTATTGTAAGTAAATATCTGAATGAGATTTTTGATATACAGGAAATCGTGGTTAAAAATTTTAGTTTTGAACAGCCAGAGGGTAGCCAATCTTATCAAAAATTTGAAGCGCTTTTATGGTCCGAAAAACCAGTTGAGATTTTAATACAAGAGGGCAAATAATGTTTGGAGTAATAAACATAGTCACCATAACGCAGGTATCTACTACGCAATACCCCGGGCGGAACGATGTATTTACGTTTAATTTCCTGACCAGCGGAAACGGTGTGTCTACCTGGGCGCATCTGACTGATACCTTTACATTGGTGCTGCCACGTAATATTTATTTTAGATACGAATCTACCGGCACTACTCAAACGTGGAAAGATACTCC
>Ga0315900_10008080_pt1 | contig 13630 bp, 10 predicted proteins | sample LakEriMetagenome_FD_203521 | JGI IMG/M metagenome (GOLD analysis project Ga0315900, IMG submission 203521) | Freshwater fungal communities from buoy surface, Lake Erie, Ohio, United States - Buoy 12 MA114 | ecosystem: Environmental > Aquatic > Freshwater > Lake > Lake biofilm | place: USA: Lake...
CCCCAGCCGCAGCCGCAAGCTGCGCAGCTTCCTGGAGACCTGAGCATGGGCGCGCCCGGCGGCCTGACCATGGCGCGCGAGCCGGCACAGCGCATCGCCGTGACCGTCACCTTCCTGCGCATGGATGTCGCGCCGGTCGATGCGGCGCCGCCGCTGCCGGAGGGCGCGGTGGTGCAGCGCCTCGCGCGCTGCTCCGTGCCCTTCTATCGCTATCTCTACGACACGGTGGGGCGCGACTATGTCTGGTGGCTGCGCCGCACCGTGCCGGATGACGAGCTGGCCGCGCTGCTCGGCCGGCCCGAGATCAGCGTGCATGTGCTCTACCAGGGCGGCGAGCCGGCCGGCTTCTACGAGCTGGAGCGCCGTCCGAACGAGGCGGCAGTGAACCTCGCCTATTTCGGCCTGATGCCGCACGCCATCGGCCACGGCGCCGGCCGCGCGCTGCTGCGCCACGCCATCGACGCGGCCTGGGCCGAGCAGCCGCGGCGCGTGACGGTGAACACCTGCACCGCCGACCACCCGCGCGCCCTGCCCAACTACGTCGCCGCGGGCTTTCGCATCATCCGCGCCGAGCGCGAGGTCTGGCCCGTGCCGCTGCGGCTTGGGCTGCATCTACCGGAACGGCTGCGAGTCTAAGGCAGCCTGACCTCGATCGCCGTGAGCCCCGCCGCCAGCAGGCGGCGCAGATCGGGGCCGGGCAGGGCGATGCAGCCCTCGGTGGGCGCCAAATCCGGGCGCGCGAGATGCAGGAAGATTGCGCTGCCGCGCCCGCGCTCCACCGGCGCGTCGTTCCAGCCGAGCACGCCGATCACGTCATAGACCAAATCATCGCGCCACAGCGCCTCATGGGAGGCGTCGAAGGGCAGGGTGACGGCGCGGTTGTAGGATCGGTGCCCGCTGGCATCGCACCAGCCATCCTGCGGCGCGAGCGGTTCCACCGGCACGATTGCCTGGGGCACCGGGCCACGATCGGCGCGGTAGAGCACGCGGCGCAGCGCCATCCGCGCTGCGGGGGTCGCGCCATCCCCCTCGCACTTGGCCTCGGCCGGACGCACGCCGCCCTTGCCCAGCGCGCAGCGGAAGGTCAGCCCGCCCAGCACGAGGCGCCCGGCGCGGCCATCGCCGTCGGGGAAGACCAGTGCCAGCCCGGCCCCGAGGGCGCTGAAGCCAAGCGTGCTCAAACCAGCAGATGGCCGAAGCGACGGGCCTTGGTCTCCAGGTAGCCGTCGTTCACGCCATTGGCCTCGAACTGGTGCTGCTCGCGGCCTTCGATCTCGATCCCGCAGGCGGCGAGGCCCGCCACCTTGTCCGGGTTGTTGGTCAGCAGCCGTACGCGGGGGATGCCGAGCGCGCGCAGCATCTCCGCCGCCACCCAGAAATTCCGCTCATCCGCGCCATAGCCCAGGGCGCGATTGGCATCGAGCGTGTCGAGCCCCTGGTCCTGCAGCGCATAGGCGCGCAGCTTGTTCACTAGGCCGATGCCGCGGCCCTCCTGCGCCAGATAGACCAGCACGCCGCCATTCGGGTCCTCGGCCATGCGCTTGATGGCGCCGCGCAGCTGCGGGCCGCAATCGCAGCGCAGGCTGCCCAGCAGGTCGCCGGTGAAGCATTCCGAATGTGCCCGGCTGAGCGGCGTGCGTCCCTCCGCTAGCGCCTTCTCCGGCTCGCCGACCAGGATCGCCAGGTGCTCAATCCCGCCATCGGCGGCGCGGAAGGCGACGATGCGGGCCTCCGGCGCATCTTCCAGCGGCACGCGGGCCTCGGCCACGCGGGTCAGGCTGGCGGGCGCCTCGGTGGCATAGCTCAGTACCTGCGCCGCCTCGACCGAGAGCAAATCGAGCCGCGCGGCCGCGGCCTCGCGCGCCGGGGCGACGACCAGCGCCGGCAGCAACCGCGCCAGCTTGGCCAGCGCGATGGCTGCCAGCGCCAAGGGCGGGGTGGCGGTGCGCTCGGGCTCCACGGGCAGCAGCCGCTCGGCGGTCGGGTCGGCCAGGCTGCGCAGCGTGGCGGGGTCCATCAGCCCGGCTGGCAGGCGCAGGGCCACGACATCCGCCTCTGCGCCCGCCTGGGGCACGGGGCGGTGCAGCACGGCGGCGGCGCGCACCGGGGCGAGCAGCAGCACCGCCGGTGAACGCGCACCGGCCGCCAACTCGCTCAGCCCGCGGGCCGAGACGGTCTCGGCGGCGGCGACCAGCAGCGGGCCGTCCGGGCCGCGCATCAGCACCGGCGTGCCCCGCCGCAACTCGGAGGCCGCCCGATGCACGGCGCGCAGTGCGAGCACGCGCGGGTCCGGCGCGGCCCCGGCGGCGCCTGGATCGCGAAGCTGTGACACGAGGGGGGTGGTGGTGCTCATCGTTATCTGGCGTTCCATGGCGAGCCCATTTCGCGACGCTGAATGTGGCGTGCGAAAGGCGTTTGTAAGGGGGGGCGGTCCGGCAAAACACCATCGGCCCGTGTGAAGGCTTTGCGGCAGGACGGCGCATCAACGCTTGCCCCCCGACCGAGCGGTGAGGCAGGATCGCGGCGCCGCACAACCGGCAGCGTCTCTACGCGCGACGACCCACTATGGATGCAGCCTGTGTGCGACCCCTTGCGGTTTCGCTCGGCCGTATCCTCCTTCGGCGGCAGAATGCCTTCTTTCGGCCGCGGGCGCAGTTCACGAAGACGGCGCTGCCGCGCTGCGGCAGGTCACAGGAGCGAGAGCAACATGGCAGGTCCGCGCCCCATCCTTGTCGTCGACGACGACGAGGCCCTGCGCCAGACACTGGCCGAGCAGTTGGCCCATGAGGGGGAGTTCCTCCCCACCGCGGCCGCGACCCTGGCCGAGGCCCAGGCCCGGCTGCAGGATGAGTCCGCGCGTTTCGACGCGATCGTGCTGGATGTCGGGCTGCCCGATGGCGACGGGCGCGAGCTCTGCGCCCGGCTGCGGCGAGAGGGCGTGCGCGTGCCGATCCTGCTGCTGACCGGCGCGGATGGCGAGCAGGATGTCGTGCGCGGCCTCGATTCCGGCGCCAATGACTACATCGCCAAGCCCTTCCGCGTCAGCGAGCTGATGGCCCGCCTGCGCGCCCAGCTGCGCGTCTACGACAACAGCGAGGACGCGATCTTCGTCGTCGGCCCCTACACCTTCCGCCCCTCCGCCAAGCTGCTGCTGGAGGCCGCGCGCAACCGCAAGGTGCGGCTGACGGAGAAGGAGGCCGCGATCCTGAAATACCTCTACCGCGCCGGCGGCCGCCCGGTGGCACGGCAGATCCTGCTGAACGAGGTGTGGGGCTACAACAGCGCCGTCACCACCCACACGCTCGAGACGCACATCTACCGCTTGCGCCAGAAGATCGAGCCCGACCCCAGCCAGGCGCGGCTGCTGCTGACCGAGGGCGGCGGCTACCGCCTCGACCCGCTCGCCGGCCGCGCCGCGGCCTGATCCCACTACACCACGGCGAGACTCGCCGCCGTGGCTGTTGTCGCGGTCACGGTCACCCAATCGTGACCGCCGACATACCGGCCCACACGGCGCTCATTCACGCCCACCAGCGCGAAGCCTGCTGCCTCGACCAGACCGGCGAAGCCGGAGGCGTCGAAGCCCCATAGATGCTGCTCGGCCGGATGGATCGCCTGCGCCTCGCTGAGCGGCGAGCCCACCACCAGCATCCCTGGCCCCATCGCGTGATAGTCGCGCAGCACCGCCAGCGGGTCCGCGCAATGTTCCAGCACCTCGAAGGCGGTGATCAGGTGGATGCGGCTGCTCGCGGCCAGCGCCCGGGCCTCCGCCACGTCGCCGACCTCGAAGCGGCAATGCGCGCGCCCGAGATTGCCCGCAACCACCCGCGCCACTTCGATGCCCGGCGCGTTGAAGTCGAAGCCGAGGAAGCGGCAGCGCCCGCGAATGTTGCCCGGCGGCTCCACCGCATTGGCCAGCACGCCGTAGGAACAGCCGGCATCGACCCAGAGGATCTCCTCGCCCGGATGCCGGTCGCCCAGCAGGCGCAGCGCCACCTCGATTTCCCGCGCCGCCTGGTTGAGCCGCACGATGTGGTCGAGCCCGCCGCGCAGCGTGTCGAGCGTGGTGATGGTGCCTGGCGCGCAGCCGTGCAGCGCCATTTGCCGCGCCTCGGTCTTGTAGAAGTCGATGTACTCGCCGAAGGGTTTGAGCGGCTTGGGATAGAGCGGCGGCGCTGTGAGCCCGCCGCGCAGCCATTGCGCCAGACCGGCCGTGGCATTGTCCGCCAGGCCGAAATCGCGCCAGCCGGAGAGCAGGCTGCTGAGCCGGAAGGCGCTCTCCTGCGCCACCGTCGCCGCGCTGGCCACCGCGACCGCCTCCGCCTGGACCAGCAGGTCGAGCTGCACGCTCAGGCGCTGCACCAGCTCGGGCTCGACCAGGGCGAGCGGACTGTCCTTCAGCGCGAGGATGCGCCGCCCCTGCGCGCGCAGCGCGGCCGGGGTGGGGGGGCCGTCGCCGCCGCTCGGCCGCAGCGTGGTTAGCGCCGCCGCCGGCTTCGTTTCGCCGCGCGCGAGGGTTTCGAGCAGCGCAAGCGTGGTGCCGAGCTGGCGCAGCGGGTAGCCTGCGCCGAAGGGATCGGCGAGCACGGCCAGCCGCTCGGGCGTGGTCGCGGCGACCTGCTCCAGCAGCAGCAGGAAGGCCTCGGCCAGGGCCAACCCCCCGACGCGGCGCAGCCCGGCGAGGTTGGCCACCAGGATCGCGTTGGTGCAGCCCAGTATATGCAGATGCGGCCGCAGCAGCGGGTTGGCCGCCAGCGCGCGCAGCCGGAAATCCTCGGCGCAAGGGAGCAACAGCACAGCATCGGCATAGCGCTGCGCCAAGGTCGCGATGGCGGCGCCGCGCATCGGCATCTCGAACAGCGTCGCCAGCACCGCAAGGCGTCCGCGCGGTGCCGGCAGGTCGAGCGGCGTGCCACGGTTCAGCGGCGCCAGCACCGAATCCACCGCCGCAGCCCAGACGTGGTCGGGGGCGACCAGATCCAGCACCGCGCCCAGCAGCGGCAGGTCGAAGCCAAGATGCCGCTCGGCCGGCGGCGGGGCGATGTGCGGGCGCGGCGTCAGCAGCTCCGCGAGCCGCGCCGGCGCCTCTGCCGACCACGCCTCGCCGTCCCAGAACAGCGCGCCCAGCGTGGCCGGCGGTGCATCCTCCGCCACGGTGAGGCTGATCTCGCCGATGGCGATGCCCTTCTGCCGATGGTCATCGATCGCGGGGTCGATCTCGGCATGCGAGCGCGTGAAGGGCACCTCGATGCTCAACTCGCGCTGGCCGGTGCCGGTATCGGGCAGGTCGAAGCTGGCTAGCAGCGCCGGGTAGGGGCCCTCCTGCACATGCTGCGGGCGGGCCAGCGGCGCGATGCCATCCAGGGTGAGCTGCACGCCCTCCACCATCGCCCAGTCCAGCACCGAGATCAGCTGCAGGGAGAGGTCCACCCGCCGGCTCGGCGGCGCGGGCAGGCGGATGGTCGCCACGCGCCCCGGCCCGGTCCAGCGTGCCAGCGGCGCCACGCCCTCCCGCACATGCCAGCCCTGGCCGTCCAGCGCATCCGCCATGGTGAAGTGCCGCGCCGCGCCGTCGAGCAGCGCGCCGATCAGCACCGGGTCCGGGCGATGGAAACGCCGCGCCGGCGCGCGCGACACGCCCGAGGATGCCTCACGCAGCGCGGTGGCGGGCAGGGCCGGGCTTGGCTCCTGCAAGGACCGCCAGAGCTGGCGATCGACGGCGATCAGGCGCTCGATCTCGGCCTCGGTCGCGTCGTCGAAGGCCTGTGGCGGGCGCGGCGGGGCCACGTTCAGCGGGCGGACGCTGTCGGGCGCCGACCAGCCATAGGCGGCGGCGATCCGCGCCATGGTCTCATCCAGCGCATCGGTGGTGCCGACCACATCGAGCAGGGCGAGGCGCTGGCGCGCCGTGGCTGCGAGGGTTGCGTCATCCATGAGTTCGGCACTGCCCAGGCCGCAGAGCATGCGCGCCTGCAGGTCGCGGAAGCTGGCCTCCACGAAGGGGATGCGCGCCGCGAGGAAGTCGCCGAGCGGCATGTCACGCGCCGCGCGGAAAGCCTCATGCTGCACCTCGGGCGTGCCTTCGAGACTGACATCGAGGGTGCGGCGCCAGTGGTGGTACTGGCTGATCAGACGCTCGCGCGGTTCGCGCAGCACGGTCACGGTGAACAGCCGCTCACCCTCCGGCAGGCCCGCGGCGATGGCGTCCAGCTTGTCCTGGTCGAGATGGCTGCCGACGCCGATCAGGCGGTAGAGATGCCCGACCTCCCGCAGCAGCGGATCCGCCGCGCCGGCGTGCAACGCCATGCGGAAGGCGGTGGCGATCTCGGCGACCGCGAAGCGCTGCGCCAGCGCCGCGCCGAAAGCGGTGCCGGCCGTCTTGGGGATGTGGAGGAAGGCGAGGCGCCGCCGGGCCGGGCCTTGCGGCGCGCGCGGGGAGGCGAAGCGGGGGGCGGCGATATGGGTCATGCGAAGGGGTCCATCCTGGCCGGGGTCCAGACGTAGTCGCCATGCGGCGCGCTGGTGGTCATCTGCTCATGGGTGAGGGGCGGCGAGACGAAGAGCCCTCCATCCGGCGCGAGCCGCGGCTCGAGCTGGCGCACCCGCCAGCCGGCCTGCTCCGTCTGCGCCCAGACGGCATCGAAGGCGGCGCGCAGCGCGCGCCCGCCGGCGGCGTAGTGGCCGGCGCTCCATTCCGTGATCAGCCGCAACCGCGGCGCGGCCGCGATCACGCCCTGCGCGCCGAGCAGCGCGAGGGGCTCCGCGCCCTCGATGTCCAGGTGCAGCAGGTCGATGCGCGGCAGGTCGAGATGCGCCACGAGGTGGTCGATGGTGGTGGTGCGGGCGGTGAAGGGCAGCATCAGCCCCATGCCCTTGATCCAGCGCCCCTCGGCATCCAGCAGCCGCGGCAGCGTGGCCGGCCCCCAGAGCGCGGTGTCGAGGCTGCTGGCCTCCGCCCCGCCATCGGTCACGGCCTGGGAGAGCGCGCGCATGGCGCCGCCACCGAGATATTGCGGGTCGAAGTGGAAGGCCACCGCCTGGTCGCGCTGGTCCGACAGAGCGCGGGCGACGACTTCGGTATTGCCGATGCTGCCGTTCCAGTAGAGCGACTTCATCAGGAAGGGCAGGATATGCGGGTTCGGCTCGACGCCGATGACGCGCCCGGTGGGCCCGACGATGCGCCCGGCGAGGCAGACAAAATAGCCAAAATTTGCCCCGGCATTGAGGTAGATGTCGCCCGGGCGCAGCAACTCCTGCACCAGCCGCGTGGTCCAGGCCTCATGCACGCCGTCGCGCGCGACGCCGATGGCAACGTCGATGTTGAAGGCGGGCACCACCATGAAGCCGCCCCAGCCGGCCTCAACCAGCAGCTCCCCAGGTGCGAGCGGCACCATCCGCCGGCCGCGGGCGCGATCCTCGAGCCGCCTTGGCAGGCTCATCATCTCCGTTGCGTCCATGCCTGTTTCCTTCAAGCGAGGTGCTCCTTCAATGCGCGCAGCGCGACGAGCCCGACGAACCAGGCCAGCAGCGCCGTCGCGAGGAGGGTGAGCGTGCCGGTGATCCGGGCCGGGTAGAGGGCGTGTTCCGGAAGCACCGGGCGCACGACGGGGGCGAGGTAGACCTGCTGGCGCTGCGCCTCGGCACGCGCGCGCTCGAGCGCCGTCATCGCGGCCTCATAGGCGCGCTGGGCGAAGATCGCCTCGGTCTCCATGGCCTCGTAGCCGCCGATCATCTCGCTCAGTGGCGCGCCTTCCGGCGCGGCCTCTGTCAGCCGCGCCTGCACGGCGGCGATCTGGTCCTGCGTGCCGCGGATCGCCGCGCGCAGCTGCGCGACCGGCGCCGCGGCCTCGTTCATCACGCCGCGCAGCGTGACGAGTTGCGCGGTCTGCGCGATCAGCTCCGACTGCAGCCGCACGAGATGTTCGGAGAAGCCGGCGGCGCTGCGCCGCGGGTCAAGGGTCTGGCGCCGTTCGCGGAAGGCCTGCACCTCGGCCCGCGCGGCGGCGAAGCGCGCCTCGGCGGCCGCGACGTCGCGCGCCGCGGCATCCATCATCTCGCGCCGGCTGCGTTCCGACATGGCGTTGACCACCGCCTCGGCCGCCGCCTCCACGCCCTGGGCGAGGCGAAGCGCATCCTCCGGCGTGAAGGCGCGCACCTCGACCGTGACGATGCCGCTCGCGCGGTCGAAATAGGGGCGCACCTGGCGCCGCCAGGCGGGCTGCGCGCGTTCGAGCGGGGCCGCGGGGTTGAGCCGCGCGAGCCAATCGGCATGCGGTCGGCCGAGGATGGCGCGCACATCCACATGCTGTGCGACGGCGAGCAGCGCCTCGCGGCTCTGCAGGTGCTGCACGACGGCATAGGCATCCGTGTTGCCGGCCGCCATGCCGGCCATCATGCCGGCCGGCAGCATGGCGCGCGCCGGGTCGGCCGGGCGCACCGCGAAGCGGATCTCGACCGCATATTGGTCGGTGGCGACCAGCCATTGCCAGGCGCCGAAGAGCAGCGTGGGCAGAACGACGCAGAGCACGAAGCTGGCGAGAAGGCCGAAGCCGCGCCGCTCGGCGGCGCGCGGTTCGGCCGGGCGCTGCGTGGGCCGGGCCGCGAAGGTCTCGGCGCGGTTGTCTGCCTGGGGCTCGGCCTGCGCCGGGCGGGCGAGGGTCTCAAGCATCGGCGACTCCCATCAGTTCGGCGTAGCGCGAAAGCGCCTCATCCACCGTGTCGAAGGCGATGAGCTCGCCCGCCCAGAGGATCGCGCAACAATCGCAGAGCGCGCGGATGGTGTGGCTGTTGTGCGAGACCAGGATTAGCGAGGCGTGGCGCAGCCGGTCGCGGAAGGCGGCGGCGGAGCGCGCGCGGAATCGCGCATCGCCGACCTCGGTCAGCTCATCCACCAGGTAGACGTCGAAATCGATGGCGAGCGAGGCCCCGAAGGCGAGCTTCGCGAGCATGCCCGAGGAATACTGCTCGATCGGCGCATCCATGTAGGGGCCGAGTTCCGAGAATTCGGCGACGGAGTCGATCATCCGCCGCGGTGCCACGCCGTAGACGCGCGCCAGGAATTGCAGGTTCTCCCGCCCGCTCAGCCCGGGGTGGAAGGTGCCCGAGAAGCCAAGGGGGAAGGAGACGCGGCCATGCCGGCGGATGCGCCCGGAATCGATGGATTCCGTGCCCGAGATCAGGCGCAGCAGCGTCGATTTGCCGGCGCCGTTATGGCCCAGCACGCCCACCTTGAGCCCCGCCGGGAAGGCGATGCTCGCCCGGTCCAGCACGGTGCGCCGGCCGCCATCGGCGGTGCGGTAGGCCTTGCTGACATCGTCCAACACCACCATGGCTCAGGCCATCCGCCGCAGCTGCCGCGCCGAGGCGGCGAAGAGCAGGCTGCCCAGGATCAGCGCGCCGATGGTCCACCGCAGCAGATAGGCGATGTCGAGAAAGGGGCTCTCATAGCTGTGGAAGTAGGATTGCCGCATCCATTCGGTGACATGCACCAGCGGGTTGAGCAGGATCAGCGCCCGTATGTCCTCGGGCATGTCGAGCGGATGGTAGAAGACGCCGCAGGTGAAATACTGGATGCGCAGGAAACTGGGCCACAGCTTCTCCCAGGCCGAGCTGTGCGCGGAGAAGACGAGGTTGCAGGACGCCACGCCGCAGGAGAGCAGGAAGAGCACGGCGTAGCAGGCGATCATGCTGGCCGGGTCGTGCGGCACCTCGCCCACGCCGATCGCGATCAGGAAGGCGAACGTGACGGCGGCGACGACGAGATCCGTCGTGGCCGAGAGCACCGCCTTGGCGCCGAAGATGTCGAACAGGCCGAGCGCGGGCACCTGCAGCAGCGGCCGGTTCGCGGCCGGCAGGTCCATCGCGCGCTCGGTGAGATGCGCGAAGAACAGGAAGGCCAGCACGCCGGTCATGTAGAAGGTCAGCATCGTGTCGCCGACCGGCGGCTGGCTGTCATGGCCGAGGAAGAGGAAGACCGCGCTCAACAGCAGCACATGCGACAGCGGCTCGACCAGCGCCCAGGCGTAGCCGAGGCGGCTTGCGCTGAACATCGTCCGTGTCTCGCGCAGCACCAGCGCATCGATGACGCGCAGCCGGGCCGCAAGCGCGGCGCGCAGGGCAGGGCGCGGCGGAGCCAGTGTGCCCGGATGCGGCACGGCCCAGCCGGGCGGGGCGGTGCGGCGGATCGGCGCGGGAAGGGAGACTAGGTTGGGCGGCGCAGCGGTGGCGGCCCGCTCGCCCAGCTCCGCCGCATGGGCCACGCGCACCTGCTCGGCATGGGCGGCGTGGTCGGCGCTGAGCCGGGCGGCGCGGTTGGCGGCGGCGATCGCCTCCGCGGTCTGGCCGAGCTCGAGATAGGCGGCGGAGGCGAGGCGCCAGGCATTATGCGCCGTCGGGTCGGCGCCCAGCGCGCGCCCGGCGGCGAGCAGCGCCGGGCCGGGCTGGCCGGCGCGCAGAAGCAGCCCGGCAAGGTGCGCCTGGGGCTCGGGTTGCACGGGCAGTGCCTCGGCGGCGATACGCGCGGCCTCCAGCGCAGGGCCTTCGCGGCCCAGCAGCATCCAGGTGCCGGAGAGGGCGCGGGCGAGCATCGGGCTCGATTGCGCGCCGCGCCAGAAGGGCAGCAGCAGCGTCTCGGTCAGGGCGTGGCGGCCGGCGACGAGGACGAGCGAGGCGAAATGCACGCGCGCCTGCTCCGACCCCGGCTGCGCTGCCGCCTGGCGCAGCGCGGCGACGATATCCGGCCCCGGCCCTTCGACAGGCAGGCCCAGCGCCTGCAGCGCGGCGGCCAGGGCGGGGGCATCGGCGGTCTCGGCCAGGGCGGGCAGTGGCGTGGTGCGGTCGAGCAGCAGCCCCGCGAGCAGCGCATGCCCTGACGGGGGCGCGGCCCAGGCCTCGAACAGGGCCGCGGCGCGCGGCCCGGCCCCATCGGCCAGGGCTGCGCCGATGGCGGCGAGCCGCTGGTCCGGCGCGTCCTGCGCCATGCTCAGGCCTCGACCAGCGCGTGTTCGGGGGCGGGCGCGGGCAGCGGGGCGGCCGGGGTGCCGCGCCGGCCGGGCTGGCTCACACGCAGATAGAGCGCGGCGTTCGAGGCCGCGTCGAAGCTCCTGGGCTGGCTGGGCGGGGCGGGGGGGCCGGCCTCGATCCGCCGGGCGAGTTCGGCGAAATTGCCGATGTCGAAGAACTCCACGCGGCCGGGGTGGTAGCGGGCGAATTGCAGGAAGGCGCGGGTGCGCGAGGCGATGACGCGGCAGCCCATGTCCACCGCCATGGCGAGCGGCCCGCTGCTGGATTGCCCGACTTCGAGATAGGGCATCACCACCGTGTCGCAGAGCGCCATGGCGGTGGCGAACTGGGCGTCGTCCAGCACACCCATGAAATGCACGCGGTCGTGCAGGTCGCGCGGGTGGCGCTCGAGCAGCGCGGCGGCGGCGCCATCGAGGGCGAGGCTGGTGGCGCCGCCCTCGGCGCGCAGCGTGTCGAGCACGCTCTGGCCGATGTGTCCCTTCTGCAGCAGCCTGGCGATGTAGGGATCCACCGGCTGGTGCCGGGCGATTGCCTGGGGGTGGATGCCGCCGAAGACCAGCAGGTGATGATCTTCCGGCAGGTAGCGCATCGCTTCCAGCGCCGTCTCGAACCCCTTGTAGGGGGAGAGGAAGCCGAAGGTGCCGATCAGCTTGGCCTCGGCCGGCAGGCGACGCAGCAGGGGGAAATCGGTGCGGCTGGCGCGGGCGCGGATCGCCTTGGCCTGTTCGGCGGCGATGAAGGCCAACGGGTGGTGATGCGCCTCGGCGATGCGGTGCACGTCGCGCAGCAGGCGCATGTCGCGCCGTGTGTGGGTGATGACGCTGACCGGCTTGTGCCATTGCTGGCGTGCCAGCGTTCGGTAGACCCCGTGCGCAAGGTAGCGGTTGCGCAGCGCCTCGACCATCGAGGCGCTGGCCTGACCGAGCTTCAGCCGCATCGTCTGGCGCAGGATCTGGGCGGCGGGGGTGATCGTCTCGTCGAGGATGGTGTGGAAGGTGACCGAGAGCGCCGGCGCCGCCGCGGTGAGGCGGCGGAAGCGGCGCAGGATCTGCGCGGGGGTCCGACCCAGCGTGCCGTGTTCAAGCTGGATATTCACGCTGTCGAACTGCGTGAGACGATCTGCGATTTGCTGAATGTGCGCGTCTGCGAGGCGTTGCACGCGGCGATGCGGGCTGCGCAGCAGGTACTGGTCAAGGTCGAAGACCTCCACCGACAGGTACGGGGCAAGCTGGGCCTCGAGCGCCCGTGTGTAGCCGGCGATGCCGCAGAGCTCGTCATAGGTGCTGACGATCGCCAATCGCGGTTTGCTCTGGTTTCGGTCGGCATTTGTTCCAAAATCGCCTGAGCTGCGCATCGCCATTCTGGCCTCTCTCGCTCTCACGCCCACCAAGTCTGCCGCGCCTCGTTCTCAATTTCGCCCAACGGAGCTAGACAAAAAAGCGAGACGCTGCCGCTGGGGCAACGCGGATATAGCGCACCAATCTCATGAAAGAAACCTTAAGATTGTCGTTAACGCAAAATTATACAACTTAAGGTGGTGTATTGCCCAGCGACGAAGGCTCGTCGTGTGTGGAGGTCTGCATGCGCAATCCAGAATGGTGGGCGGCGGCCGGCAAGGGTGGCCCCGTTCCATGAGCGAGGCCGGCCTTCTTCTCCGTGCGCCCCAGGCGCCCCGCCCCGCCCCGCCCAGCCCGCCCGCATGGAGCGAGGCGCCGAGCGGGCCCCTCTGGCTCGACGTCTCGCGCCTGCTCTGGCGGGTCTATCGCGGCACCTTGACCGGCATCGACCGCGTGGAACTTGCCTATGCGCAGCATCTGCTGGCCGAGGCCGGGCCGCGGCTGCAGTTCCTCGCCTTCGATTACCGAGGTGGCTTCGGCTTCCTGCCGCGGGCGCGCACCGCCGCGCTGGTGCGCGCGGTGGGCCCGGCCTGGGAATCCGGCACGCTGGGCCGGCTGTCGCTGCGCGCCTTGGCACTGCTCGCCGGCAGCGTCATGCGCCTGCGCGCCCTGCCGCGCTGTACGCCCGGCGCAGCCCGGCCAGTCTATCTCAACGTCTCGCACCATCCGCTGGCGCATACCGGCGCGGTGGCGCGCATGCTGGCGCGCACCGGTGCGGCCTTCGTGCCGCTGATGCATGACCTGATCCCGATCGATTTTCCCGAATACGTCGCCCCGGCCGAGACGGCGCGGCACCATCGGCGGCTGGTGACGGTCGCGGGCTTGGCGACCGCCGTGCTGGCCAATTCTGCGGCGACGGCCCAGGCCCTTGCGCCGCATCTGCCGGCGGGGCTGCGGGTGCAGCCGGTACCGCTCGGCGTCATGCCGCGCCGGGCCGTGCCATTGCCCGTGGGCCTGGCCGATGGCGCGCCCTATTTCCTGTGTCTCGGCACCATCGAGCCGCGCAAGAACCACCTGATGCTGCTGCATCTGTGGCGCCAGATGGTCGAGCAGGCGGAGGCCAGGCGCCAGCCCGTGCCGCGCCTAGTCATCGCCGGCCAGCGCGGCTGGGACAATGAGCAGGTGCTCGACATGCTCGATCGCTGTGCGCGGCTGCGCGCCCATGTGCTGGAGACGGGGCTGGTCTCGGACGGGATGGTGGCGGGGCTGAT
>Ga0315900_10008082_pt1 | contig 13629 bp, 6 predicted proteins | sample LakEriMetagenome_FD_203521 | JGI IMG/M metagenome (GOLD analysis project Ga0315900, IMG submission 203521) | Freshwater fungal communities from buoy surface, Lake Erie, Ohio, United States - Buoy 12 MA114 | ecosystem: Environmental > Aquatic > Freshwater > Lake > Lake biofilm | place: USA: Lake...
CCCGGTCCTCATCCGTTGCCAGCCATACTTCCTCAGACTTCAACGCGATATCTTTTAACTCCTTAACCGTTTTGTGTTTATCTGCTGAAACCACATAATGCGGCTTGTAGCCATTGTTGACATCCACCCCCAGGTCACTTCCTTTCTCCAGATCCCGGATATGCCCGTAGGATGACTTCACCGTGAAGTCACCGCCAAGGAATTTTTCGATGGTCTTCGCTTTTGCGGGAGACTCGACTATCAATAGTTTTTTAGCCATTAATGGAATTAATTATTGCTTTTTGGATCTATTTTGTGGGTAACAGGGCACAAAAGTAAGTGCTACATTTTAATTGCGGCCTCTTTTCCTGTTTAGAAACAAAACACCCTGGAAGTCCACCATTAAAAGAATTCCTAACAAAATGCCTCTTTTTTGGCAAAAAAGAAAAGAATTATGTCCTTTTTCACCCAACTATACGATGCGAAAAACCCTATAAAAAGTTTGAAATGGCTTGTAATTCCACCTTCTCAGCCCTAGTCATCTCAGGAAATAGGCACAGGATGGAATCAAAAATAGAGAAACAACCCAGTTAATAAGAAAAACCAACCTCCGCGCACCACTATTATACACCTGCCCCAAAATAATGGCCTTGACAAAATTAAACGTGGCCCCTTGCGTCTAAATTAGGAAAATCAGATGCACAACAAGGTCCAAAAAGTCCCCAAACCCCTGAAAGGGCATCCTTGCTTTAAGTAGGAATTGCACCGAGGCTCCTCCTTTTGGGCCAGAAATAAAAGCTATCGGATTATTATTCTGTAAATTGTACATTTATGCAATCTTTTCAATCTTTTATTTTGTCGGTTCAACTTTGTTTTCTCAAAAAAATAAAAAAAATCTGAAAAAAAAACAGACAATCACTTGCACAAAATAAAAAAATGTTTTTATACCTTTGACGGCTTTTTTGGAAAGGGGTATACCGTTCATCACTTCATCTTCCATATTCCGCTCGGTTGAGCAGTTTTAAATAGCATCCTTGACAACATATAATATGAGCGCACCTTCGGCTTCGACCACTGCACAGGACCCAATTATTGACGGCCTCCAGCGCTATTTTGGTTTTGACTCTTTTAAGGGTAATCAATACGATATTATCAAAAGCCTTCTTGATGGCAGAGATACCTTCGTGATCATGCCTACAGGTGGTGGGAAATCCTTATGCTACCAACTGCCTGCCCTCATGTTGCCAGGAACCGCCATTGTCATTAGTCCACTCATTGCACTAATGAAAAATCAGGTAGACAGCATTCGTGGCTATTCAAACGAAGATGAGGTCGCACACTTTCTGAACTCTTCCTTAACCAGGGCTCAAATGAAGAAAGTGAAATCCGATATAACGGAAGGCCGCACAAAAATCCTGTATGTGGCCCCAGAAACCCTGACAAAAGAGGAAAATATTGAATTTTTTAGCACCAATAATATCTCTTTTGTTGCCGTCGATGAGGCCCACTGTATCTCCGAATGGGGCCATGACTTCCGTCCCGAATACCGACGAATCCGGACTATGCTGGATGCCGTGGCAAAAAACGTACCCCTCATTGCACTCACCGCAACCGCTACTCCAAAAGTACAAGAGGATATCGTCAAAAACCTTAACCTCCGAAATCCAGCGGTCTTCATTTCGTCCTTTAACCGCGATAACCTTTTTTACGAGGTACGCCCAAAAGTCAAAAAAGACCAAACAATTCGGCAGATAATCCAAATGATCAAAGAAGAATTCAGAGGTCAATCTGGTATTATTTACGTACAAAATCGCAAAACCGCCGAAGATATCGCCGAGCTGTTACAGGTAAACGATATCAAAGCGTCGCCCTACCACGCCGGACTAGATCCTAAAACGCGTGCCCAAACGCAAGACAACTTCTTAATGGAAGGCATCGATGTTATCTGTGCCACCATCGCTTTTGGAATGGGAATCGACAAGCCGGACGTCCGATTTATCTTCCACTACGATATCCCGAAATCCATCGAAAACTATTACCAGGAAACCGGCCGGGCTGGCCGAGATGGTCTTACTGGTAAGTGCGTAGCCTTTTACAACTACAACGATATTCTCAGACTGGAAAAATTCTTGCGAGATAAGCCCGTGTCCGAACGCGAAATGGGTGCCCAATTGATGCAAGAAGTAGTCGCCTATGCCGAAACCGCCTCCTGCAGAAGGCGGTTCCTGCTCCATTATTTTGGTGAAAAATTTGAAACCGAAAGCTGTGGAAAAATGTGCGACAACTGCCGAACACCTAAAGAGGTGGTCGAAGTACAAGAGGAAATGGTGGCGGTCATTAAGAGTGTGCTGGAGCTGAATGAAAATTACCTCGTCCGAACCCTCGTCGATTTTATCCTTGGGAAGGAAACCAAAGAAATGAAGGACTTCAAATTTACCGAACTGGAGCACTTTGGAGTTGGAGAAGGAGATGAGGAGAATTTCTGGAATTCGGTGATCCGACACGCCATGATCAATAACCTGATCTATAAGGAAATTGAGCAATTCGGCATCCTAAAAGTATCCGATGCAGGTCGAGCATTTATCAAAAATCCACACTCCATCAAGATCACCGTCAACATCAATTATGGAGACGCAGATTACGACTTTGAGGATGAAAAGGGAGGGACCGCCGTGCTCGACGAAGTCCTGATGAATATGCTGAAGGACATTCGAAGAAGTGTAGCCAAAAAGCATAATCTGCCCCCTTACGTTATTTTCCAGGATCCCTCCCTCGAAGAAATGGCCACCCAGTACCCCATTTCTATGGAGGATATGTCCAAGATTACGGGTGTATCCCTAGCAAAAGCACAACGCTACGCACAACCCTTCATTGACGTAATCGCCAAATACGTCGAAGAAAATGAAATCGAACGCCCCTCCGACCTGACGATCCGGATGGTAGCCAATAAATCCAAAACAAAAATTGGAATCATCACCGCCATCGATCGTAAAATCAACCTGGAAGACATCGCCCGCGACAATGACCTGACGTACGAGGAACTGATGGAAGAACTCTACAGCATCGTCACGTCTGGAACCAAACTAAGGCTCGATTACTTCCTGAACCGAGAGATCACAGATGAATATGTGCGTGAAACCATCCTGGATTACTTTAAGTCAGCCCCTACTGACCAACTGGACGTTGCTTTCCAGGAGCTGAAAGAAGAAGATATTACCTACGAAGAAATTCAACTAATGCGTTTGAAGTTTTTGAGCGATTACGCCAACTAACCTTGTTTTGAGTTGATACTACGCCTGTTTCTTTTCTGGATGTTCCTCTTCCAGGCCTTTCGTGTCTGGTTTATTCTCTGGTTTAAAGAAGAATGGTCCACTGAGCACCCCGCTTCCGTTTGGAAAGCCCTGTGGAAAGCATTTCCTTTGGATGCCAGCATGGCCGCTTACCTCATGGCCCTCCCGGTATTGGTATATTACTTTGGCCTTCTGCTTGGACGATCCACACACTCTATTGCGCATCAGGTGATCCGCGCGCTCAACCTAGGATTGTTATTCGTCTGTATCGGAGTGTTGGGCGCTAATGTATTCATATACGAAGAATGGCATACCCTATTAAATACCCGGGCTATTCAATACCTCAGTTCCCCCAGCGCCTTATTCAACTCACTTTCTTGGCTATTTACGCTAGCGCTCGCTGCTCTATACCTAACTGCTTTTGGGGTGTTTTCTAAAATTTATCGCTTTTGGATCGGAAACGATGTATATGAACGATATCAAAAAAGGGTCTATTCACTTTCCTTTTTTCCGACATTCGCTTTGCTCTTCTTGGCCATTCGGGGAGGATGGGGCGTTATGCCTGTCAACGAAAGCGCCGTCTATTATTCCGACCATCTTTTTAACAACCACGCAGCTACTAACCCAGTCTGGCACTTGGCACATAGCTTAATGGAGGTGCGAACCACCCAGAATAAGTACAAGGCATTCGAAACGCCTGAGGCACTCCAACTTAAAGAACAGCTTTTTCAAACGGGAACCCCAATAGCCAGCCGCTATTGGAGCCCCACTGAAGGACCATCTAAGCCAAATATCGTTCTGATTGTGTTGGAAAGCATGACCGCTCAAGTAATTAAAGAGTTAGGAGGCGAGGAAGGGGTGTGCCCAAACCTAAGTCAACTAATACAGGAAGGGCTCTTGGTGGAGCAATGCTATAGCAGTGGCTACCGAACCGATCAAGGAATTGTCTCCATCTTAAGTGGTTACCCAGCACAGCCAGATCAATCTGTCATTCTCCACACAGACAAAGCAGATAAGCTCCAAAGCCTGCCACGCCTGCTTAAGGAAAAATACGGTTACTCTACCGCCTTTCTGTATGGCGGGGAACTAACCTTTGCTAATATGGGGGCTTGGCTTTCCAGCCAGCGGTTTGATCCAATTCTGTCGCAAGAAGACTTTTCCTCCGAAGAAGTAACCCAACGTTGGGGAGCTGACGATCAAATGCTCTTCAAAAAATCGCTACAAACGGCTAATAACTTGACCGAACCCTTCTTCATGGTTCCCTTAAGCCTAAGCCTACACCCTCCCTACGACGTACCCTACAAAAGTCAATGGACCGACAAGGACGAACGCTCCCAGTTTCTAAACAGTGCTGCGTTTGTAGACCAAGCCATCGGACAATTTTTCAATCAAGCAAAAGAACAGCCTTGGTACGCTAATACGCTGTTCGTTCTGGTGGCTGATCATGGTTCCTCCAACCCTGCCGGACTGGGGCTAGATCAACCTCTTACTCGCCGAATACCGCTCCTGTTGTTTGCCCCCTTTCTCTCAGAAGAGGTACGTGGAAAACGGTTAAACGTACTGGGTAATCACCATGATATACCCGCCACCCTGCTTCACCTGCTCGAACTTGAACAACAGGAAGCAGCCCTCTTCCCCTGGAGCCGAAACTTGTTACGAAAAGAGGAATCCAGCGGATTTGCATTTTACACCAATGAGGACGGCTTAGGCTGGGTTACTTCAACAGGCGCTGGTTTCTTTCGATTCCAAAACCAAGAATGGCAGTTCTTTGGTGATAGTTTAGAGAATAACCAAAAGCAATCAGCAAGAGCCTACCTACAAACCCTATATGACGACTACCTTGGTCTTTAAAAAAACAAAGCAGCCAGAGTGCCGAATCCTCTGACCGCCCGTTTTCTTAAATTTAGCGTACTTTAAGTAGTTTGTGTTGTTTGGGGGGGTACTGCTTGCCCAGCGGGACAACCCAACCCTTCTTCTAAGGCAAATTACTGACCTTGTCCAAGTGAATAAGCTGGTTTGCCGTCGAATGTATACAAATTCTCTGTTTTTATCACATCCAACCCTAGTTGCTCCGCTTTTTGAAGCAACTCAATAATATCTGATTTTAGGAGCATCTTTCCTTCCGTTGGCTTAAATCTGCACCTCCAATGATCCGTACAAAAGGTCTCAGGGAAACCATCCGGATATACCTTAATGCCACGGTTAGTGATCATATTCAGTTGAACTCCCTCCTTTTCAATCGGACGAATCATTTCAGCTAACCTATTAGCATCTAATCCTCCCCAATGTATGAAAAGATCTACCCCAACCAACTCTTTTTGCTTAGGCTGTCTTCTCTGGTACTTAGGAAGCACCAAGCTCTTCTCCTCTGAAAAATGGACTGGTTTCAAACGCGTTGGAACACTGCCCAGATTACGAATCACTGCCTCCGCAAATTCTTTAGTGCCCACCTTCTGTGTGCTAACCCCTTCCTTGTAAATATCGTAGGTGTGAATACCTTCTTCAATCGTCTTTAGCCAAGCATTTTGAACTTTCTCGGCGACCTTCACCTGACCTATGTGTGTCAACATCTGGATCGCGCCTTGTAACAATCCAGATGGGTTTGCCATATTCTGGCCCGCTCTGCGAGGGGCAGAACCATGGATAGCCTCAAACATAGCACACTCCTCCCCAATATTGGCGGATCCGGCAAGCCCCACAGACCCAGCGATCTGAGCCGCAACATCACTCAAAACATCCCCATACAAATTGGGCATAACGATCACATCGAAGGCCTCTGGAGTGTCGGCCATCTTTGCAGCTCCAATGTCAATGATCCAATGCTCATTTTCAATTTCTGGATATTCCTTGGCAATTTCATCAAAAACTTCATGAAACAAGCCATCCGTCTGCTTCATAATATTGTCTTTGGTAAAACAAGTCACCTTCTTCCGGCCATGCTGCTTTGCGTATTCAAAAGCATATCGAACAATTTTTTCGCACCCAGGTCGGCTGATGAGCTTAAGGCATTGAACCACCTCATCCGTCTGCTGATGCTCAATCCCAGCATATAAATCCTCTTCGTTTTCACGTACAATCACAATATCCATTTGAGGGTGTTTGGTACTTACAAATGGATGGAGACTCATGCAAGGACGGATATTGGCATACAAACCCAAAAACTTACGAGTGGTAACATTCAAGCTTTTATAGCCCCCTCCCTGCGGCGTGGTAATCGGTGCTTTCAAAAAAATCTTGTTTCTCCGAATAATATCCCAAGATTCCTTTGCAATCCCACTTGTATTGCCGGATAAGTACACCTTTTCTCCTACTTCGATTTCATCAATCTCGATTTGTGCTCCGGCTGCTTTAATAATAGACAGGGTAGCGTCCATGATTTCAGGACCAATTCCATCTCCTTTTGCTACAGTAATGCGTCTCATAGATAGTCGTTTTTGAGGCGCAAAATTGAGGGAATAAAAGATATAACATCATTTATAATTGATATCTACACCATAAACATTATTTATTAAACAACCCTCTTTCAAGGCATTTTTCCCTTTTCACTCCAAAAAAATCAGTCTTCCAAAACAAAAACGCCCCCCTCTTCCGCCGTAATCCAGCTTCGATGACCCACTCCCATCACATCTGTGTAGTTTACATCAGAAGGCATTCCTTCCACTGGACTCCAGCTTTCGCCTCCATCAAGTGTTCTCCAGATAATTCCATCCTCCCCAACCAATAAGCCCTTGTCAGCCGTCGAAAACCAAACTGAACGAAACACCTTCCTCTTTTCCCCAAAGGCTCCTCCCTGCCGGATCTGTTGCCAAGTTCTACCACCATCCGTAGTTTTGAGCAAATACCCCGTCCTACCACAGATATATCCAATCTTCTGTGTCGGAAAATGAATAGCAGTAAACCAATCATCTGTCACTGGTAATCGCTCCCAGGAAGCACCGCCGTCAGAAGACCTTATCACCCATCCCAATCCACAGGCCACCCAGTTCTGTGCATCAATGGCCCAAACGGCATCGAGTTGAACCGGAAGCATTTGCTGCGTATCCAATGCCCAAAAATAGTCTGGACCAAAACTTCGAATTTCGCCAAATGAAAAACTTTCCCCACTCACAATCACAGCCCGTTTACCGTCTACCAAAGCAGCCCCCCGATGCCAAACATAATCAATTCGGTACTTCGTCCAAGTATTTGCAATTGAACTACGCTCAAAACAATGCCCATATTGACCAACCGCTAACACATTTCCCAATGAATCAGCTGTGATATGCTCCATTTTATGCCCCACCAATAAGGTATCTAATACCCACGAACGCCCACCATCCACCGTGGATAACAGGCAGCCTTCTTTCCACGGTTCCCCTCCAGCAAGAAAACCTCGCAAAGAATCGACAAAATAAACAGAATTAAAGTCCATCACTAAAGGGACTGGTTGCTGCTCCCAATGCGGGGGCACCCAGGACTCTTTCTGACATTGATAAAAAAAAGTACTGACAACTACCCAGAAAAATAACCTTTTCATATGAACCCAATTGAAATACCAATATAAACACGACTCTTGTCCATGATCAATCCATAAATTACTTGCACGGAGCTTCCCTAACATCTCAAAAGATCCAGTTGAACCCGCCTTTGCCTTAAAATGTAGTGCAGCTTAATGGATTAATTTTGTAGGTTTGCTTTTTCTTTCTGGACAAAAAACATCGATATGCAAAATAAACACTCTTTTGCAACTTCCCTTCAATTTTTCCTCGTGCTGCTCATTTGGAGCATGAGCAGTTCTATAGCTTTCGGCCAACAAACCTTTCCCATTAGCGCTCCCTCCGACGAGCGCCCTGAAGTCTATGCTCTAACCAATGCAACCGTTTACACCGACTATAAAACAAAATTGGAAGGTGCAACCTTACTCATAAAAAAGGGAATCGTTGAGCAAGTGGGTGAAAAAGTGGTAATCCCCTCCGAAGCAATCGTCGTAGATTGTAGCGGAAAAACAATTTATCCAGGTTTTATTGACCTCTATGCAGGAAACTATGGCCTGGAAGCCACCGCGGCTCCCGCAGGGCGCCGAGATGGCCCACCACAAACCATCAGCAACAAAAAAGGGGCCTATGCCTGGAATGAAGCACTCAAACCAGAATATGCCGCCGCCGATTACTTTTCTCCCGACACTAAATTGGCCGAGGAATATCGAAAACTGGGATTCACAGCCGTAGTCACCCATCAACCAGATGGTATCTCCAGAGGTGCCGGAGCCCTGGTCTCCCTTGACGAAACTGCAGCACACCTTAGTATCATTACCCCCAATGCAGGACACTTCCTTTCGTTTCGAAAAGGCAGTAGCAGACAAAACTACCCGAGCTCCCTCATGGGTATCATTGCACTGCTCCGCCAAACTTACTACGATGCCCGGTGGTACCAACAAGCAGGTAAAAAAGAAGAATACAACGCCTCCCTGGAAGCCTGGAATACCCTCCAAACGCTCCCACAAATCTTCGAGGCAACCGATAAACTGGATATTCTACGCATCCATCGAATCGGAAAAGAATTTAGTATTCCTTATATCGTCAAAACAGCAGGAGACGAATACCAACGCTTAGAAGAAATAAAAGCGACTAACCAACCGCTTATTGTAAGCCTCAATTTCCCCAATGGATATGACCTGCGCGATCCCTACGCCCTAGAAAATATCAGCCTGCGCGAACTTAAACACTGGGAACTAGCCCCCTCAAATCCCGCCCGACTGGAATCGGCAGGGATTACTTTCGCTCTTACCACAGCTGATCTGAAAGATAAATCCAAATTTTATTCACAACTCAAAAAAGCCCTTGAAAACGGCCTTTCGGAAGAAACAGCCCTAAAAGCTCTTACCTTTCAACCCGCCCAATTGTTGGGTGCCTATGACAAAATCGGAAGCCTGGAAAAGGGCAAACTAGCCAACTTTATCATCGCATCCGGGAATATTTTTGATCCGGAGACAAAAATATTCCAAACCTGGTGCAAAGGAAATGCCTACAAATACAAAGACTTTAATGAGGTATTCCCAACCCAATTGCTAGGAAGCTATCAACTTACCACGTCCGACTCCTCTTCCTTTAACCTGGTCGTTGGCCTGAAAAAAGGAGCTGCTGACGCGTACTTCTTACTCCCGGACAGCTCTAAAACAAAGGTCAATTTCCAATTGCAACGCGACCAAATACAGCTTTCCTGGATACAAGATACCCTTGCCAAAACCACCGCGCTGCTCTCAGGAACCCTCCCTTCCCTAAAAGGAATGCTCTCCGCTTCCGGAAGAGGCGTCTGGGCAAATGGTCAGCCGTTCACCTGGAAACTTCAACAGTCCGAACAAACCCCCAACCCAGCCAAAAAAGCAACTCCAAGTAAAAAAATCACTTATGGCGATATTTTTTACCCATTTACAGGTCTTGGATCAACTTCGAAACCCGTACAAAAATCCTATTTGATTAAAAACACAACCGTATGGACCAACGAAAAAGACGGAATCCTAAAAAATACCGATGTCCTGGTAGAAAACGGAAAAATTAAAAAAATTGGCCAAAAACTGTCCGTAAGCCAAAATGTAATCCAAATCGATGGCACCGACAAGCACCTTACTGCAGGCATCATCGATGAACACTCTCACATCGCAGCATCTCGTTCGATTAACGAGGGAACCCAGGAGTCCAGCGCTGAAGTCCGCCTGAGCGACGTAATCGACAGCGAAGACCCAGATATCTACCGCCAGTTAGCAGGAGGTGTTACCGCAAGCCATATTCTACATGGTTCTGCTAACCCAATCGGTGGACAAACACAGCTAATCAAACTGCGCTGGGGCTATGCACCGGAAGAGCTGAAATTTAACGATTGGCCCGGCTTTATCAAGTTCGCACTGGGAGAAAACGTAAAACAAAGTAACTGGGGCGATAACGCTCGATTCCGATACCCTCAATCAAGAATGGGGGTGGAGCAGGTCTATATGGACTACTTCACAAGAGCAAAGGAATACCTTCAACTGAAAAAATCAGGAAAACCCTACCGGGTAGATTTAGACTTGGAAACACTCGGCGAAATCCTCGAACAAAAACGGTTCATCACCTGCCACTCGTATGTACAATCCGAAATCACCATGATGATGCGGGTGGCCGAAAAATTTGGCTTCCAGCTCAATACCTTTACCCATATTCTTGAGGGCTATAAGGTTGCCGATAAAATGGCTAAACATGGTGCAGGTGGGAGTGCCTTCGCCGACTGGTGGGCCTATAAAATGGAAGTGTACGAAGCCATTCCATACAATGCCGCTATGATGCACCAACAAGGTGTACTAGTAGCCATTAACTCCGATGATGCCGAAATGGCAAGAAGGCTAAATCAGGAAGCAGCAAAAACCGTACAATACGGCGGGGTAAACGAAGAGGAAGCCCTTAAAATGGTTACCCTCAACCCCGCAAAACTCCTGCATGTAGACGATAAAGTTGGAAGCATCAAACCTGGCAAAGACGCCGATTTAGTCCTCTGGAATACCCACCCGCTGTCCATCTACTCCAAAGCCCAAACTACCTGGATCGATGGAGCCATCTACTTCGACCAACAAGAAGATGAACAACGCCGAATTAACCTGCAGCAAGAAAAAGCACGCCTTGTTCAAAAAATGATCTCAGAAGGAAAAGGAGGCGCCGGTGGCGACCGTCCAATGCCTTCCAAACGCCATTACCACTGTGATAGCATGGAAGATGAAGGTAACTAGTTTACTCTGGGCGGGCATCGCAATGACTTATACCATTGCAATGCCCGCCCAATCCATCGTTGCTGACTCTACCCAACTTCAGGAAGTCACCATTACCGCAACTCGCCTCCCCTCTTCCCAACTCCAAACGCCCTTGGCCGTTACCTTACTGGAAGACTCCTGGATGCGTAAAGGACAACCTCAGCTTACCTTGCAGGAAGCGCTCTCCGCTGTACCAGGTCTTTACCTTTCCAATGCCGATAACTTCACCCAAGACCTCAAAATCGCTGTCAGAGGCTTCGGTGCACGCGCCGCCTTCGGCATACGGGGAATCCGGCTCCTGGTAGACGGCCTACCAGAAACAACCGCAGATGGTCAAGGCCAGGTAGATAATATCGACCCAGGAGCACTCCAACGGATGGAAATCTTACGGGGACCCGCAGCAGCCCTGTACGGAAACGCATCAGGGGGTGTCCTCCTCCTATCTACCGACTCCATTACCGGCCGCTCTACTTTCCGCGCCCGTATCAGCTATGGTCAATTCGGTATGAAGCAATACCGGTTTTTCACCAGTGCAACACGTGGTCATTGGGGATATGCTTTGCAAGCTTCTCATCAACAGGTGCAGGGCTACCGCGAACATAGCAGGATGTCCACACAAGTCTTTAATGCCAAAATCAACTATAAAAAGAACATACAGTTAATTCTGAACCTCGCCAATAGCCCGCTCGCAGAAGATCCAGGAGCACTCACTCGCCAAGAAGCAGATCAACAACCTCAGGCAGCTAGAGTCCCAAACTTACAGTTTAAGGCTGGGGAACAGCTCCTTCAGGGAAAAATTGGCCTAACCGGCAACTACACCCTCCAGCACAAAACAAAAGTTCAATACTACGGATTTGGGCTTTTCCGAGACTTCAACAACCAACTCCCTATTCAATCCTCCGGCTGGGTCGCCTTCCTTCGCACGTATGCAGGGGGAGGAATCGCACTTAACCACGAATTCAAAACCGCTCAGCTCCGCTTCAGTGCAGATTATGAAAAGCAATCGGATCAACGAAAACGATACAACAATGATATAGGAGAACGCGGTGCATTGAGAATCCATCAGCTGGAACAATTTGGCAACTTAGCTTTTGGCCTGCAATGGCAGTGGAAACCCAATCCCCGTTGGCAATTCATCTCCGCCCTCCGAAGCGACCGAATGAACCTAAGCCTATCCGATCAATTCCTCTCCGACACCGATGACTCCGGAAACGCAACCTATTTTAAGATCAATCCAATGCTAGGCGCTTCCCTGCGACTTGGCACTTCCAACTACTGGTACACCAACTATGCTACTGCTTTCGAAACGCCGTCTCTGACGGAACTCGCGAACCCAAACGGAAAAGGTGGGTTCAACCCCAACTTGCAACCACAACAAACCGCCAGCCTTGAAACGGGGCTCAAAGGCCGCTGGCACCTCTTCCAATACGATGTGGCAATATTCCAAATGAACGCCTCCAATGAAATAGTACCCTTCGAAATTGATAGTCTACCCAACCGAATCTTCTACCAAAATGCAGGAAAAACCCAGAGAACCGGCATCGAACTTGGGTTTATTAGCCCCATCGTAGGGCCACTCTCCGCCCGCTTAACTTGGAACAGTGGACGATTTATTTATAAAAAAGCTCCTCAAGAAGCCAATAATGGCGCTCGGCTACCAGGGCTCCCATTACACCATGGAATGCTCGCTCTCCAATACCTTACAGAAAAAGCATTTTTCGGAGTATTACAAGCGCATTATACCAGCCAACTATTTGCAGAAGATGCCAATGCTATCGCAATAGATCCTATTTTCCTACTTTCTTGTAGATTAGGATACCAATGGCAACAACCTAGATACAACCTCCAACTATTCCTCGGAGGAAACAACCTTACCAACACAACTTATTTTTCTAATATCCGAATCAATGCAGCATTTGGAAGATTCTATGAACCCGGCCCCACCAGGCAACTCTTCGCTGGATTAGAATTACACTTCTAGACTAAGTGAAGGCCGCATCTCCATCTCCCGACTGAAACCGAAATAGATCTGAAGGGCCAAAAACCTTGGAAACCATAAATGGCTGCTGATACTTTTTTCGATAAAAATAAGGCGAACTGCGCATCGTGCGGAGTACCATAGCAACCCCCTCGTGTAAACAGGTTACCATCTTGGCTCTCAAAGCAAATGCATGATAATTGATGGTCTCCGCCATTGCTACGTATCCCTCCTGTAAACCATAGCAATATCGAACCTTTAAATGCCTGTCTCTCATCGTCCAAAGTAAAAAACCAATCATCCTGCCCTCTTCATCCAATACCTTACAACAGTACTGCTTGAACTTTGGCGAAAGGGAAGTAAAATAATACCGATCAGGGAAAAAACCATCAAATGGAGGAGCATCAAACACCCAAGGAAACCCTAGAATCCAGTTTAACTCCACCCCACCACGCCGGGTCGACTCCTCCTCAGATAAGGCATAAATAAACTCCGCACACTCCATATCTAATTCGTATAGATAATCAATATTAGGCAGTTTAGGATAGTAGTACGATAAACGAACATCCGTAAAGGGCCGCAAAACAGAATCAAACACCCGAATAACAGGTCTAATTCGCTTAAAA
>Ga0315900_10008083_pt1 | contig 13628 bp, 15 predicted proteins | sample LakEriMetagenome_FD_203521 | JGI IMG/M metagenome (GOLD analysis project Ga0315900, IMG submission 203521) | Freshwater fungal communities from buoy surface, Lake Erie, Ohio, United States - Buoy 12 MA114 | ecosystem: Environmental > Aquatic > Freshwater > Lake > Lake biofilm | place: USA: Lake...
TTGTAGCAGACAATGATGAAGCAGGCTCAATTATGGCTGACCGCCTAACTGAGAAACTAGGGTCACTAATAACAGTAATCAAATTAGATAAACAATATAAAGATATAGGCGATATGGATGATGATGCTATTAGAAAACTTGAATATTCATTTGACAATTCTATCATTGCTATGTTAAAATAGAAAAACTTATATAAGGAGAAACATGACTATAGTAAAAGGGCTTAAAAACATCAACGCATTAGTTGAGAAGCCAAAATATGAAAGCACAGGAACAAAGGTTCGTTGGGTAAAACTTTCCGATGGACAATCAGCAAAGATTCGTTTTGTAAACGAACTTGACTCAGACTCTGCAAATTATAACGAAGATCGTGGTCTTGCTGTTGTAGTTTCAGAACACACAAATCCAAAAGACTATAAGCGCAAGGCTGCATGTACTCAGGAATCTGAGGGTCGTTGCTTTGGCTGCGAAATGGCACGTAAAGAGCCAAAGAGTGGCTGGAGAGCACGTCTTCGCTTTTATACCAATGTACTTGTAGATGACGGTACAGAAGAACCATATATTGCAGTATGGTCACAAGGTATTAGCAAGCAGTCTGCATTCAATACAATTCGTGAGTATGCTCTAGAAACTGGTAGCATCTCAAACCTAATGTGGAAACTAAAGCGTAATGGCCAGGGTACTGAAACCAATTACACACTTATTCCATCAACTCCTGATACTGAACCATACAAGTGGGAAGGTAAAGAGTACTTCAATCTTGAAAAGGTAGTTCGTGAAGTTCCATATCCAGAGCAAGAGGCTTTCTACTTTGGATTTGATACTCCATCAACAACTGCAACCAATATTGATTGGTAATAGATGAATTACGTTGGGCTTCATGTCCACACCCATTATTCTCTAATGGATGGTGTGGCTACTCCGCAAGAATATGTAAATAGAGCAGTTGAACTGGGTATGCCAGGAATTGCAATAACAGATCACGGAACACTATCTGGACACCGTGAGATGTATCGTCTTGCAAAAGAAGCGGGTATCAAGCCTATTCTTGGCGTAGAAGGATATATGACAAGAGATATGTCAGACAAGAGAGCAAAGGCAGAACGTACTGATCCTCTTGATCTAAATTATCATCATATTGTTCTTCTCGCCAAGAACCAACAAGGTTTAGAAAATCTTAATAAGATTAATGAGATTGCTTGGACTGAAGGATTTTTTAGTAAGCCAAGATTTGATTTTGAAACACTTGCAAAATATAAAGAAGGAATTATTGTTACATCAGCCTGCTTAAGTGGCTGGATAGCAAAAGCGGTAGAACTAGATGAACTAGCAGTTGCTAAAAAGCATGTCACATGGTTTAAAGAAACCTTTGGCGATGATTACTATATTGAAGTAATGCCACATAATTCTGAGAAGGTAAATAAAGGTCTTGTAGATTTGGCTAAATCTATGGGAGTAAAACTAGTAGTTACACCAGACTGCCATCACTCTGATAGTAGTCAAAAAGAAATTCAAGAACTTATGCTTATCTTGAATACCCATGCAAAATTACAAAAAGATGTTACATATGAAAAATCTAAAAAGCATAAAGATATGATAGATAGACTTAATTATCTTTATGGAGCAGATCGTCAAATGTCATTCCAGTCCTTTGACATTCATCTTCTTTCCTATCAGGAAATGAAAGATGCAATGGCTAAACATGGAATTGATAATGAAGAAATGTTTGAGTCTACCCTTGAAATTTGTAACAAGGTAGAAGATTATGATATTCGTTCTGGACTTAACTTGCTTCCAGTACAATACCGACAGCCAGGTGATGAGTTACACAAACTTGCTATTGAAGGACTTAAAGAGCGTGGACTTGATACAAATCAAGAATATTTAGATCGTCTTGACGAAGAATTAGAAATTATTAATCAAAAGAATTTTGCTCCATACTTCTTGGTTGTTCGTAATATGCTTAACTGGGCAAAGAAGGAGGGCATCATGGTTGGTCCAGGTCGTGGATCTTCTGCTGGTTCCTTACTTTGTTATGCAATAGGTATTACTGACATTGATCCAATTGAGCACGGACTTTTGTTCTTCCGCTTCATTAATCCTGAGCGTAATGACTTTCCAGATATTGACTCAGATATTCAAGATTCACGCCGTGATGAAGTAAAAGATTATTTGGTTAGGCAGTATCGACATGTTGCTTCTATTGCAACATTCTTAGAATTCAAAGACAAGGGTGTTGTGCGAGATGTTTCAAGAGCACTGAACATACCACTTGCAGATGTTAATAAAGTATTAAAGACTGTTGACACTTGGGATGATTTCTGTACATCTAAAAACTCTTCTTGGTTCCGTGATAAGTATCCAGAGGTTGTAATGTATGGAGATCAATTACGTGGTCGTATTCGTGGAACTGGTATTCATGCTGCAGGTGTTGTTACAAGTAAAGAACCAATCTTTAAGTATGCGCCTATGGAAACTCGTAATGTCACTGGAGCGGATGATCGTATCCCAGTTGTGGCGGTAGATATGGAAGAAGCAGAACGTATTGGTCTAATTAAGATAGATGCTCTTGGTCTAAAGACTCTTAGTGTTCTTAAAGATACTCTTGATATTATTGAGGAAAGACATGGCAAGAAAATAGATTTGCTTACTGTTGATATGAATGATAAAAATGTTTATCAGATGCTTTCTGATGGATACACAAAGGGTGTGTTCCAGTGTGAAGCCACGCCATATACAAACCTTCTAGTTAAGATGGGCGTAAAGAACCTATCAGAACTTGCTGCTTCTAACGCTCTTGTTCGTCCAGGTGCTATGAATACAATTGGTAAAGATTATATTGCTCGTAAGCATGGTCGTCAAAATATTAATTATTTGCACCAGATTCTAAAGCCATTTACTGAAGAAACATATGGGTGTATTCTATATCAGGAACAGGTTATGCAGGCTTGCGTTCAACTTGGCGGTATGACAATGGCTGAGGCTGACAAGGTTCGTAAAATTATTGGTAAGAAGAAAGATGCAAGAGAGTTCGATGTTTTCAAAGACCAATTTATTAAAGGCGCTTCTAAGTATATTGCTCCTAACGATGCTCTTGATTTATGGCATGACTTTGAAGCACATGCGGGATATTCGTTCAACAAATCTCATGCGGTTGCTTATTCTACGCTCTCGTATTGGACGGCATGGTTAAAACATCATTATCCAATTGAGTTTATGTTTGCACTTCTAAAAAATGAAAAGGACAAAGATGCACGAACTGAATATCTTATTGAAGCGAAAAGAATGGGGATTAGCATTAAACTACCTCACATTAACGATTCGGATATTGACTTTAAGATTGAGGGTAAGGGTATTCGGTTTGGACTCTCGGCGATCAAGTTTATCTCTGATAAGATTGCAGAACGATATATACAGGCACGACCTTTTAAGTCTTTTGCAGAAGTTGAAGAGTTTACCTTTACAAAAGGAAACGGAGTAAATAGTCGTGCACTTCAAGCAATGAATTCTATAGGTGCACTTACATTCCCAGACAACCCAGCCGATGCAGCGAAGGTTAAGGAAAACTTATACGAGTATCTTAACCTTCCTGAGTTTAATATCTCAATACCACAACATTATTATGCTTACATAAATGATATTGAAGAATATGAAGAAAAGGGTGCATTCATATTAATGGGTATGGTAAAATCGATTAAGAGATCAAAAGGATGGTCAAGGGTAGAGTTGTTAGACAAAACTGGAAGCGTGGGTATATTTGATGAAGAAAATACCGTTATTGAGGCTGGTCGTTCTTATATTGTTCTTGCAAATGATAATCGGGTTGTATCTGCAGTCCCTGTGGATGAAATAAAAGAATCCAAAGACGCACTAGTAAAATTCTTAAACTATAAGATGTTGCCATACAAAGATGATGAAATGTTTGTTGTTTCATTCAAGCCAAGAGTAACAAAGGCAGGCAAGAAAATGGCATCTCTTACTTTGGCAGATGCCAGCAGAGAATTACACGCAGTCACAGTATTTCCTACAGCATTTCCTAAAGCATATATGAATGTAGAGGCTGGAAATGTTTATAAGTTTGAGTTTGGTAAAACAAAGGACGGAACAGTAATAATGGAGGATGTAATAAATGTTTGATGAGTTAGCAGAAGAAATACATAAGAATGCAGTAGATAAAGGGTTTTGGGATAGAACTGCAGACCCAATTTTCCTAGCAAAGCAGATGATGATGATTGTATCTGAAGTGTCAGAGGCTATGGAAGCAGTTCGTAAAGAGATGGATCCAGAACAAATATCAGATGAGTTTGCAGATATTATTATTCGTACACTAGATCTCTATGCTGGCATGGTAGAAGCAGGGTATGTAACAAAGTCAATAGACTATGCTATTAAAGAAAAGATGGAACGTAATACACATAGACCAAAGAAGCATGGGGTAAGATTCTAATGACTGTAACAATTGAAGAAGTATTAGCACAACTAAATCCTAAACTAAGAAAAAATATTCTTGTTGGGGACGAAGTGCCAAAGACAGAATATGCAGCAACTCCTAGTTTTGGACTCAACCGTGCATTAAACGGTGGGTTGCCATACGGTAGGCAGGTATTGATCTGGGGTAGTAAGTCAAGTGCTAAGTCTTCACTATGTTTACAGATGATTGCTCTAGCACAAAAAGAAGGCAAGGTTTGTGCTTGGATTGATGCAGAAATGTCCTACGATAAAACATGGGCAGAAAAACTTGGGGTAGATACATCAAAACTTATTGTCTCTCAGGCAAGAACTATTAACGAAATGGTTGATGTTGGTGTAAATTTAATGGAGGCTGGAGTAGATTTAGTAGTTGTTGATAGTATTACATCTCTTCTTCCTGCTATTTATTTTGAGAAAGATTCTGCTGAACTAAAGCAACTAGAGAATACAAAACAAATTGGTGCAGAGTCTCGTGACTTTAGCAACGCATGGAAGATGATTAATTATGCAAATAATAAGGTAAAGCCAACATTGTTTGTATTGATAAGTCAATCAAGAAATAATATCAATGCTATGTATACCAGTCAACAGCCTACAGGTGGACAGGCTACAAAGTTTTATTCGTCTACCGTGATTAAGTTGTTTTCGTCTGAATCAGATAATCAGGCGATCAAGGGGAAGATACATGTTGGAGATAAACTCATTGAGGAAAAGATTGGTCGTAAAGTTCGCTGGGAACTACAGTTCTCTAAAACTTCGCCTGCCTTCCAAAGTGGTGAATATGATTTCTATTTTAGAGGTGATCTTCTTGGCGTTGATGCTATTGGCGACCTTGTGGATACCGCTGAACTTAGTGGTCATATTAATAGAACTGGTGCGTGGTACCAGTTAGAAGATGGCACAAAGGTGCAAGGAAGAGACGGACTTATTGCTAGAGTAAGAGAGGACTTGGACTTGCAAGATTCACTCAAGGCCAAACTATTAAATGGCTGAGTCAAAGTTTGCAGTCTTTGAAGGAAAATTTCCTTGTCATACCTGTAAAGAGGAAGTTACATCTTTGCGAATATGGCGAGAAACTTTAGAACTAACATGGATGTGTAGTAAAAAACATTTATCTAAAGCAAATCTAAAAATGACAAAGAAGGATTATGAGCGAAAGAGCAGAGAGCAAGAGGATAGGGGCTAAACAACATAAGAACTCTGGACGCAATACTAAGAAGGGTGATGCGACATGGAGAAATTTTGTTGTTGACTTTAAGGAGTCTGCCAAGTCTTTTAACATTAATCAAGATGTATGGGCAAAGGCAGTTACAGATTCAATTAAGGCAGGTAATGATAAGTCGCCAGCCATAGTTGTTATTCTTGGTGAGGGTAATAAAAAGACCCGTCTTGCAATTATAGAGTTTGACTTATTAGATCAATTAACATGGGAGGCTAAAAATGGCGGAACAGAATGAACCCGCTAAGACCACTATTGATATGATAAATGGTCTTAGTGAAATCGCTGATTATATGAAAGATGAAGAACTAACTACTGCGCTTACAATGATTGCTAAACTTATTGTAAAGCCAGATATCCCACCGCAGGTGGCAAGCCTAGAGATTGTAAGATTACAGGCTATAGCAGCAAAGATGGCGTTTAGGGCTACTTGGATGACTAATGTTGATAAGTCAGACAGGGGCAAGAAAAACATTTATTACACAGCAGCAGAATCAATCAACGATCTAGTTTCGGCACTTAAGTACATAATGCGCTAACTGATATAATAGATAAAAAAGGATAACAATGACAAAGAACTTAATAAAACAAATGATGGTCAAGCCTGCAGAGGGTGAGGACTCATTTGATGCTGCTGGCTTTGTTGAAACAATTAACAAGGGGTATACGGCAAATCTTGAAACTAGATTTCAAGTTAAGAAAAAATTTATTCCATCAAAACTAGCATATGGAGAAGGCAAGTGCCCAAGATATTGGTATCTTGCTTTTGAGGGTGCAAACTTTGAAGATAATTCAACTGCTTTTAGCATAGCAAATATGAAGAATGGTGTAAAGTCCCATGAGAGAATCCTGGGAATGGCACTAAAGAATTCTGGTATTGCTGTTGATATTGAGTTTGAAATATCTCATAATGGCAAAGACGGAACACTTTTGCTTGGTGGTTTTTGTGACGGTATGGTTAATTGGAAAAATGATGACTATGTTCTTGAACTAAAAACATCTAATAATGAAGCATTTGAATATAGAAAGAATGTTGGACAGCCTAAGACTGGACACGTAGAACAATTACTTCTATACATGAAGGTATTAAAGAAAGCCAAGGGTGTAATTCTTTATGAAAACAAGAATACCCATGAACTTCTTGCCTTCCCAATAGAGGCTAATGAAACATACAAGAAATGGATTAATACAACCTTTGACTGGATGGAAGTAGTCAAAGATGCTTGGAAAGAAAAGAATTTGCCAATGAAACCATACAGATCTAATTCAAAGATTTGTAAGGGCTGTGCCTTAAAGACAGACTGTTTCAAGGCTGAGGCGGGAACAATTAAGATAGAACCGCTGGAGGAACTGAGTGAAACAATGTGAAAGGTGTGATACCAAGTTTAAGCCAAAAGTAACTTATCAAATTTACTGTAGCGAAAACTGTAGGGATCTAGCCACTAAAGACAAGATTGCTGAAAGATATCAGATTACCCGTAGACAAAAACGTAAGGGTAAAATTCGTAGGTGTCTTGGCGGATGTGGTCAACAACTTTCCATATATAACGACTCTGGATTTTGTGCTAACTGTAATGTTAGTCAGAAATCAGTAGAAAAAATGTTAAAACAAGTTAAAGGATATTTTGAGTATGAGCAAGACTGATCAACCAAGCCACATTTGTGCTATTGATGCTAGTACCAATAGTCTTGCTTTTGCTTTTTATACCTATAAAAATCTAACAGGATATGGCAAAATAAATTTTGAAGGTGATAATATCTATCAAAAAGTTATAGATGCTACTGCTAAGACTAAGGCTTTGTTTGATCATTATAATATGATTAATGCTATTGTTATTGAGCATACTGTTTTTATGAATTCCCCCAAAACTGCAGCAGATCTTGCATTGGTTCAGGGGGCAATACTGGGTGGTGCAGGTCTTGCAGGTATATCAATAATCGGAAGAGTGTCACCTATAACATGGCAAAGTTATCTTGGTAACAAGAAACTAACCAAAGAAGAACAGTTACAGGTTAGAAGTGCTAATCCTGGTAAGTCATTATCTTGGTATAAATCATATGAGCGTGACTTTAGAAAGCGTAGAACTATAAAACTATTAGAAGTAGCATATGATAAAAATATTGAGGACTATGATGTAGCAGATGCCGCTGGTATTGGGCATTGGGCTATAAATAATTGGGAGAAAGCAGTATCATGAAGTCAGATTCATTACAAAGAGAGGCTTTGATAGAGCATCTTTTATTGCAGAATGCCATAGAGTTTGCGGGCATTGATGAAGCAACTGGTGACATTTTATACAATATAAAGCCTAAATTAAGAGAAGTAAAGCCTTCTATGTATTATGATATGAAAAGACGATATGAGGAAGACTTACATAGCCAGATAGAAGCAGGGCCTGAATCAGTGCCCTGGAATTTGAGGTTGAAATAATTATGTCAAAGATGTATACTAATGAGATATGGCTTAAGAAAAGATATCATATGGATAGAAAAAGTCCAGAAGATATAGCAAAAGAATGTGGGGTAAGCGTGGAAACTATCTATGTGTACCTTGCTAAATTCGGATTAAGAAAGTCAAAACGATGAACGATAAAGAAAAATTTATTATTAAGGTTGATCAAGTCAACCATCCATACCATTACACCACAGATCCAAGTGGGGTAGAGGCAATTGAAATTACTAGACACAGAAACTTTAATATCGGTAACGCAATAAAGTATCTCTGAAGGGCTGGTATTAAAGATGAATCTAAGCATATTGAAGATTTAAAGAAAGCAATCTTTTATATTCAAGATGAAATCAATAGACTAGAAGGCAAATATGACAAACGCAGAAATAGAAATCGTAAAACACCTTGATGAGGTAAATCGAGTTGTAGAAGAATATCTTAAAGGAAATGATCCCACTAAGATTTCTAAAACACTAGATCTTCCACGAACAAGAGTTGTTGCTCATCTAAATGAGTGGAAAGCCATGGCTTCTGCCAATGATGCTATTCGTGCTCGTGCTAAAGATGCGCTTGTTAGTGCTGACGCACACTATACTAAACTAATTCAGCAGGCATACGAAGTTATTGAAGATGCAACTACAACCGCCAATCTAAATGCAAAGACGGCAGCAATTAAACTAGTTATGGATATTGAAGGTCGTCGTATTGATATGTTGCAGAAAGCAGGATTACTTGAGAACAAGGAACTTGCAGAAGAAATGGTTGAGATAGAAAAACGACAAGAAGTTCTTGTTGGTATCCTTCGTGATATTGCTTCTACACATCCAGAAGTTCGTGATCTTATTATGCAAAGACTATCTTCTATTGCAAGAGAGGGAGAGGTAGTTACAATTGTCCACAATGTTCAATGATTTTCTTGAAGCACTTCAGGATAATCCATTTGAGGAAAACCCAGTTGATGTAAAGACGTTTGTTGAGTCTCCAGATTACTTGGGTCAGCCACCGCTATCTCAAATTCAGTATGACATTGTTGAGGCAATGAGCCAGATCTATCGTAAAGAAGATTTACATTTGCTTATGGGCACGGACGCTGGCGACAAACACTATTCTAAATATACTAAAAATGAAATTATTTTGCAATTAGGCAAGGGCAGCGGAAAAGACTTTGTATCTACTGTAGCCTGTGCATATGTTGTATATAAACTGCTATGCCTAAAAGATCCTGCTAGATATTATGGTAAACCGTCTGGTGATGCTATTGATATTATCAACGTTGCTATTAACGCAGAGCAGGCTAAAAATGTTTTCTTCAAAGGATTTAAAACTAAGATTGAAAAATCTCCATGGTTTGGTGGAAAATATGATCCAAAAGTAAACTCTATTGGCTTTAATAAATCTATCACTGTTTACTCAGGACATTCTGAGCGTGAATCACATGAAGGTCTTAACCTATTTATGGCGGTACTTGATGAAATTTCTGGATTTGCTACAGAAGTAGGAACAGGAAATGATCAAGGTAAAACTGCTGACAATATATATAAAGCATTTAGAGGTACTGTAGATTCTCGTTTTCCTGATTTAGGTAAAGTAGTTCTTCTTTCATTTCCCCGCTACAACGGCGACTTCATTTCAAAGCGGTATGAAGATGTAATTATGGACAAAGAAGTAATAGAAAGACGACATAAGTTTGTTATTAATGAGGAATTACCAGAAGGACCAGACAATGAGTTTGAAATAGTCTGGGAAGAAGATCACATATTATCCTATAAATATCCTAGAATGTTTGCCCTTAAAAGACCTACATGGGAAGTAAATCCTACTAGAAAGATTGATGATTTTAAGATTGCATTTCTAACAGATTTAGGAGATGCAATGATGCGTTTTCTATGTACCCCAACATATTCATCTGATTCATTCTTTAAGCAAAAAGATAAATTAGAAAAATGTATGACTATGAGAAATCCAGTAGATAGTCATAGAAGATTTGATTTGACATTTAAGCCAGACCCTGATAAAGTATATTATATTCATGCTGACTTGGCACAGAAGCACGATAAGTGTGCAGTTGCGATTGCACATGTTGAACGATGGGTGAACATTCAAGTAATTAAAGATTACGAGCAGGTTGCACCTATTGTTGTCGTTGATGCTGTTGCCTGGTGGGAACCGAAGGTAGAGGGTCCAGTTGATCTCTCTGAGGTTAAAAAGTGGATAATTAATCTTCGTAGAGAAGGTTTCAATATTGGTTTAGTTTCATTTGACCGCTGGCAGTCCTTTGATATTCAACAGGAATTAAAGGCGGTAGGAATTAGAACTGATACTGTTTCTGTTGCTAAGAAACATTATGAAGACCTTGCTATGATGATTTATGAAGAAAGAATTGCAATGCCTATGATTCCATTGCTTCTAGAAGAAATGAGTGAACTAAAGATTATGAAAAATAATCGTGTGGATCACCCAAGAAAGAAGTCAAAGGACTTGGCGGATGCCGTTTGTGGGGCGGTATTCGGTGCAATTTCGCATACAAGTAAGGACTCTAATCTAGAGATTGAGGTTCATACTTGGAGTTCTGCCAGCCGACTTGCAGAAAAGCAAAGGGCTATGGTAGAATTAGATACTGAGGAAATCCCTGACGATGTTGAGGATTACCTTAACAAATATAAACTAATATAAAAGAAAACAAGGAGAAAAATGAATTCATTTAAGAAGATTGCGCTTGTATTGGCTGCAGCCCTTACTGGCTCGGTATTCGCAGTTCCTTCGGCTCATGCTGCACCAATGTCTGTTGCTTTGACAGTCAATGGTTCTGCACCGTCAACTGCAGGCACCGCTACAACTACTGCTGTAGAACTTCCAGTTCCAGCAGATAACTCTGTAGATGCTGCCGATGCCCTCAAGTTTGTTGTTACTGTAGATACAGGAACAGCAGTTACTGTGTCCGCAACAAACGCATCAATTATTCTTGCAACAGCAACTGCTGCTGCACCAGTAACCGCATCTAGCGGTTCTGCATCATCAACAATTGCAACAGGAACTGGCACAACTGCTACATTCTTTGTATTTACAAAGACTACTGCAGTAGGAACAGTTTCTATTACAAATCAAGGTGAAACAAAAGTTTATTATGTACAAGGTGCTGTAGGAAAGATTAATGATATTTCGGTATCAGGTCTTGATGTTGGCGCTTCTGGAACACAAGTAACTTTGACAGTAACTGCCAAAGACGTATTTGGTAACAAAGTTTCTGGAAAGTCAATTACCGCAGTAGTTGCTAACGGAACTCTTGATACTACAACTGCTACAACTGGCGTAGGTCTAACAGATTTTGGTACACGTGATTTTAAGGTAACACTTCCAACTACTGGTTCGGCTGCTGTTATTTTCTCAGTCACAACCGCATCTGATCTTGCAACTGCTGTAACTGGTTTCAATACCGTTACCTCATCTGTTGCAAAGAACATTGCTGTCCGTGATCTTGCTGCAGAACTCGCTGCTGCACAGGCTGCACTTGCAACCGAAAAGGCTGGACGTGCTGCTGATAAGGTTGCTGCTGATGCAGCCCTTGCTGCTGCTAAAGTAACTGCTGATGCTGCTGCTTTGACTGCTGCTGCAGATTTGGTAAAGGCTAAGGCTGATGCTGCAACTGCTGCTGCTAAGGCAGTAACAGATGCTGCTGCTGCTAAGGCTGCTGCTGATAAGGCACTTGCTGATGCAGTTGCTGCTAAAGATGCAGAAATTGCAAAGTTGAAAGCAGATAATGCTGCTGCACTTGCTGCAATTAAGAAAGCATTTAATGATCTTGCTAAAAAGTGGAATGCAAAAAATCCAAAAGCAAAGGTCACACTAGTTAAGTAATTAACTATTTAAGACTAGGGCGCAGAGCAATCTGCGCCTTTTTCTTTTGTCATGATATAATATGCTTATCTATATAATTAAATAGGAGTATAAAATAACCAAATTCCTACGCATAATTGCAGTGGTGGGAGTTTTATTTGCAAGCATTGGTTTTCCATATAACGCTTATGCAGAATGTGTTAACTATATTCAATCTCAGACCATAGCAGCAGCCTATGAAGGAGATACTGAGCCTACAGTCCATACAATGGACACCTGTGGCGGAGACGATACCTCTTATCAAATACCAATAGCAACAACAATTACATTTGATGGTGTTCAATATTCAAATATTTATGCTACAACTAACTCAGTAATTACATTTGGTAATCCAGACAATACATTTCATACTTATCCATCTACCCCTTCTATTTCTTTATATTCTATGGACTGGGTTTCAGGGTGGTATGCTGCACAAGATACTTTAAATATATCTTATTCTGAAGGTGGGTTTCAGTTAGATCTTGAAGTAATACCATTTGGAAACTGGAATGCACCAGTAAGTAATATTAATATTCTTATAGCAATTACAAATACTGGTGGAATATCTGTAGCATATAGTTATCAGGGTCCAGAATATAGTAACTTAAGAACTGGTGTTAGATTACATGATGGTTCTATTGTTTCATTAGAGGCATGGGGAGCAACACAAATACAACCAGGATCCGTTACACCAACATTAGCACCAGAGCCAGTTGTAGTTGGACCAACACAAGAACAAATTGCAGTTCAAGAAGAAATGCGTGTTACTGCTAACTTAATTGCTAATGCTATTGCATCTTTACAAAATCAAGACCCAACTCCTGAGCCATCGCCTGAGCAAACACAGCCAGTCGATCCCACTCCAACTCCAACGCCTGAAACAACTTCTGAACCAGAGCCAACTCCAACCCCTGAGCCATCGCCCACTGTTGAGCCTTCACCAGAGCCTTCACCTCAGCCAACGGATATAGATCCAACTCCAGAGCCATCACCTGAGCCATCTCCAATTGAACCTTCTCCAGAACCATCTCCTGATATTACCACAGAACCAGAAATAGTTATAGTTGAACCAGAAATAGTTACACCAGAAGATCCTAGGTTTCCAGATGAAGATATTGTAATTCCAGTTCCAGATAAAACAGAAAATGCAGAAGTATTTGAAGACATGTCAAGATTACTTGCTGATCTTACAAGTAGTCAAACTCTTGCAACATTAAGTCCAGAACAGAAGGCTGCAGTAGCATCAACTTTAGGTATTAAATCTAGCGAAGTAGCAAAGGTAGCAGAAATTGCTAAATCAAATGAAGCGGTAGCAGAAGCACTAGAAGAGTTTGGTGCTAGGGCAAATGAAAATCTTGATGCCACAATGCCTTATACATTAGCAGACGCAGTAACAGAAGTTCAGGCAGAAAAATTACTATCAGATCCAGTAGGTGCAATTTCAGCGGTATTTACAGATATTGATTTAGAAAAAATAACAAGTCCATCTGAGTGGGGCAAGGATATGACTGATGATCAGAGAGAAAAGGTCCAAGAAGTCATTATTCCAGTTATTATTGTTTCAAACATAGTTAGTTCTGTTATGTCATTAAGGAGGTTATAATATGATAATGA